>Ga0181349_1000821_pt1 | contig 13188 bp, 21 predicted proteins | sample Su13VDMM110SD_FD_130106 | JGI IMG/M metagenome (GOLD analysis project Ga0181349, IMG submission 130106) | Freshwater viral communities from Lake Michigan, USA - Su13.VD.MM110.S.D | ecosystem: Environmental > Aquatic > Freshwater > Lake | place: USA: Michigan | collected 2013-07-16 | reverse complement strand
TTTGTTGCCCTAGTGGCACTTACAGAGGGAGAGTCGGTTACTTCAACCAGATGGGCTGAATAAGCCCTATGTTTCAGATTAGTTCATTGCCGACCATGGAATCTGGGTCTAGTTTGGGTCTAATGTCCTCCCCGAAAAAACATTTCTGCCCGTGGCGCAAGATGCCGACGAAGTGGAAGGTCTATTTTCGCGGGAGCCTGAAGTGGTTCAAGACCGAAAAGGATGCGGATACTCACATCAAGTCGATCCTGCGCGGCAAATCGGCTGCTCCGAAGATGAACCAGCGCGAAGTGGATGAGATGCTCTACGCCCGCGAGCTACTGAAGGGCGTGCCGATCATGACCGCAGTGCGGTTCTACCTCGAGCACAACCCCGACGAGGTGCGCGCCAAGCCCCTCGCCGATGCGGTGGCCGAGTTCACCCTCACCTTCGCCGATCTGCGGCCGAAGACGCGCATCGAGCGCACTCGCAATCTGCGAATCCTCAAAGAGCACTTCCCCGCACTGACCAACGTCGGGGCCGTCTCGCGTCACGCAGTGGAACAACTGCTCGCCGAATACGAGTCCGCCCACTCGCACAACGCCCTCCTGAAATACATGCGGCAGTTCTTCTCCTGGTGCTGCGACCACGGCTACTGCGCGCACAACCCCACCATGAAGCAGGGCGCGAAGCGGGATATCCAGCTGCGCACCACCAAGAGCTCGAAGGTTATCCTCACCCTTGAGGACGCAGCGCACGTCATGAAGATCTGCCGCGCCGAGTTTCCGGAACTGGTTCCGGCCGTCGCCATCCAGCTCTACGCCGGCATACGCACCGAGGAGATTCAGCGGCTCAACTGGAGCAACGTGCGGGACGACTCGATCTTTATCCCGGATAATGTCGCGAAGATGGGGCACCGAGAGGGCGCCGCCCGCGTGATCGACTGGATTCCGGAGAGTCTGAAGCCTGTCCTCAAGAATCGGCCTAAATCAGGCCCGCTCGCCGTGGCGTGGAAGCGCAGAAAGACGGCGCTCATCAAGCGGTGCGGCGAAACCAAAGGCGATTTCGTCTGGGGCCAGAACGCGTTTCGCCACAGCTACGCGACCTACGGCTGCGCGTTTTGGCAAAGCGCTGACAAAATGAAACTCCTTATGGGCCAGCGTGATGCGGATACTTTTTTTGTAAGCTACCGGAAATACGCTACCCACGAACAGGGGTGTGCTTTTTTCGGCGAGGACTTGTCTAAAAAATAAAAGTAGTTTTCTAAATAAAAACCTTGCAGTTCAATTCGGTTACTAACACCACACGCACATGCCCAATAAACATGCAGCCGACAAAGCTTGCGTAGGAGTCTGGATCTCCAGAACCCTCAAGCAGCGCTTGGTTCGCGCGGCTCGGGACAAGAACCTCACCCTAACTCAAATCGTAGAACTCGCCTATGCCAACGAAACGCGCGACATCGAACTCACGCCTGAAGACTACCGCCAAATCGCCCGCGAAACCGAAGAGGCTGCACGCGGCCTTGATCGCCGTTCGTCTGCCACGCGAGCTGGCGCTGGCGCTAAAGAGGGCGACAGAAAAGCTAGGCAAAAAGCATAGTGATGGCCTGCGCTTTTTTTTGGAGAGGGGTGTTAGTAACCACCACACCAAGGCATTGGTAGGTGTTTACCTCGTGGATATGAATGACCTCTGGGACGTCACGACGATCCTCCTCGTTTGCCATTCGAGCTGACGAAGTGACGCTCTTTTTTTTACGATCACGGTGTAAGTAACCACAATGAATAGAAAAACCAACACTGCCTCCGCCTATATCTGGAGTCTCTCCGGACTGGCGGAATACATGGGCGTATCACGCCCGACGCTCTGGCGTATCAGAAACTCCAATACACGCACCGACGAGGAGAAGAAACTCCTCTCGCCCCGCATCATCGATGGCTCGGCCGCGTTCTCGAAAAGCAACATCGACAAGTTTATGGCAGCGGAAATGACACCCGCAGGCGCCTCAATCCACGACCCTTTCTCCCATCAACATGAGTAACACACAACTAACCATCGGAGCGTCCTCTGGGATCTCCTTCTTCGACGTAGCGAGCTTTGAATTCGGCCAGCGAGTAGCGGCCATGTTCTCGAAATCATCACTCGTTCCGCCTGCGTTCGCGAACAACATCCCCAACTGCACCATCGCGCTCGACATTGCTCAGCGCACCGGCTCCTCGCCGATCATGGTCATGCAGAACCTGAACATCATCCACAACAAGCCGTCGTGGAGCAGCCAGTATATCATCGCTGCGATCAATGCGTGCGGAAAATTCACGCCGCTTCGCTATGAGGTCACCGACCTCGGCGAGCTCGATGTGAAGGGCGTGAAGCTCAAGCCTAACAAGGTGTGTATCGCCTTCTCGTGGGAGCGCACGCTCGCCGAGGCGGCCCGCACCACGGAGAACCGCCTGGAATCCGCGCCGGTCTCCTGCGAGATGGCCGTGCTGGAGGGCTGGTGGGGTAAGTCCGGCTCCAAATGGCCGATCATGACCGACCTGATGCTGCGCTACCGCGCCGCCACGTTGTTCGGCCGCATGTATGCGCCCGACATCCTGATGGGCATGAGCGCACAGGAGGAAGTGCAGGACATCATTGATGTCACTCCGCCGGATGCCGCCGTGGCCCGGCTCGAAGAGCGGATGCAGGCGTCGCCCGAGACAGATGGCTCAAAGCCCCGCCGCGCCAGAGGAGCCGCTGCGGCCGCCGCCCACGCGGCGAAGGCTGCCGAGCCTATCGATATCGTGGAAGAGACACCTGCGGCGACCGTAGATGGTGTAAGTAACCCTGCGACTGCGGCCGCACCAGAGACACCTGCACCGACCGCACCCAACTCGGTAAAGGTCCGCGTCACAGTGGAGTCCGCTGTCGAGGTTCCGTCGGGCGGCAAGCTGTTCACCAAGGCGCAGCTCGAAGGCGAAGAGTTTACTGGCGAGGCGTTCTACGAGGCCCCGTTGGCTAAATTCGTCTCAGCCGGTGCGCTGATCGACGCGACCATGGAGCGCCGCGAGCACAAGACCAAGCCCGGAACATTCCTAAACGTCATCGCGGCCTACGAAGTCATCGCCTAACCCGATGCTCTCCGTTCGTTGCTCATCCCTCGACCAGCTTTTTAGCTGCCACGCAGCGCGTCTCCTTGAGGCCAAGGTCAATGCCGCCGCCGACACAGGGCTGGGCAACGGCGACGAGGGCCATGCCGTCCAGTGGGCGGGTTCTTGGTGTCACCACCACGGAGCCCGCCGCCTGCGTGACGAGTTCGGCGCCGTCGGCGATCCGGACCCGCTCACTATCCCCGCCAGCTTCGTGCCCTCAAGTTACGACGAGTGGGTGGTGGACTGGTATGTTAATTCCGTCACGAAAATCATCCCGGGCGACTACGCTCTGTTCATCGAGCGAGAAATGAAGCGCGTGTTTCCGCTTCGCATTCCGGTGCAGTTCGTAAACGCCCAGACAGGGGTGCTCGAAACCCATACCCATATCGAGCTGACCGGACACCTCGATGTCAGCGCGGTGTCGCCAGACCTGAAGACAGGCGTGATCGTCGATCTGAAGCGCGGCTACGAAGTCGTGGACGCGGCCGAGTTTAACTGGCAGCTCGCTGGCTACGGGGTGCTTTTCGCCGCTGCCGTGCCGACGCTGGAGCAGGTGCTCATGCAGATAAAGCAACCCGCCGCGCCCGAGCGGACGACGGAAGCCGTGGTCAAGAACCTTGATTCCCTCGGCGCGCTCATCGAGGCCGAACTAAACAAGCTGGTGGAGGACGCCTACACGTTCTCGACCGGTAAACCCTGCAAATACTGCGACGCTCTCCTCGTCTGCCCAACCGCTCGAAAGGACATAAAAACCATGCGCGAAACGCTAACTAAAGAATTGTTCGACTCCATCCCCGTGACGGTTTCCACCGAAGATCTCGGCGACCTAGCGTTCCACGCCAAGAAACTGGAATATCCAATCACCCGCATCGTCAAAGCGTTCAAGGAACGTCTCGACCAGGAGGGTGGGGAAGTGATCCTCAAGGACGGCACCAAGGCGGCGATCATCGAAGAGGAGGGGAACCGCCGGATTGACGACGTGCAGTTCGCCCACTCTCGCCTCGCCAGCAAGGTCGGCGCTAATGCGGCGTGGGGCGCGTTGAAGATGAGCCTCGGCGAGGTGGAGGATGCGCTGGCATCAACTGGGCTGCAGCGGTCGAGCAAGAAGAAGGAAGTCGAGACGGCGAAGGGCTGGATCGACCTCGAACTCGGCGGCGTGATCAGCCGCCCCAAGCAAAAAACGCTGCACTTCTCCTAGTCGTGACCACCGACTTCACCCTGCACCCCGACGGGAGCCTGACCATCGCGCTCCCAGTCCCGCACCGCGACGTGTCGCCGAACGCATCGCGTCCCCAATCGAAGTGGGCCGCCATCGTGAAGAGCAAGAAGATCAAAAGCCACCGGCACGCCGCGCTCAACATGGCCTTGCTCGCCACCCGCACCCACAAGCAGACCGCGACGGTGTGGGCTGGCTACTCGCTAGCGTTTTTCTTCAAGACCGCCGCTTTCCGCGACGACGACAACGCCGACGGGAGCTGCAAGGCCTACCGTGACGGCATCGCCCAGGCCCTCGGCATGGACGACAAGAAGCTCCGTAAAATCAAACTCTCAACCCATGCAAAAGACGCCGATTTCCCCCGCGTCGAGATCACGCTACATCCCATTGGGACAACCGATGTGGGTGCAGGGCTGGTGCCCTGATTGCTGGCGCAAAGGCAAAGCTATCCCCGCAACCCCGACCTGCCAAAAATGCAACCTCTCCAATTCATTCTACTCACCGCCGCAGGCTGGACCATCAGCGGCGTCGTCTATTCCCACCTTCTCTCAACTCCCATTGCCTACCTCCACACTCTCCACGCCGCCACCTGCTTCTTCGTCGGCGTCATCTGCTACCTCTGTGGCCGCGACTCAAGGCGCTGAAGACCTATCTGGATTTTTCTCGTGATCGACCTATCCGAATATTTCACCGACCCCGAGTCACTTCGGGAGAAACGCATCTGCGACGCACTCGGTATGCGCTCTTACCAGCGCGAGGCGCTGGCAAATGCACGCGAAGGCTGGACCGACCCCGATGTGAAGGCGCAGCTCTTGTGCCTCGCCACCGGCTGCGGTAAAACCCCGGTCATGGCTGCGCTGGCCCGCTTGGAAATCGAGCGCGGTGTAAGTAACCGCGTGCTGGTGCTGGCGCACACCGACGAGTTGATCGACCAAGCCCTCGACAAAATCGAGAAGTTTGGCCGCATCAAGGGACGCAAGGAGAAGGCGGGCGACTACGCCGGCCGATTCTCCAAATGCGTCGTGGGCTCGGTGCAAACCATGTCAGGAAGGGTGCGGCTCGCCATGTGGCCAGCGAACCACTTCAGCCTGATCCTCGTGGACGAGGCGCACCGCTCGCTCGCCGCCAGCTACCAGACCATCCTGGCCAAGTTCCAAGGCGGGAATGCCAAGGTCATCGGCGTCACCGCGACCGCAGACCGCGGCGACAAGCGCAGCCTCGGCGACTTCTACCAGCGCATCGCCATCGACTACGCCCTCATGCACGCCGTGCGCGACGGCTGGCTCATCCGCCCCATTGTGAAGACGATGCCGCTGCGCATCGATATGAACGGCGTGAAGTCGAAGACCACCTCGCAGGGCTCCGACTTTGATCAAGGAGATGTGGCCAAGCGGCTGATCCCCTTCCTCGGTGCGATTGCCGAGCAGGTCCGTGACGCCAAGCCCAATGGAACGTTCATGTTTTTCATGCCGAGCGTGGAGACGGCGCGGCTGATGTCGGACGCACTCAATGCGGCAGGCGTGACCGCCGAGTGGATCTCGGGCGATCGGCCGGAGCGCAAGCAGATCGTGGCCGACTTCAAGAAAGGAAGCTACCGTGCGCTCTGCAACATGGCGGTGCTCACTGAGGGCTTCGACCACGACCTCGTGGATACCATCGTTTGCCTGCGGCTGACCAAGATTCGCAGTCTCTACGTCCAGATCGTAGGCCGTGCGTGCCGCCCGCTCAACACCATCGTCGCCGCGCTCAACGCCGCCCCCAATGCGCTCGCCCGACGGGCCATCATCGAGGCCAGCGCCAAGCCGAACTACACCATCATCGACTTCCTCTGGCAGTATTCAAAACACGACATGATGAAGCCCGCCTCGCTCGTGACCGAGCGTGAGGATTTGAAGGAGAAGATGGCTGGAAAGGATGGCGACCTGATGGAGATGGAAGAACGCGCGGAGCGCGACGTGCTCGCAAAACTTGAGGAGCAAGTCCGCAAGAATGAGCACCGCGACAGCGAGGTGATAGACCCGCTCGCGGTCGCCGCTGAACTGGGCGACATCACCATCGCCGACTACCAGCCGGAGACCAAGAACGACGCGCTCGCGCCCACGGAGATGCAGCTCGGCAAGCTGCGGGTGAGTGGCATCGACGTATCCAAGGTCAAGTATCGCGGACACGCCACGGAGCTCTACCTGCGCATCGTGCGCCGACATGAGGCGGGGCTGGCCACGATCCGCCAGATGAACTTCTTCGCCGGGCTCGGGATTGACGCCTCCCAGATGAAGCGGGACGCGGCGGCCGCGCTCCAGCTTCAGATCGTCAGCGGCCAAGGGGAGGACATCGGACTATGATCCCTCCCGCCACAACGCTGGGCCGCGTGCCCCCTCACTCCGTCGAGGCCGAAGAGCAGTTACTCTCCGCCTGCTTGCTCGATCCAGATATCATCACGCGCTGCATCGACGGTAAGATTGCCGCGACCTCGTTCTACGTTCCGGCGAACCGTGTCACCTACGACTGCCTCGTTTCGCTCCACAATCTGGGCAAGCCGGTTGATTTATCGGTGATCGCCGAGGAGCTCAAGGCGACCCGCCAGCTCGATGGGGTGGGGGGCTACGGCTACCTAACTCGTATCAGTGACCGTATCCCCACGACCGTGGGCGCGGCCTACTTCATCGAGAAGGTCCGCGAGCTCGCCCTGCTGCGCGAGATGATCCGCGTTGCGACCAATGCGGTGGAGAACTGTTACAGCTTCTCGGGCGGAATCCATGATTTCGTGACCGATGCGGAGCGCCAGATGAACGCGGTCACCAGCCAGCTCACCGCATCGAACCGAGTGCGCTCCATTGGCGACTTCAAAATACCCGAGGCCAACGACCACGACAACTTGCTCGGCGACCGCTACCTGTGCCGCGGCCACATCGGGATGCTCGTCGGCGGGTCGGGCATCGGCAAGTCCACCTTCGCCTACCAAGTCTCAATCCTCTGGGCGCTGGGCCGCCCGGCCTTTGGCATCGCCCCGCCCGGCAGCAAGAAGCTGCGCTCGGTGCATTTCCAGAGCGAGGACGAGGAGGGCGACCTGGCGAAGGCACGCGAGTGCGTGGCATTCGCTCTCGGCCTGACGGATGCAGAGCGGATGATCGTTTACGAAAACGTCCTCATCAAGACCGAGAAGGTTTTGACCGGCGACGCCTTCCTCGCGGACATGGCCAAGGAGGCGACGCGCCACAAGGCCGACATCGTATGGCTAAACCCACTACAAGCGTTCATGGAGGGCGATATCAAGGACGCCCGCGACGTGAAGCAGTTCACCCGCACCGGACTCAACCGCGCCAACCGCGACAGCTTGTGGGCCACCATGATCGTCCACCACACACCCAAGCCTGCCACGGCCAACAACGTCAGCGAACGCTCGTGGAATGAGGTGATGTATGAAGGTGCGGGATCCGCCGACCTCGTGAACGTCTGCCGCACTGTCATGGTGCTGAAGGCGACCAAGACAGAGGGCGAATTCAACCTGCACCTCGCCAAGCGCGGAGCGGAGGCGGGCGTGACTGCCGAGCGCGAGTCGGACTCGGGTATCCCCTTCAAGGAGGTGCTTCGCCAGATCCCGATGCGCCATGCCAAGGGCCGCATCACGATGCCGGGCCACACCGAGGCGACGAATCTCCTGTTCTGGGAGTCGCGCGCCGCCGACAAGCCGGTGGAGAAGCCCAAGTCCACAAAGCGGCAACGGCTGGATGTCTGCGACGGCGAGGTTCTGGACCTCGTGCCCTCCTCATCCTCGGAGTTTGGCGATGCCAACGCGATCCGCAGGGCGGCCGGCGCCCAAACCGGAGTGGGAACAAAGTCCGCCACCGCCATTTTCGCCCGCCTTACCACCGAAGGGCATATCCAACCGGCAGCCAATGGTGGAATCCGGCGCACCCGCAGCGGCGATCGCTGCGTCGAGCAATTCCTAGCTGAACGACCATGAAGAAAGAATATACCGTTATAATGACAGACCTACGCCCAAGCAGTCCGCTGTTTGGCCAGCAGTTAGAATTCGCATCCTGCACGGACATGACCGCTGCAACGGATTTGGTCGACTCGATGGTCATAAGCCGGACCAGCCTGACCTACACCTACCACGTCAAGGGCCGCCTCCGTGGGGTGGGGCACTTGGGCGACTGGATGGGCAAGGACGCAAACGGAGGCCGGGCCAGAAACTTTTTCCACCATGAAAATAAACGAAATGATTCCAATGTTAAGGACCGGTCGCTGGAAGGCGATCGTGAAGCAGATCGGCTCCCGCAGGATGTTTTGCGGGATCGAGCGACTGAACAAACGCAGCCGGAAGGCGCAGATGGCCTACATCTGCCCTCCACAGGATCTGGACTTACTGGTCCAGCAGCACAAAATAAAGCCGATCGAGGTCGCACTTTCGCCAGAAACCCAACCTTCAACTCAACCCGCTAACTAATATGATTAACGAACAAGAACCTGAAAGAAAGCACGGCTTCACCGTCATCCCCGCCGACGAGGAATTCGTCGCTCGCATCGCGTCACTCATCCCGATGGAGCACGCCGACAAGGAGGCGCTCACCACGCTCATCGCGGGCCACCGCCTGATGCACGCTGCTACCTCCCCGGCTGCCCAGCTGGAGCGCGAGCTCAGCCTCAACGTGCGCAAGCTCGTCGCGGTGAATCGCGTGGTTCACAACCTCGTCTTCCAGCTTGGCGGCACCGCCACGGTGAAGGACGACGAGATCCCGTTCGACTGGAAGCTGGAGTTGAATCCCGTCGAGGCCGCCCGCTCGCTGACGATCAGCGCTCTCCGCTGTGAAGGACCCCAAGAGTAAACTATTTAGTGAGCGCAAGCTGGCTGCCGGATTCATCGTCGTGGACGCGAGTGACCCGTCCATGATTAGACCGGTGGCATTGACGGGATCGGGGCTCTTCGCCCTCTCAAACAAGCCCTCTGTGTTCCGCATCGAAATGCGGAAACCGCGGTTACCTGGCCGGTTCTCCGACCGTGATTACTCCTACCGCTACGCACGCAAGCAACTCTTAAAAATAATCGACCGCCACCACCTGCGGCTTTCGCAGATGCAGTCCTCCGCACTCACTCGCGATTGGATGCGCACGAAGAAAGCCGCCCTCCTTAAACTTAAAATCAAGACCCTAAAACATGAGCCTTAAAACCATCGAAGAAAAATTAGACATCCTCCTCGGCCTCGCCCGCGACCTCACGCTGGCGAGTAACCGCAACACTTGCCGTAGCGGCGAGCTGCCACAACCAGCGCCGAATACCCTCACCACCATGCTCGCCCCCCTCGACCTGACTCCGGCAGAGTTTTCTCAGATGGCTCAGACCGAGGCGGCAGACATCGGTGCAGTGGGTTTAAGTAACCGAGAAGGAATCGCGCTCGGCGGCGGCCAGATGCTCACGGAAATAGGCGGATCTTGGTGCGTCACTCACAACGGCAGAACCCTGGCCGCAACCAAGGTCGGCGGCCGGTTCCTCGTCATCGCCGATGATGCGTCAGAAGGCGCATGGCTCATCGCTGCCCAGCACTCCCTCGACCTCATCCTTTCCCAACAATGAAACCCACCGCCACGGAAGTCATGATGCAGATCGAAGCTCTGCTCTCACCCACGCGTAAGCCCTATGTGCTGGAAGGCTGGTGCGATGTGGAGAAAGCCCAGGCTCTCGCCGCCATCGTCATCGGGCTGCGCCCCAAGGTCTCGGTGGAGATCGGCGTCTTCGGCGGCCGTTCGTTGATACCCCTCGGTCTGGCGCACAGCTTGGTCGGCGGCTACGTCATCGGCATCGATCCTTGGAGCAAGGCCGCGTCGCTGGAAGGCATGGACGGTGATAACAAGGAGTGGTGGGATGCGCTGGATCACGAGGCTATCTACCAGAGCTTCATCCGTGCCGCCAACCGGCAGATCGCGGAGGGCTTCATTCAGGTGGCCCGCAACACCTCGGACAAGGCCATCGATGCTATCCCGGAGGTGATCGATCTGCTGCACATCGACGGCAACCACTCGACGCAGGCCGTGAAGGACGTGGACAACTATGCGACCCGTATCCGGCCCGGCGGCATCCTGATCATGGACGACGTGGACTGGGCGACCGAAGCCGCTGCGCGCGTGCGCGAACTCAAGTTCAACTTCCTCTACACCCTCGGGACCGGAGCAGTATTGCAGAAATGAATACGCTCACGATTTGCTACTTCACCAACCGTCCGGACCCGAAAATCCGCTGGTTCTTCGACTCACTCCACCGCGAGACCGGCGGCGACTACACTGGCATCAAGGTTGTCGTCGTGGACTTCTTCGCGTCTGAACGGCAATGGGTCATCGGTATTCCAATTACCCACGTCGCGCCCAAGCCCACCGTCTGGCAGGGGCCGCACCGCCTGACCAAGCAGGACTACTTCGCCGCGAGCAACGCCCGCAACACCGCCATCTGCCACGCGCCCGACGGCTGGATCGCCTTCGTGGATGACCTCAGCGTGCTCCTACCTGGCTGGCTCAACGCCGTCCGCGAGGCCATGCGCGAGGGCTACATCGTCCTCGGCGCCTACAAGAAGATGAAGAAGCTCGTCGTGGAGAACGGCAGCGTCGTCAGCTACGAGGACTTCCCTGGTGGGGTGGATTCCCGCTGGAACTTAGGCCGCGACAACCGGCCCGTCACCGCCGCTGGATCGTGGCTGTTTGGTTGCTCGCTCGCTGCGCCAGTGTCGGCACTTGTCGCCATCGGAGGCTTTCCCGAAATCTGCGATGGTCTCGGCATGGAGGACTGCACGGCTGGCATGATGCTTCAGAACTGCGACTACACCTTCAAGTATGACCGCCGGATGCTGACCTACGAATCGGAAGAGGATCACGCTCAACTTCCTGTCTTCCTCCGCGAAGATCCCTGCATCGGCGACCCCGACTCCAGACCGCGCAATGACATGAGCCACGCCGCGCTTAGAATCTTCCAGGGCGCGAAGTATCACCCCGGCTATTTCAACGATGGCGGCATCGCCGCACTTCGTCAGCACGTCCTTGCTGGTGGGGAGTTCCCTATTCAGCAGCATCCCGTTCACCGCTGGTTCGACGGTATCGAGCTCAGCAAGCTGCCTCTATGATCAAGCCGAAACGGTTCCGCAATAAGGCGCCAGCCCAGCCGATCAAGGACAGCGCCATCGCCATGCGCCGTTTGGGGCTACCGCTCAAGGCCATCGCGGCGGAGACTGGTTACAGCCTGATGACCGTCTGGAACTGGTGTGAGGATGCTCGCGCCAATCCCGCTGCCAAATGCAGAAGGGCTAGTTCTCGCCCCAGCCGATACCAAGTGACGCCCGGCCCCAGCATCCGCCCCGATACGGCGCCTTCGTCCGTGCCATGAAGGGGACGTAGCATCCGCAGCCCACCTCCCCAGCTACGCCAAGCAAGTGTCCCGATCTGGGTCCGCACGTTCTCGTCGCCGGCCGGTAGATCGGGCACTTTCCGCATGTCCGGATCCGTTGGCGCCATTGAAAGCGCGAGACGCGGCCGCTCGCCAGCGCCCTGAGCATCCCCCAGGCCAAGCGCCACAGTGGCGTGTCGGCTGCGGCCGCTCGCACCAGGAACCACCAGTCGAGGTAGCGGGAGAGATTCATGTGTCCTTGGTGATCGCCGTGTCCTGAGCGTTCTTGCGGCTAGTCTCAGCGTGCCAGGTCTCCGGTCCCATGATCGAGTAGTCCAAGTCTCGGCCCGGCTTCACCCACGAATCGTCTTTCCATAGGATGCGGTTATTCGGCTGCGCTGCGATCTGGCCGGAGCCGTCATCGAGGAGCAGGAGGTGGTAGCACTTATGCTCCGATGGAAAATTGGAGTAGCCGTTGTCGGTGTGATCCAAAGTGAACCAGTAAGTTGCCGGGACGAGTTGCCCATCCCGCGTCCGATACTCGCACGACATATCGCGCAGATATTCGTAGCGGTTTACGGAGAAATCCCAACCGTGGCAGTCCCACATCTGAAGTTCGTTAAGTTCATGGACTGGAGCGTTTACGCTAGGGAACTCGTGACGTAGCATGTGCAGTGGAATGCGAGCCCATTGCGCCCCTGTTTCGCACAGAATCGAGAAATGAAGCGCCCTCGAGGGAATCGAGGTGACGCCAAATATGACCGCCGGCTCAAACTTGCCCGCCTCGTCTGGATCGAGGCTGCGCAGAATCGAGCGATCAACGAACCCGTAGCGGTGCTCGGGAACGGAGGCGTTGTGGCTATGGTGATTCATTAACAGCCCCAGCGTTTGCGAGCCGCCAGACCGCGCTCACCGTCCCAGCTGGCGCTGCGGGCGCAGAAAGACTTTTTGCGAGCGGCGTCCGTCGCGTTCTTGGGATTCGGGGCAGGGGCCTTGAGATTGCTCCCGGTGGCCGCGTTATATTTGGCACGACCCTTTGCGGTGAGTCCTGCGCCTTGGGAGACCGGTAGCTTTTCGCCGCGGCCGACTGATAGGTTTGGTGATTTAGGCATGTTATCGGTAGTAAGATGTTTTCTTCGCGATGGTCTTCGGCTGGGCGACGAACTGCTTGCCCGCTTCATTCCCTTTGGCCTTGGCCTTATTCGTCGCGGCTTTCTCGCTCGGGCTCAGGGCGCTCCATGCGGCATCAGGCAGATAGCGTTTCTTGCCCTGGCTGGGAGAACCGTCGGATGTGCGCCATTTTTGGTCGCTCCACGCCTTCAAGGATCGTTGCGGCTCTTTCATTTGTAACCTCCGCCCTTTTTCTTATACTCCGAGGCGAGGAGCTGGGCCTTGCGTGCGCTCCACTCATTGGGATCGCCGCCCTTGGTTCCTTCTTTGATTCGTTTGAAAAGCTCCTTCCTCATGGCGGGCTTGGTATAGTTTCCTGCGGCATT
>Ga0181349_1000816_pt1 | contig 13227 bp, 23 predicted proteins | sample Su13VDMM110SD_FD_130106 | JGI IMG/M metagenome (GOLD analysis project Ga0181349, IMG submission 130106) | Freshwater viral communities from Lake Michigan, USA - Su13.VD.MM110.S.D | ecosystem: Environmental > Aquatic > Freshwater > Lake | place: USA: Michigan | collected 2013-07-16 | reverse complement strand
AGTTTACCAATTGTCCGCAGATGTCAGAATTGTAGGTTTTACCGACAAGAAGGCCAAACATGTATGTTATTAAAGGTTGCGTCAGCCTATGACCACCAAAAACGTATTATGCTTAAAACAAGTGATAATTTGTACTGCGATAAGCACGAACATTACAACGAAGAAGAACTAGCGCGCAGTGCGGTAGAAATAGAACTTGATTCGGTACAAGAGGCGATGGATTTAATATTAATGCGCAAACACCAAGATAATGCTAAAAAGGGTTTGCCACAAGACGATTACAATGCTTAAATTAATACTACAAATAGTATATTTTTTTTGTATTAGCATACCTTTTACGTTATTAGTGTATGCTGTTATTTTAATATACCTATTTTTAAGATTACCCATTTTAATTATAAAAAAAACCAAGAATTACCATGTTACTAAAAAAACCAAACCTATCCAAAAGCCTTTTATCAGAGCTTAATGATTACTACCACCCCGATAAAAAAGAGTGCGGGCTTATTATCCGTAAAAAGTATTACGAAAAGCAAAGCACCCCACAAAGTGATGTGCAAAAGCTAGGTACTTATTTTGAATACATGGCCACGGGCTATGTACGGGAAGGCGACCCCACCCCCGAGCCTGAATATGTATACAAGGGTACCCCCAAGCAAAAGCTTGCCGTTGATTATGAACGTGCAAACCAAAGCGCCGAGTTGTATAAGTCAATTATTGAAAAATATAACATACAACAAACCAAGGTAGGTGAGTACATGCAGTACGATGGCAGTAGCGGTATTAGTGATGTACGCGCCAATTGGAACGGCGAAGATTGCATTATTGATATTAAGTACACGGCCCTATTTGATGACAAATGGAGTGAGTATGGTTGGAATACTGAACGCCTAGCCGAAAAGGATAATTTACTATTGCAGCCATTACATTACAAGTATTTAATTAATAAGCTAGAAGGTATACCCAACATACCATTTTACTTTTTTATATTTCATAGTAAAGACGCAGAAAAGGTAAAAATTATTAAGGTAACCATAGATGATGACCGCATAGCCTACCATGAACAAAACGTGGTAGACAAAATGAAGCGTTACGTAGACATGTTCCACAACAATATTGATTTGTTAGAGGCCCGCCCTAACTACCTACGTTGTAAGGGTTGTTCATTTTTTGACACATGCGACCAACGTGCCGAAGTACCACTTGTAGAAGAAATTTACTATTAAATTAATAAACACATGGAAAACCAAACAACACCCCAATTTTGCAAAATTTGCAATGAACCAATGACAGACCACGAAATACGTGTGCTACCCACATGCTACAATTGTGCCGAAGCCGAACACATTTTAGAAACGGGTTGCCCCACTATTGTAATAAGCGAAGATTACAAAGTAGCTAAAACCATTCAACAAAAGCTGCGTATGCTTATTGAACGCGGTTGGCGTCCACCAATAACACTTTATTAATTATGTATATAGAGTATAAAAATTTAACCCCCAAGCAAATGGCAAATGGCATGCTCATAGAAGTTATGGACATTTACCCAATAAGCGAATGGCTTGCAAAGCAGTATGTACAAAAAATGATAAATAATATTATTACAGAAATAACATACAAATTACCCATAATGCAATCTAACGCAAGAACAATTTATTGGAATAATGTATTAACTGAATTAGATGCGATATAGATATAAATGTTGGGCTTGCGGCGAATACGTATGGCTTGGCATAAATTTTGAATGGGTAAAATATTATTGCGAAGTACGCAACCAATGGACTAAATTATATAGAAGAAAATGAGAACACGTAAATTTGAATTTACAAAAGAAAAGGTACAAATAGATGATGAACTATATGCTACCTACCATTACAACGTTGAACAACGTATGTACGAAGAAGAATTTCATGGCCGCCAACACGTACACGAAAATGAAGTTACAGACCTTAACATAGAAGCCGTATTCGTTATGATTAATGGCGACTATGCAGAAGTTAGGTTTAATGCCTTAACTGATGAGCAATTAATGTACATAGAAAGTAAACTAAAATACTAACAACCATGAAAAAAGTATTTAATAAAATAGTAAGCGCTTTAAAAACCATTTATTTAATACCATTTAGTTTTTACTTATTGTACCAAATACACCAAACTTCAAAGCGTATGAACATACCACTTGCTTACTTTTTGGCTGACCATAATTGGCTTACTAATTTCAGGCAAAAACACTTAAAAAAAGGCTATGAAATTAGCACGGGTGTATGGCTTTTAATTTACATTGCATACCTAATTTTTTAACAACCATAACAAAAAAAAGAACATGAAAAAACAAGAAAACGCCCTAGAAGTTGCAGAAGCACCCGTGGCCGAACAACCAAAACAATTAACCCCAATACAACGCTTTCAGCAAAACATTGAACAATACGAGCAAAGCGTTTTGCCCAACCTATTAAAAAAGCACAACATTGATGTTGCGCAGTTTAAGCAAATAGTATTAAGTGAAATTAAAAAGAACCCCAAGCTATTAGAGGCCTTTATGGCTAACCCCGCTAGTATGTTTAGTAGCATTTTAACGGGTGCAGAAATTGGCCTCATACCTAGCGATACCCTTGGCGAATTTTACCTAATACCCCGCAAGGTAGACGGCAAACCCATGGTTACTCCACTTATCGGATATAAGGGCCTTGTAAATATTTTACTACGCAGTGGCGAAATTACCAAAATACATACCGAATGCGTTTACGAAGGTGAGGAATTTACTCCAATCTATGGACTTGAACCTACCATTATACATAAGCCTAATTTTGATTTGCCCCGCACTAGCGACCGCATTAAGTTTGTTTACGCCGTTGCTAAAATGAAAAATGGTGAATACCAATTTGCAGTGCTTTCGCGCACGGATATTAACAACATTAAGAGCCTATCGCGTTATGACAATGAACTTTACTTTAACGACAAAAAAGACCCAAACAAATGGATGGTGCGTAAAGTAGCCTTGGTACAATTAAGTAAAATGTTACCAAAAGATTACTATGGTAAAAAGGCCGTAGAAATTGATAGCAACCTAGAAGGTGGCGCTACAATTGCTTGGGACGAGGAACAAAAACAAGTTGTTATACTTAAAGAAAAGGCTAACTACGGCGCTAAAAAACATGGATCGGCATTAACCAACTTACCTGAATTACCTGAATAAAATAAAAAGCCCCTCGCCGACACTATCGGAGGAGGGGCCTAAATTGTTATAACAACACATAGAGTGGTTGTAAAAGTAGTAAATTTTTTTTAATTAAAAATTATTTTGGCAATATTTTAATAAAAGGTCAGCATCAAAATTACCTTGGTTTTGTTCTAGGTATAAATAATAGTCGGCGTAAATTTCGCGCATTTGTTGTTCACTATAAACTTCTAGTAGCTTGCGTGGTGCAATGTCATTACTAGCTTTTTTGTGGTTTTCAAAATTATTTGGGTTGTCAATATCACCACTTTGTTTATGGGGCGCACCCATGGCATCACCATCATTCCAATTAAAACAATAGCTAGGTATGCAGTGCGTATCATTTTCGTTAAGTTGTTTATTGTCGCGCATTTTGGTATACCAACCTAGGCCTTCGCTACCCGTTTCTAACAAATAACCATACTCACGTACTTTTTTAATATCTGCAATTACGCTTGCTTCCATTGTGTTACGTACAAGGCGCAAATTATCACCACTATAAAAAAATGATTCTGCGGGCTTAAAACTAGGTAGTCCCGTAGCATGTATTTTATCAATGCCTTGGCGCATAAAGTGAGGTAAAAAAATATCATCATCATCCCAAGTAACAACATAATCACCCGTGGCCCATGTTAAAGCATCACGGCGTATTGCGCCTACATTTGTGTAAGCTTCATTAGTTATAGAATCTATATTTGCATTTATTATTATAATATTAATGTCTTTAAGTATAGCAGCTTCATAAGGATCATAAATATGATGGTTTTTAGGGAGAATAGTTGTGTAAGGATTTTCAACATCTGTATTATATATTATAAGTTCTTTGTTTGGATAATCTTGTGCTAAAAAACAATTCATGGCCCTTTCTACGCATTTAAAGCGTCTATAAGTGCACATTACTGCCGATACTTTTGGTAATTTATTAGATGTCATTGTATTCGTTTTTATGTTTATGTTGTTTTGTGTATTGGGTGGTTACGCGTTCGCCACAATTTTGTATGTAATAGGCTTCTTCTTCGTCTAGATTTTCTAGGTCTAGGTAAAAGGGTACATGCTTGCAAATAAAATCGGGCCGTGCTACGCGTAAAGATGTGTATGTGTTGTCATTAATGTTGCGCATTAAAGCAAAAGTTGTATCAGTATCGGCTTTATAAATTTCAGGCTCTACTTGTTCTAGCCACCAACGCGATTCATTACGTATTACTTGGTTTTTGTACTTATAATGATCAGGCAAATCGTTTATGGCAATGGCTAGTGCAATTTTATTCATTTCGTATTTTTGCAATAAGCCATACATGTTCAATTGGTAGTAATAAGGTAGGTTTGGGTTAAGTTCAATATCACTATCGGTATAAATAAAATACTTCCCTATTTCTTTATAAATACCCGTGCTCCAAAGTGCTAGGTGCCCTTCGTTTTGTAGGTAACGTATGTCTATCCTATTTTCTATGGTTTTATACCAATCAATAAGTGGTTGGTATGTAGAATGGTTATCAAGTATAATTATTTCTTGCCGCGGGTCTAGCCGTATTAGCTGCTCAACCATGTTTTTGGTTGTGGTTAAGCGGTTGCGGTTATTAATTATAACGGGAAAAGGTAGCATGCGGTTATAAATAATCGTAATTTACAAAGTACCCGTAATGCTCATCACCACATAGGTATTGCATTTGCGGGTAACGTTCTAAAAAAATTTCTTTTGTAAGGTCAGGTTGGTGATGCTTTTCGTGCACGTTTCCATATTCGGTACCTTGCTCAAACATGTAAGGCACTGCTACCATGCAAAGCTTATCTTTTGCTGTAATTTTATCTAGTAGGTTTTTTGCTTGTACAAAAGTCATGTGTTCAAGTACATCACCCATAATTAAATAGTCATATTGGTCAAATTCAGTGTCTAAAATGTCGCCAATCATTACGTTCTTATAAATACCCGTTAGGTTGAACATTTCTACGTAATTAGGGAATATTTCTATGGCATCAATGTTAGGGTATTGCTCACCTAATAAAAGTGCGTATGTTCCGCAGCCCGCACCAACATCAAGTATATTTGTGCTTGTTTTTACGTTAGTAATAAAATGTTGTTTTACTACGTCTTTAAATAGATTGTAAGAGTAAGGCATATATTTTTAAATTTTCCATTTATTTAAGGGGCAACCTTGTATACCTACGGGGGTAAAAACTTTACCCTTGGTAGCACAACCACACATTTTGCAATAAGAAATACCAAGTGCGCTTTCAGCCCATTGCTCACAACTCATGCAAGTAGCTAGGCGTACTTCGGCTACTTGTTTTTGTTCTTCTGTTGGGTTTATTGCCGCTGCGTAAGCAAGTACAATTTCTTTAATCTTGTTCATATAGCACCGAGGTTTTACCTATTTCTTTTACTAGTGTAAAATATTTATAACTGCATGTTGTTTGATCGTATGTTTCACCACTTTGGTTGTAAGGTAATTCGTTAATATAATCACCTTTAAAAAAATGGGTATCTGCTATTGCTTTTGTTACACCCGCATTGTGCATAATGTAGGTTTCATCAAAGCGCTTAATTGGCTCGGTAGCCCAACAAAAGTTCATTTCGGGTATTACGTTTGTATTGTACCCGCGCATCCAAGCGTTCCATACAATTGCCCACATGTCGCTACACCAAATTTGTATTTCGTGGTGTGAGGGGTCTGCAATTTTCTTTTGTATGTTTAATGCCGTTATGTCTGCAAATAATTTTTCGCAGTCCTTTTCTACCTTGTGCCAAAATACCCAATCAGCTTTTTTTATAATGTATTGCGCACCGCCCGCTTGTAGTTGTCGTTCTTTAACAAGTTCAGGGTTTATACCTACAATCTTGCACATAGCATCTAAAACGTCATCACCTTTGCTTTTAACATAATCGTAGCCGAGGTAACTTATCGTGTCGCTAACGTACCAATTAAGGTCATCTACGCATACGCCTTTAATAAAATCAGGGTACTTGGTAAAAATAATATCACAATCGTGGTAAAAAACGTATTCTTCTTCTAGTTGGGGGTTGGCCTTAAAATGCTGTTTAAGTACATTTGGCCTTATTGATGAAATATAACTTATTGGGTGTTCACGCGTATCTGCGTAATAAAAAAAATCAGCAACGTCTTGGTAGCGCTGCTCAACCTTTTTAATATATTCTATTTTGCTTTCAAATTCAGGTTCGTTGGGGTTATAAGAGAACAAAATATCAACTTGGTTTTCAGTGTGTATACCCAAGCTTTTAAAGTTTTGTAGCATAACCTCAATTTGCCAAGCAAAATAAGGTATTGCGGGTTGTACGCACATAAACGTTATGTTCTTTGCTTTCATGGTTATTTTTTTTGTTATAATAATTGCCAAAAATATGAAACTTTATTCAATTAACACGCTCCTAATACATATTCAATTAATACAGCATCACTTATAGTAAATGTCTTATTTAAAAATGTAATTGTTCCATTTGCACTAACCGTCTGTGCTTCATTTAAAATACCATTAATATATAATGATAAACATGATGTGCTAGTGAAATTTGATATTTCAACAAATATTGGTGAAGCTGTTAAAAACCCTAATCCCGTTATTTGATTACCATTTGTAACAGGAAAAGAACCCGTGTTTATTGTATAAAACGCTGCGCCACCCGTTGTAGTAACGTTATCTATTTGTCCGCTACCCGTTGTGTTGCTTATTATAAAACCACCCGCAAGCGTAGTTGTTGTTGTTGTAGTTGGCGTTAAGGTTGTAGTTGTAGTAGTAGGCGCTATGGTTGTAGTTGTGGTAGTTGTTGGCGCTATGGTTGTTGTTGTTGTAGTAGTTGGTACTATGGTTGTAGTTGTAGTAGTAGTTGGTACTATCGTTGTAGTTGTAGTAGTAGTTGGTACTATCGTTGTAGTTGTAGTAGTAGTTGGTACTATGGTTGTAGTTGTGGTAGTAGTTGGTACTATGGTTGTAGTTGTGGTAGTAGTTGGTACTATGGTTGTAGTTGTAGTAGTAGTTGGTACTATGGTTGTAGTTGTGGTAGTAGTTGGTACTATGGTTGTAGTTGTAGTAGTAGTTGGCGCTATGGTTGTTGTAGTAGTTGTAGCCGTAGTACAATCATTTATATCGCCATACACATTTACATCATCTTGTGTATATAAAAAGGTATTAGGTCCAATTGTTTGAGTACAAAAAAACCCAAAATTTAAAGCATTTAATGCCGTTAGCAAAGCGGGTAAAGTAGGTGTAAAAGTGATGGTGTATGTTTTACCACTTATTACAATAGTTAAAACACCGCATGAAATATTAAGGGTGTTTATATTCCAAGAATATTTTGTAAGAGCATTGATAGAATACACATTCTGCTTCATTATGGGTACATTAATATTACAATCTGTATTATTTTGTACACTAAATTGTATGAGTTCTTTTCGCTTTTGCATAACTTATTCTTGGTCAATTAGATAATTACAATAATCATCAAAAAAGGACATGCCTTCAATTTTTTCTAGGGTTTCAAAATTATCGTCTGCAAACCTATCAAAGAATCCTGCCATGTTAGCAATCAATGCAAACATTTTAAAATAAACAATACTATTTGCAAATAAAGTAAAAGTTAATGAACTTGTATTATCAAATAGTATTATTTCAGGGTCAACGTCTTTATAATATAATGATGGTGTAAATTGGTATGGGTCGACAGTGAAGGGTAAATATGTAGACATTTGATTACCATTACCATCAAAGTCCACATAAAAAAATGGTTGGTTAATTTCTTGAAAAGTTGCTGCCGATATATAAAAGAAAAGAGCACCATAGTTATAGGTACCAAGGCTATTAATAAGTTGGTTGTATGTAATTGTAGGCGTTACAACGCTTAAACTTGGGCCTACGCTAGTTACGCTTGGTGGCACAACACTAACCATAGCTGTTGTTGCCGTACTAGATGCTGATGGTAATAATGCCATTTTTAAAATATTTTATTGCCTTTTAGGTCGCTTGCAAATAAATTGCCGCTTCCTTTATCTGTTTGTACGCGTACCCCTAATTCTTTAGAAAATTCTTTATTCATATCGCCTAAAAAAGATAATGACTCACCCGCACCTTGTGCATCTTCGTATGCTTTAAGTGCAATTGCTGCATTCTTTTTTTGTTCCTCGGTTGGTGCACTAACAGAAGTAGGTGTGCTTTTTTTGCTACCCGTAGAACCAATTGGCTTTAATTTTTTAAAAGCCCAATACACTAGTAAGCCACCACCAAATATTAATAAAGCCTTTTTTAAGTTGGTATTCATTATTTTGTTTTTTTAACTATTAAATATGTTGCTACCGCAGCAATACCAAATGCAACTAGGTAAAATGTACCACGTTTAAGGCCCATTACATAATCTTGTTGTAAGCGGTCTTTTTTACTTTGCGCAAGTACATCAAATGTAGAATTTGTTTCATCAGGGGTAATTACACCCTTTTTAGCTAACAAATCGTTTATTAATTTCTGTAACTTTGTTTGGTTGTTCTTTAATACGCCAATAGCCGCATCAGCATACTTACCTTGGTCAATAGACAATTTAACGTTGTCAAGTTCAGTTTTAATAATTCCAACTAGGGAATCTTTTTTTTCAGGTGTAAGGGTTTGCCCCTTTAAAAAATCTTCCATACTATTTATTTCGTTTTGCTAAAATAACAATAAATGCTAGAACTCCAATAACGGCACCAATTGCACCTACCAATAAAAGCGTTTTTTTTGTCTTTTCTTTTTCTACTTGTATTTTACCCAAAGCATCAACACGCGCAGTGTTCAATTTACCGAGCGTATCGCCAAGTATTTGCTGACGTGCTTGTTCACTTTGCGCACCCATTAATAACTTATTTAGCGCTATCTTTTGGTCATAATCAAGTGTGGCAAGGTTTTGTTCAAACTTACGCCTTTTGTTAGCATCGCTAATTCCGTTAATTGATGTTGCAATTGAAGCTACGGCTTGCGCCGCTGCGGCTGCGGTTATTGGCATGTTAATTATATTTTAAGTGTATTTCTTCGTTTTTTTGTTCGTGTATTATTAACCCATTACGTAGTAAAAAGCCAATAGCACGTGTGTTTTTAGCCCACAATGCACATGTAAAATTATTTTGTAATTGTATGCAAACGCTATCAAACCAAGCGCCAACAACTTTTGGGTTGCGGTGCTCAATATTTATAGCAAAGCTATATAAAAAATTGTAGGCCTTACATATAATAGAATAACCAATTACTTCACCATTGAAAACCAATTGGTATAAGTCCATTGGGTATTGGCTTATTGCATCTATTATTTTATCATAGGTGTCTTCAACACATTTATTTAAGGTAACACCTACAATGTGGTATTTTTCAATTAGTTCTACATCACCCTTAAAAGCACAAATAATTGCATTATGCAATTGTAAGTTATTTTTTATGGGTTCAAAAACTAACATTGCTACGCTTTTTTATAAATGTAAGCAATAATGCCTAGGGCTACTACACCCATAATTGATGCTATAATAATGGTTTTAGTACGTTCTTGTTTTTGACCTAGCCCGTATTTATTAACCAAAATGTCTATACGGCGGTTTTGCAAATCGGTAAGGGTATCTTTTAAAATACGTAGCCTTTCGGTTTCACTATTAGTAGCCATTAACGCTTTACTTAATGCAACTTGTTGGTCAGCATCAAGTAAAGATAGGTTTTGTTCAAATTTACGCCTTTGGTTTGCATCAGCAACGCCACCTATGGCGGTTATAATAGCGCCCGCAGCTTCACCGCCCGCTTGTATGGCGGCTGCGGTATCAGCGCCCTTTTGTGAAGGCCCCGTTGCTTTTGGTTTTGGGTCTGCCATTGCTTTATTTTAATATTAATGGTTTACGCAACCTAGTTGATTCTGAAGCGGGTTTTTCTGTACCAAATTTTAACCTATACGCTTCATCTTTTTTTTTTGCAATAGCATCAATTTCAGCTTGGCTATCTACTTGCGTTTTACCCGTTGCAGCTTTAAGTGCATTTAATGTTTCAGTACCAAAATCACCATCAGCTCCGAATCTTGGTAATTTATCTACACCAAGTGCTAATTGCAATTGCTTAACTAATTCACCTTTTGAACCTTTTTTTAATGGGAATTTTTCAGTACTCGGTGTTGGGGTTGGTGTACCACCACCGCCCGTTTCTACACGGCCATTAGGATCCATTACAGAAGGTGTTTTACGTAAACTACGTAAGATGTAAATTGCGCCAATTACGCCTATGGTTATAGGTAACCAATATTTTTTTAAGTTTTCCATTAATAAATAATTTTTATAAAATTACCAATTATAATTAAAATGTATTGCTTTTTTGATATTATTTTAAAAAAAAAGCTTATAACAATTAAGTTACAAGCCTTATTTACCTAGGGGGTAGGGTTTTATTCTTTATCTTTAAGGCCGTATTTTACCCATCGATACCAAATACGTTCATGTAGGTAGTATTGTACGGGCTTATAAATTAGTTCTGCAAGGCCAAATGCGGCCCCAATCTTGAAGCTATCGGTAACTATCCACATTATACCAAATCCTACCAAAGTGCTTATAATTCGGTAGCTTATTGTCTTGGCTATGTGCCGCTTAACCGATACTGCCATGGTGTAATTGTTTTAATTGATCACGCAATTTTGTAGCTGAAATTTCTGCTATTTCGGGTGGTACTTGCAATTGCTCTACATTATAACCAACATCACGGCCATAATAAACGCCTTCTATGTCAGGTAAAATTTGTACTAGCATCATACCCGTATTTATCCATTCGGTTGTTTGTGGGTCATTAAAAAACATGTTCAAAACTTCTTGTGCAGTAAACGGGTTTTTGGTGTCGGTAGGTACATCACGCACCCATACGAGTACGGGTATGCCTTCGATAATTTTTTTATTAAATAGATACTTGTGGCCCTTGTGTAGCGTCTGATATCGACCTATGAAAAGCGCGTATTTTTTGTGTACATTGTTCAACATCATGGTTTGTGGTATTTAAAATTAATAAATTAGGCATTTCAAATTCATTAGGTAATTCAAAATCTTTAACGTGGTTTGCTTCTCGGCCACGTTCACCTTGGTAGGTTAAATACACCCAAATTACTTGTTCGGGGTTTAATTGGTTTAAGTAATTGCGTGCTTCTGTAATAGGGTAAACGGCGCTTACCAAAACAACATGGTATTGCTTATTTAAAAATGTGGCAATATCACTAATTCTATTAAGGTTTTTTATGCGCCCTTCTTTACTATAATCTTGGTTGTTAAACATGGCACGTATGTCGTCGCCGTCTACAATTGGTACCGATACACCATAATCTAAAAATAGGCGCATTTGATAGCTTTTTGCCAAAGTGGTCTTTCCAGAAGTTGGTTGGCCAAATAATATTATGATCATGGTATTATGTAATTAATTTTTTCAAATTTTTCTTTTGGTATACAAACGCAATCTAAACATTTTCCGCTTGTAGTTTGGTAAGGTATGCCTTCCTGAAATCTTTTAACCACATACCCTAGTGATTCAATTTTTTCTTGAAGTTCTTTTTCGCTAGTACCTTCCTCTTGCAGTAAATCATCTTCAAACTCTACAAATAGGTATGGCCTATGCTTTTGTATTGTTTTTTCTGCCCCTTTAATTACATTTAATTCATACCCTTGCACATCAATTTTAATAAATGCAACATCATTAAATGCAAAGCTATCAAGAGTCAATTGTGTTACCCATTCTTTATCTGCTTTGATTTGTTTTGACGAAAAATCCAATGGTTGATTTTTCTTATCTACCTTTATATTTCCAAAGTTCACATTACCACTATCATAATAATTACACTTTTCCATATATATTGTATCGCAAACATTTCCTAACGCAAAGTTGTAACAATATACATTATCAATACCATTCATAAATACATTACCACACAATTGGTAGTATATAATTCTTTGTGGCTCAAAAGAATGCACACTACCTTTATCACCAACGAGGTGTGCAAAATCTACGGCAAAAGAACCATTATTAGCGCCTATATCTACAACATCTCTGCCCGTAATAATTATATTATTTTTTTCAAGGAACTCAAACATGTAAGGTTCATACTGCCAACCATTTATAATACTTGAACTTACTGCATTATCATTAGGGAATAATGCAAACTTTAAGTTATTGGTAATGTGCTTAACAATAAAATCCTTTTTAATAGACTGAAATAAACCTATCTGAAATTTAGTTTTCATTATTTCTTATAATTAAATCTGTCAAAAAACCATTTATAATTATCAAATATCCAATTTGTTACATCTGTACCTAAAACTTTTTTGGCTTGCGAATGAGGTAATTCTAATTTTTGTTTTATTTTATGGTCTCCATATACTCCATATACTTCGTCATCTTCAATAGTAATTTGCTCAATGTTATCAAAGTCATGAGCATAGTAAGGAACTTCTAAGAATTGATATATTCTATTTAATTCTGTTTCAGGGTATAAACATAAATCTTCAAATTTTACAAAAAGCATGTTTCTGTCAAGGCCTTGTCTAAAAACTTCTTGTAACCTTTCAATAGCTAAACCAATAGGTTGTGATTGTGCCCAAATATCTATTCTTTTAGGCGTTGTGGTTCCTCGCATTTCAGCATGGCTGATTATTGGGTTTGATTTTAAACTTGATTTTCTATAATTCTTTTCCATTGAGCAGAAAATATCTCTCAAATCCCTTACCATCACTACAATTTTTGGGTTAGGGTATATTTCATTTAAAAAATCATAGTGTATACCCCAACCACGACTTTTATCCATCACATACTTTTTATCTGAAATGGCATTAAAATAGCCTTCCATGGCTTTATTACAAAAACCAATAAACCCCTTTTTCATTAACTCAGCATCTTGTGCTTTAAATTCTGGGCTATCTGTGTAATTACCCCTAGCAGCAAATACTAATTCAAGTAATCCTGATGTTGGAGTAACATAAAAATCAGGGTTTTGCCCCATTATGTTTTGTAACAATGTACTCCCCGCTCTTGGT
>Ga0181349_1000815_pt1 | contig 13234 bp, 10 predicted proteins | sample Su13VDMM110SD_FD_130106 | JGI IMG/M metagenome (GOLD analysis project Ga0181349, IMG submission 130106) | Freshwater viral communities from Lake Michigan, USA - Su13.VD.MM110.S.D | ecosystem: Environmental > Aquatic > Freshwater > Lake | place: USA: Michigan | collected 2013-07-16 | reverse complement strand
ACACGCCGAAGGTCTTAGTACAATAGCATCTGGATCCTATTCACACGCAGAAGGACGAGATACAATAGCATTAGGACAATATTCTCATGCAGAAGGTTATACTACAACGGCATCCGGAGACTATTCACACGCAGAAGGAAGAAATACATCTGCAAGTGGATATTATTCACACGCAGAAGGTTATGCTACAACGGCCTCTCAAGACTACTCACACGCAGAAGGCTTTAACACAGTAGCATTAGGATTATACCAACACGTACAAGGCCAATACAACCGCTCCTCCTCAGCACAAAGTGCTTTTATAGTAGGTAATGGTACAGCAGACGGTTCAAGATCAAACTTAATCTTTGCTTCAGGATCACAAGTACAAATTACAGGATCGGCTCAAATTACAGGCTCACTTATCATACAAGGTAATTCACAAGTATCTGGATCTTTAAGAGGACAAGTAACTGCACTTTCAATTGCCTCAACTACTGCATCCCTTGATATGTCAACAAACAACTTCTTTACTTTAACACTAGTAAACGGAGCAAATACTAATATTAATCCAACAAACATAAACCCGGGACAAACAGTAAATATTCGTGTAACACAAGGTTCAGCAGGTACAGGAACAGTAAGTTTTCCATTAATAGTAAAACAATCATCAGGTTCTTTATATACAGGATCTGCGGTAGCAAATGCTGTTGATATTGTTACAATGATTACATTTGATGCTTCAACAGTTTATGTAAGTTCTATAAGAAACTTAGTTTAATATGTTTACTCCATTTGCCTTTATACAGATACCTAAAGTAGAATCAATTCCTCCAATCCCCCCAGTTGATCCAGACGCACAAGCATTTATTACCGCAGCAGACATAACAAATCCAACCGAACAAACTGCAATTAACACATTAGTTCTTGATTTAAAATCATTTAATATTTGGTCTAAATACTCAGTAATTTATCCATTTGTTGGTGGAAGTAAAAAGCCTTGTAGTTTTAACTTGAAAGACCCAAATAGTTTCAAAATAGGTTTCAGTCAAGGTTGGACTTTTAACCAAAATGGAATTACCTCAAATGGGGAATGTTATGGAGATACTGGATTTTCACCATATAACGATTTCAATTCAGACACAAATTATCAATATTCAATATATTCAAGAACTCAAGGTGATTCAAACGATTTCCATACTCTTGATATGACATCATGTGATGAATATGGGTATACTGCGGCTATACATAATTTATTTATACGTACTTCAGGACAACTCCAATTTTATGATGTTTATGGAGGATATATCTCCCGAACTTATACAAATAAGAATGGTAATGGTTTATACACCATATCAAGAACAAACTCACAAACTTATGTTGCGTATAGAAATGGAATAGAGATGGATGTGAAGGGACTTACAGCAATTTCCCCTGGTTCACGACCATTAAGTACTGTTGTAATTACCGGTCTAAATGACCCTTGTGAAGGTATATCTCCCTTAGCAACCATTAAAAATTACGCATTTTGGGCTATGGGTGACGGATTAACTTCAATTGAATCATCTAATTTATACACTGCAGTACAAGCATTTCAAACAACATTAGGTAGAGCAGTATAAGATATTGTTGTATGTTGTTAACAACCCGTATATACCGATAATGTTATAAATTAAAAATTTATAGGTTAATGAATTTATTAACTCCTACTAAATCTTAATAAAGTTCTTAATATTTATTAACATGGATCAAATAGTTCTAACACCTGAGGAGTTATCAGTTTTAAAAGAATTAGATATTAAAAAAAATAGTTTATCTTTAAATTTTAAAGAATTAGAAATAGAATATCAATCAAAAAAACAATATCTTCAATTTCAATCAAAAATAATAAATACTAGTTGTGAAAAAATGGGTATTTTATTACATAAAAAATATGGAGATGGAATAATAGATCCCGACACAGGTATATTTAAAAAATCTAATTTTGAAAATTCTTAATATATTTATAATCAAATAAAATAAAATACTACTAACATGCCAACATTAATATCTCCCGGAATACAAGCATCAGAAAATGATGGTTCTTTTGTATCATCTCAACCTATTGTGGTTGGTGCCGCTATTGTAGGACCAACAGTAAAAGGTCCTGTAAATGTCCCAACAATTGTTCGTTCTTATAGTGACTATCAAAATAGATTTGGTACTACTTTTTTAAGTGCTAGCCAAGTTTATACTTATTTTACTTCAGTAACTGCTTTTAATTATTTTAACAATGGTGGTGAAACATTATTAGTAACAAGAGTAGTAACTGGTAGTTTTTTACCTGCAGTTTCAAGTAATGATAATGTTAGTGGAGGTCTAGGTATACCTAGTGGTTTAGTACAAACAACAGCTTCCGCAACATTAGATATAACTACTCTTTCAGCTAGCTATGCAGCTGTTGGTTCTAGTTCATTTAATTTAAATGGTATTACTATAAATTACACAGGTTCTACGCAAACAAACACAGCAAATCAAGTTAATATTAATGCTGCAGCCTTCTCAACAACATCTTCATTTGCAACAACTTCATCCTTTGTTATTAATGCAAGTTCATCAGCAACTGCTTATACTTCTTCTTGGTCAAATATTACAGCAAGCGCAGCAACATCCATCCTTACTTTATCTTCTACAGCTTCTGGAACTCTAGGTAATAGCCTTTATTACATTTCAGGAAGTACTACTACTTTATTTACTGGAGGTACAGTTTCAGCTTCATTTACTTTAAAAACAATATCTGAGGGTGTTATTATGAATAGCTCTAGTTCATTAGATGCTAGTGGCTCATTACTTTCAGGCTCAGAAAATAATATTAGATATCAAATTCAAAACAATAATACCTCCTCAGGAACTTTTACTTTACTAATTAGAAGAGGTGATGATAATTCTAATACACCAATTGTGTTAGAAACTTGGACTAATTTATCAATGGATCCAACTTCAGTAAATTATGTATCTAAAGTAATTGGTAACCAAAGAAAACAATATAGTAGTCAAGATAATCAAATTGAGGTACTTGGAGATTATCCAAATAATTCAAGATATGTTTATGTATCTAGTGTGTTAACACCCACCCCATTTTTCTTTGATAACAACGGTATTGCAAAACCTCAATACACAAGTTCAATCCCAGTAAACTCAGAAGGATCTTTTAAAAATGCTACAGGGGCTTTATTTATAGGTCAAGCAAATTATTATGACTCAATTACTGCTGCAACTACAGCCCCACAAGGTATATCAGCAAGTGGTTATACTAATATGATTAGATTATTAGGCAATGCTGATGATTATAGATTTAATGTATTATTAACTCCGGGATTATTTGCTTCAACAGCTAATTTAGGTGCTTCACAAATAACAACAGCAATAAATAATACTCAACTTAGAGGAGATAATATTTATGTAGTTGATTTAGTACCTTTTGGATCTACTATATCACAAGCTGTTGCCCAAGCAAGTTCTAAAAACACTTCATATGCTGCCTCTTATTGGCCTTGGGTTCAAACAGTTGACCCAGATTCAGCACAATTAGTTTGGCTTCCCGCATCTTGTTTAGTAGCAGGAGCTTATGCTTTCAATGATAGTATTTCAGAACCTTGGTTTGCCCCTGCCGGTATTACTAGAGGTGGATTAAGCACAGCAGTTAGAGCTGAAAAGAAATTATCTCAAACAGATCGTGATAATTTATATGAAAATAAAGTAAATCCAATAGCTACATTCCCTGGAAATGGAGTTGTAGTATATGGCCAAAAAACATTACAAACAAAAGCATCTGCTCTTGATCGTGTAAATGTTCGTCGTTTATTAATTGCACTTAAATCTTATATTTCTCAAGTAGCTCAAAACTTAGTATTTGAACAAAATTCAATAGCTACAAGAAATGGTTTTTTAGCTGCAGTAAATCCATATTTAGAAACAGTACAACAAAAACAAGGTTTGTATGCTTTTAAAGTAATCATGGATGATAGCAACAATACAGCGGATGTAATCGATAGAAATCAAATGGTAGGTCAGATTTATATCCAACCAACAAAAACAGCAGAATTCATCTATCTAGACTTTAATATTTTACCAACAGGTGCTATATTCCCTGGATAAAAAAATAAAATATTTAATATTTATAATAAAACTAAATAAAATAACAAAATGGCCATATTAGATTCAAGCGAAATATTTTTCAATGCATTTGAACCAAAACAAGCAAATAGGTTTATCGTGCTAATTGGTGGAATTCCATCATATGAAATTAAAGGTGTAAGTGCAGTTACTCTTAACTCAGGAACAGTTACCTTAAACCATATGAACGTTCAACGTTACCTTAAGGGTATGACAAAATGGGATCCAATTACATTTACTCTTTATGACCCAATAACTCCTTCGGGAGCTCAAGCAATAATGGAGTGGGTACGATTACACCATGAATCTGTAACAGGACGGGATGGTTATTTGGATATGTATAAAAAAGAATTAACAATAAATGTATTAGGTCCTGTAGGAGATATTGTTTCTGAATGGATATTAAAAGGATGTTTTATTACAAGTGCTGCCTTTGGTGAATACAATTGGGATACAGCGGATACAGCTATAAACCTTACAATGACAGTTCAACCAGATTATTGTGTGTTAAATTTCTAATTTAACATTTTAAAATTATTTTAAAGAAAGCTCGCAAAAAATGCGAGCTTCCTTTATTTCCATATATTTATATACGAACAACAAAGTTATAATAAATAAAAATTATGGAAGAAAAAAAACACAAATTCCCTACGGAACACGTAGAATTACCTTCAAAAGGTTTACTTTACCCTGAAAAACACCCCCTATCAAAAGGTACTGTCGAAATAAAATACATGACAGCTAAAGAAGAAGATATTCTTACTAATCTAAATTATATTAAACAAGGAATAGTAATTGATAAATTACTGCAATCTCTTGTAATAACTAAATTTGATTGGGACGATCTATTAATTGGAGATAAAAATGCTATTATGGTTGCTTCTCGTATTTTAGGTTATGGTAAAGATTATCCTTTTACATATGAAGGAGAAGAAATACTATTAGATCTTAACGAACTTCCTACTATTTATTTAGATGAAACAAAAGTAACTAAAGGCGTTAATGAATTTGAATTTGAAACACCCATAGGAAAAAATAAACTTACGTTTAAATATTTAACATCAAGAGATGAAAAAGCAATTGAGGCTGAAAGTAAAGGTCTTAAAAGAATTAATAAAAATGCATCTACTGATCTTACGTCTCGTTTAAAAATCCAAATCCTTTCAGTAGATGGAGATGATGATCCTAAAACTATTAGAGACTTTGTTGATAATTATTTTTTAGCACGTGATGCTTCAGCTTTTAGATCTTACTTAAAAGCAACCCAACCAGATATTAAAATGACCTTTATTCATGAAGGAGCAAATGGTGAAGAGGAGGTCACCGTACCTATGCAGGTACAGTTTTTTTGGCCTGACTCAAGAGTATAGATTTAATTTATTTAAACAAATTCACGAAATTATTTTTTATGGTCGAGGATATGATTATGATACCCTCTATAATATGCCTATTTGGTTAAGACGCATTACATTTAAATGGACTCAAGATTCAATAGACCAAGAAGAAAAAAATAAAAATAATACTTCAGGAAATAATAACCCCGGAAAAACCACTTTAGATTGGGTAAACCCAGATAGAAGTAAATTTTAATAAAATAAAAAAAAAGGTATTATATTTTAATACCTTTTAATATTTATAACATATATTCAATGTAAAATGGCTAAGAAACTAGAAGAAATTAAAGCTCAAAATGCTGAAGAAGCTAACAAAGCCTTAGGAGACCAACTAAATTTAGTTACAGCTCTTCAAGATAAGATGGTTGATCTTATTAAGATTTACAGAGAAAAAGGTACATTAGATAAATTATCATTAGATAATATTAAAGCAGTTACAGCAGCTACTAAAGCATATAAATCCGAATATGATTCTGTAAAAGAAGTTCAAAAAGATATATCAAGAAATCTACAACTTCAAAACGATATAACAAAACAAACCAATGCTTTAATAAAAAAGGGTGGAGATGGTTTAAAAGATGAGATGAAATTGCTTGGTATAAAAAAACAAAGTCTTTCAGATCAACAAGCTAAATTAGCTAAAATGGATAGCCAAAAAAAGCAAGGATTAAAAATTGATGAGGTTGCTTATGCTCAAACCCAAAAAACAGTACTTAAAAAAGAAGAACAACTTAAACTTGCTTACGAAAATTTAACACCTGAAGCTCAACAATTAGTACTATTAGAAGAAGCTGGAAAATTATTAGAAGGCAATAATGTTCATTTAAAAGAACAATTAAGACGTCAAGAAAATTTAGTATCATCCCAATCCTTATTTACCTCTGCGGTAGGTGGAACTTCAAAGGTTTTAAATAAATTAGGATTTGGTAATTTAAGTAATAGATTAGGATTAGATAAAGCAAAACAAGCAGCAGATGAATTAACATATAGATTAACTGATGGAGGTAAAAAATCATTAGGTATGTTTGGTAAAATGAGAGTAGCTGCATTTACTTTTGGTACAGCTTTAAAGACAGCTTTAGGCCCAATGGCTTTAATTTCAATGGCTATTAGTGCTGGCTCCTTCCTATTCCAGAAATTTAAACAAATGGGTGCCGAAGCTCTAGAATACATGAAAGAAATTAGCCAAGAAACAGCTAATATGACTCGTGAAATGGGGGTAGGTGCTGCAACAGGAGCTAAACTAGCAGGACAAGCAAGAGCAATAGGTGGTGCTATGGGTATGACTCATGAACAAGCAACAGCAGCAGCCGGATCAATATATAGCCAATTAGCTGGTTCAGAAATGTTAGGAGCAAGTACTTTAAAAACATTTATGAAATTAAATGTTCATGGAAATGTAAGTGCTGAAACTTTATCTAAAATATATGGTTTATCAAAATTAAGTGGTAAAGCCGCAGGAACAGTAGCAGAAGAAATTGCAAGAGCAGCATCTCATTCTATTAAAAGTTTAAAAGTAAACGTAAGTATGAGAGCTGTTATGGAAGGAGTTGCTAAAGTCTCCAGCCGTGTAGCCTTAAGCATGGGAGGATCAGGAACAGCAATAACGGGTGCCGTTGTTCAAGCTAAAAAATTAGGTTTGGAAATGGAGCAAATTGAAAGTATTGCTAATGCTTTATTAAATATTGAAGATTCAATTGCTGCTGAAATGGAAGCAGAATTATTAATTGGTAAAGATTTAAATCTTGAAAAAGCAAGAGAAGCAGCTTTATCTGGAGATAATGTTGCGTTGATGGCGGCCTTAGCTGACCAAGGTATTACTGCTGCTGACTATAGTAAAATGAATCGTATTCAACAAGAGGCTTTAGGTAAAGCAATGGGGATGAATGGAGAACAATTAGGAGATATGTTAGCTAACCAACAAAAAGTAGAAGCATCTAATACTAACCTTGTTGCTGGACAAAACGCAGGTGTAGCAGCTATGACATCTCAAGCCTCACTTGCTGAACAAATAGCAAATGCTGAGGATGCAAGAAAAGCATCTATGGGTCCTATAGGTGCAATGTTTTTACAGTTTCAAAATGCTATGAGACAAATAGCAATAGCTCTTATGCCTGTAATGGTAGTTCTATTCCAAGAAATATGGAACATAGTATGGCCTTTATTTGAAGGAGTAAAAAATTGGTTAACAGATTCCAAGAATGTTAAAATGATGACGGAAGGTATTAAAGGTGCTTTTGCAAGTGTAAAAGAATTTTTAACACCAATATTTGAAATGTTAGGAGACTTAGCAATGAATTTAGTTCCGGTAATATTAGTAATATGGGAAAAAATACAACCAGTTATCTTTTATATTAGAGATTTAATTATGGAGATAGTAGGTTCTGTTGGTAGTTTACTTAATAAGTTAGCAACTGGAAATGGTGAATTTACTAAAATGGAAAAATTAGTAGGAGCCGTTGGACTAGGATTAATAGCAATAAAAGGAACTATGATGGCTATTAACTTATATAAAAAAGCAATGGTTAAATATGAAAAAATATCTGCAGGTTTAACTAAAGCTAAACAAGTATATGAAAAAATAAGTGTAAAATTATCTAAAGGTAAATTAGCTGTTGAAAAACTTTTAGGTAAAGAAAATATTAAAGCAGGGGCTCAAATGGCAAAAAACGCAGCACTTGCAATGAAAGATTTTGTTAAATCAGTTGGTACAGCTATTATGAAAGCAATCAGTTCACTAGCAGCAATTCCCGTTGTTGGATTTGGTTTAGGTATAGCAGCGGGTGCAACTATTGCAGTTCTAGCAGCTAAATACATGAATGACGGTATAATCCCACCATCATCCGGAAAAGGAGGACGAACATTATTTGGTCCTGAAGGATCAATTAAATTTAATGATAAAGATACAATTGTTGCTGGTACTGATTTATTTGGTAATAGTTCAAATAAAGATAGTACACAATCATCCCCAACTCAAACCAGCAGTGCTGGAGGTGAATCAATAATGATTATGGAACTTCAAAAAGTATCAGCTTTATTACAACAGATTCTTAGTAAAGAAGGAAATGTAATGATTGATGGTAATAAAGTAGGAGTTACATTAGCTTTAGCTAATTATAGACAACAATAAATTAAACTTTTTAATATTTATAAATAAAACTAAACATCATGCCACAACAACCAACATCCCTTTCAGACTTATTAGCTGCAGGCGGAACTACTAAAGCATTTACTGCTCCAACAACATCTCCTAATCTTCAATTTTCAAAATTAAAAGCAACCTTTGCAAATTCTTCTTCTTTAGATGCAAATGGAGGAGTTGCACCCCCACCACCAAATCTTCAATTTTCAAAATTAAAAGCAACCTTTGCAATTTCTTCTTCTTTAGATGCAAATGGAGGAGTTACACCCCCACAGTATATTGATAACCTACCAACTTAATCAATTATTTAACTAATTAATTAAAAAATTATGGGTTTAGTTACAATGCTTACAGATCCTACTTCCTTTAAGTTTTATGCTAACGGGGACCCGTACATGCTTTATAGAGGTAAAGGATATGCTTATAGTCCTCGAGATATTCCATTAACTGCTGGTACTCCAAATAATGATGGAATTATGGGGAATGGAGCTACTACTGAACCTTTAATAATAACACCACTTCCCGCATTAGATTCTCAACGAACACCTCAAACATCTATTGATAGTTTATATAGAGGAACAGGAGTATCAGAAAAAGCAAGAAATGAAGACATTAAAAGGATAGAAAAATTTTTAGACTCCCCAGCAGGTAGACAATTTATTTTAAAAGAACAAACATTACTTCTTAAACAAAATATTGAAGTATATGGTACAGATATTTTAAAATATAAAACAATAAACCCTCTTTCATATATAGCAAATGTAACAACATCTGGTACAGGAGTTCGTGTACCAAATATTTTAAATTTTGGACTAAATCCAAGTTTAACTCGCGAAGCTCTTTATGGAGAACTAGCATCATATCCAAATAATAAAACTAGAAAAATAGCCCAAAAAGCTGGATTAAATGTAGATACTATAACTACAAGTCCTATGTATATGGCTCAGTCAGTTAAAGGGGAGTATTTAAATGATACTGTTCCTTTTTACATCCAAAAAATTAATAATGATGGCTCAGGAAATAATACATATATTCATTTTAGAGCTTACGTAACAGGACTTACAGATGATTATGGAGCTGATTGGACGGAAACTAAATATATGGGTAGAGGAGAAAAATTTTTCTCATATCATGGTTTTTCTCGAGATATATCCTTTGGATTCTCAGTTCCTGTATTATCCCGAGCAGAACAATCTTCCGTTTATAGTAAATTAAATTATTTAGCATCAATGATGGCCCCTGATTATACTGAGGGAGGATTTATGAGAGGTAATCTAGTTAAAATTACCATAGGAGACTACATAAAAGATCTCCCAGGAATAATAAAAGGAGTAAGTTACGAAATAGATCCAGAGGCAGGATGGGATATAGCTAGAGATGAACTTGGAAATAAAGAACCAGGTGCGTATATTATGCCTAAATTAATTCAAATTAAAGGTATTAAATTTACACCTATTCATAACTTTATTCCTCAAACAGTAAGTAATAAATTTCTTAATTTAGAAAATAGTACGGGTAATGATGTAAATTCTCCCTTTATTACATTTGGAAGAGGACCAACGGCTAATAGTGCGGGTGGTTATAAAAATACCTTAAGAAAAGGAGTTTCAGCATCTGACCCTGCGTAATAAATTAAATAAAAATGAGTAGTAGATATATAAATGTTCCTTTAATACCATTTTCTGAGGCTAAAGGTAATAAAACATTTCCAATACAAAGAAGTACTAGATACCCCGAATTACCTAAAGATGTAAACGATACTTATGCTATTACTACGGAAGGGGATAGACTAGATTTACTAGCTCAACAATTTTATGGTGATGTTAATCTTTGGTGGATTATAGCATCGGGTAACCCAGATATTATCCCTCAAAATTCTCTATTTATTCCCGGTGGAACTGAAATAAGAATTCCTTATAATGTTTCACTTGCTCAAACACTTTTTAAGACTATAAACCAAATTTAAACATGGGAAACCTTACAGGTAATGTTTTTGATACGGACGTTATTAAACAAATCGAAGCTAGACAAACATTTCTAGGATCTAGATATAAATCAGATTCTAATCTTATTTACAGTAATAATAATACCTCTTTTTTAAGATTAGCATCCTCCGTTGATGTAGAGGTTCCTCAATTACTAGAAAGATCTCTTAGTGAAAATCTCCAAGGAGATTTGCTTGCAAAATCATGTGTTTTATTTGGAGGAGTTATAGGAATTGATGATACATTAAACCCTATACGGAAATTTGGAATTGTAGATAATGGAGGAAATGGAACATTTGATTATGTAAGTACAATTGCTGCTTACGGGTGGGGAGGTATAGATAAAGGTTTTGCTCCTATGCCAAATATTGAATCCGCAGATGTAAGTTTTTTTAATAGAGGAGCACTTCAAAAAGCAAAAGTTAAACTTAAAGTTTTTTCTCTTCAACAACTTCAAATATTTGATTTATTATATTTTAGAATTGGATACACCATGCTTTTAGAATGGGGTCATAATATTATATTAGATAATAATATAAACCTTGAAACAAATCCAATCCCAATTAGAGTAAGAGATCAGTTTGCTACATCACCTTTTGAATCTTTTTTCTCAGAAGCTGGAGTAAGCCAACAAACGATTATACAACAAATTAAAAGTCAAAGATTAAAAGATAATTATAATTATGATGCTATGTTAGGCAAAGTTACTAACTTTACATGGACATATAATGATGATGGTACTTATGATATTGATTTAAATTTAATTGGTTTAGGAGATATAATTGAATCCTTAAAAATTAACACTACCGGGATTGTCTCAGGCATTGTACCACCACCAACAAAAACAAATGATGAACTAATAGCTGAAAATGAAGAGAAACTAAAAAAAAGTGAGGAAAAAAATAATAAAGTAGCAAATACAACAGAAGAGGTACAAGCAAAATTAAATGCTAAACTAACTGCGGCTAACAAAGCAATTAACAATTTGATTAATTCTGTAAAAAAAGAGTTAATAGGGAGTGAAGTAGAAGGGCATTATCAAAAGATATGGAGCAAAATTGTATCCCTAACAAGTGATGCTACAAATAACGATAAGGTTTATGCTGCTTTGAGAGAAATTAATGATAATGGTCCCACTTCCGAACCAGCAATATATCGTTCTAAAGCACCTGCAACTGCAATTCCATATTTATCAAAGTTAAAAGGATATATTGGACATATAACAAATGCTGATTTACAATCAGTAGGAGCGGCAACTTCAGCAACTACTGCAGCAAATCTAAAATATCAAAAAGAACAAAATGAACTTAATGCTCAAAATCTTGCACTTAGAAAAGATACTGAAGTTAAAAAATTATCTCCAATTACCTCCGTAGAAAATAAAGATAAAACAGCATTTAATAAACAGTTATATCAATGGAGATCAGAGATTGATAAAAAAGTAACAAGTAAAAATTTATTATTTTTAAAGTTACAGGCATCCTCTGAAGTGGCACCCAATTCCAAATTAGAATTAAAATTTTATTATGTTAGATTAGGATATTTATTAGAATGGATAGAAAAAAATCTTTTATTATATGATACTACTAAAAAATACGATCAACCAACCACATCAGAGATAAAATCCCCGGGAAATGCAAACCCCATTTTTGAAATAGATTATAACCCTGATTCAAATTTTTGTTTAAGATACCCTGCTCAATTTTCTTCAGACCCTGCAGTTTGTATTATACCTAGTAAATATGATAATGATGGAACTAGATGGGACATCCTCACAAAGGAAATACCAAACTATTTTACTAAAACAACAGTATATGCAGGAAAAATGATGAATATATTTGTTTGTATAGATAAAATAGCAGGAGTTTTAGATTCAAACACAGATGTAAATGGTAAAACTAATCTATTAAAATTCCTTTCAGCGCTATGCAATGAAATAAATGATGCTTTAGGTAATGTAAATAAAATAGAACCTGTTTTTGATTCTGATTCTAATAAGTTAAAACTTATTGAAGGTAGTACTTTAGATAATGTTGATGATTTATTAAAAGAAGCAGCTGAAAAAGAGGCAAAAGAATATCAAATAGCTGAATTTCAAGTATATGGTATTGGAACGGATACATCACCCCAAGGCAGTTTTATAACTAATGTAGATTTTCAAGTTCAATTACCTCCAAACATGGCAGCAATGGCTACAATTTCCGCTCAAGCTGGAGGTAATATTGTAGGAGAAAACGCTACTGGCTTATCGGCACTAAATAAAGGACTAACAGACAGATTAATCTCAGTTAAATTAGATAAAGATAGTATTGAAGGAGCATCAGCAACCGGAGCATTAGACCCCAAAGTTATTTTTAAAAAAAATATGGAGGTCGTAAGTGCCTTTGTTTCTGAATTGTATGGTAAGGGCTTCTATAACGTAGAAACAGTTCAAAATACTCGTTCCTCAAATAGAGATGTTGCTTTATATTTAACAGGTAATGATGCTTTAGAAGGAAATATGCCATCTCCATTCTTTATCCCATTTAATCTATCATTATCAATGGACGGACTTTCAGGAATGAGAAATTATGAACGTT
>Ga0181349_1000814_pt1 | contig 13235 bp, 8 predicted proteins | sample Su13VDMM110SD_FD_130106 | JGI IMG/M metagenome (GOLD analysis project Ga0181349, IMG submission 130106) | Freshwater viral communities from Lake Michigan, USA - Su13.VD.MM110.S.D | ecosystem: Environmental > Aquatic > Freshwater > Lake | place: USA: Michigan | collected 2013-07-16 | reverse complement strand
GAGTAATTGCTTTTTGAACATTATCATCTGTACCGTATTTTTCTAATAATTGATCATAAGAAAAACTTGCTCCGTTGTATGAATATTTTTTAGGCATATTTATTATATTTAATTATTATTGTAAATCAGGTAATCCACCTAATTCTTGGGCTCTTTTTTGTTCTGGGGTATAACTCCTTTTGTTTAATAAATTTCTTAATTCTGCAGCGGTATATGTTTTACCATTTTTATCAGCTATTTTATACCGGTTTGTGCCCTTTATTTTTGAATAGACAAAGAAGTTATCTAATAAAGGTACATCTATTTTTTCCATTAAACTAACCTTACCTGCTATTAATTTTTCAAATTCCTTTGCAACTTCAGCTCTTGTATCCCTATCAAAAACAGGGGACCCAGTTGTATCAATTTTTTTACCAGGTTTTATAACTTCCTCTTTTGGTTTTACTCTTTCTGGGGCATCCGGATTATAATAAGCAATACTTCCATCTTTTTGTTTTACTCTAGGTAGATTCCTAACTAAGTTATCAAAAGCTTTATCTGTAAGTAATTTTGATAATGTAGATTTTTGAATATTTGGATCGGTAACATTTTTAAAGTTTTTATCATACCAACCAGGGCCTTGTTCAAGAGTATAATCTATATATGCTCTAAGTCTAGACTGGCTGTCTGCACCAATTAAGCCGGCAGCTGTTACACTTGATGTTTTATCTATTTCAGCTTTAATCAACGGCTCTTGTAGTCTTCTAGCATTCATTATTTGATAAACATCTCCACCCGAACTTGGTAAATCAACAGTTTCGCGCGTTTGTAATAACATGCCTTCATATATAGATCCTTTTTTATCGGCAACGTGCTGCATAGCTTGAGTTTGAAAAGTATCTAAACTTTCAACCGGTAATAATAAACCATCACCCATTTCAGAATCGGCTTTTAAATATTCTTTAGAGCGTATTGGTACATTAAATATTGTGCCGTCTTTATGTTTGCCGGATACTTTTAATATGAATCCATCACCGTTTTCGTCTTCTTCAACATCAATATTAGGATTCTCATACATGGCATCCATACCCCCAACAATCTCTACAACTGCTGTATTATTCAGTATTTCCGCATCGTCTTTACCATTAATAACATTACCTCCAGGAGTACCTACTTTACTTGCTTTAGTTGCCATTCTCCAGGTAGCCGTTTGTTCCGCTAGGCTTTTGCTGAATCCAGCGGCATTGGTTAAAGAGTTATCTGCATTTCTAATATTTTTTAAATACTCTTGTCTTTTTCCTGGATCAGTTTCATTTAACAAAGCAATCCTAGAATCTGCGGCTAAAGTTATTTTTTTTTGTATTATATCGTATATCTTTTTATCTACAGTATCATTAACCTTTGGTTCTTTTGCAGACCAATCGGATAATTTATCATTGTAATATAAATCTGTTTCGTTTTTTCTATCTTGTAGTTTTTGAAGAGTTAGCTTTCTTTCTTTCTCTTCTTGGCGTCTTCTTTCTCCTCTTACCATAAAGCCTTGCGCAAGAGAATTAGCCGCGTCAGCTATAGAAGCAGAAATTATTTCGCCACCTCTACTAGGTTGTATAATTGGAGGATTATCGTAGTATCCCATAATTTATATATTTTTTAATTTATTATTTTCCACCACCAACAAATCCACCAGCAAGACTTCCAACCGCACTTATAATTCCACCAACAGCAGATCCCTGAGCTTGTTTTGCAGCAGCCGCGTCTTGTTTAGCTTGCGCTTCTTGTCCTGCTAATCTATTTAATTTAGCAATATCTCTGGATTCTTGTTCGCCATATTTAAACTTAATACCTTCAGTCTCCGCTGTCTGCGTTCTTACACCTTCCATATATTTAGCTTGCTGCAATCTTTGTGCTTCTTCCATTTTCTTAGCTTGCTTATCAGCTTCGCCTTGGGCTTTTAATTTTTCATTATCAGCTTCTTGTTTTTCAATACTAGCAGATACACCTTGCTTGCTTTGCAATGCGGCTTGCGCTAATGCAGTTGCTCCACCAGCGCTCGCTCCCGTAGCTCTCAATGTGTCTAAAGTGTTAGCTAAAGACAAATCAGCTTCTTCCGCTTGCATTTTAGCCGCTTGAGTCGCGACCCCTAAATTAGCAAAAGGATTACTAATCATGCCACTAAGGTCTTTAGCAATCCCACTAAGATCTTTTACGTTTGCATAAGGATTAGGTATTGCTTGCCTATTTCTTTCTAATTGCGCTATTTCAGCCGCTTTTCTAGCTGCTTCGTTTTTATATCCTTTAGCTGCTTGGTTGGCTTGATTGCTACCAACCAATCCTCCGATAATAGACGCGCCTGCGCCTATAGCTAATGCTGTTACTGCTGCCATACTATTTTATTTTTTTTGAAATTTCATACGATGGTCTTGTATCCACAACGTACCCTAACTTTTTATGAGTGTCTATTAAATGTTTACTCTTTGTTATAGTTATTATTACGCTAAAACCTTGTTGTTTAGCTACTTCTTCTAAAGTATTTATTAATAACTCTAAAGCTTTTTTTCTGTCTTTGTCTTTATATTCAGGATTTGATACAACCCAGTCCAACCAAGCTACCTCTGAATTTGATAAGTATAAAAATCCAGCCGCAATGTTAATGCCGTCTTTATGAACCATAATACCACCTAATCCATTTAACGGCAATGTTGATCTGCTTACATCTGGCCATCTCCACCATTTCCACCATGAAGGCAATTCATTCCAATCTGATTCTCTTAATTCTCTTGCTTTTAATTCCATTTGATTTTATTTAATTTAATTTAACTAAGTGAAGGCGCGTAATCAGAAGACACGGCAAACAATATAGCTTGTTTATCATAAGTTATAAAAGATTGTGTTGGATCTGGAAACTTGAAAGTTCCTATGGCGTAAAATCCAGTAGTTCCAGACATTGATTGACCATAAACTACTGTCCCTTCTGATGGTGGAGATACGTTTACTATATTTCCAAAATATTTATTTTCTTTTTGTTTAAAGTTATTTATAAACAATTGATTCTCTAAAGAATTTAAGTTATAAGAAACTGTTGCGGAAGTTATTGGCACCCCTGTGTTAGAATCAGTATATATCTCTGTTAAAGCCCAACCGGTGGTGCCTTCGTAATTAACTGTTTGAAAGTTTTTAGAATAAGAAGGATCCGGATTAAAGACTATTGTTACACTAGAATCATATTGTGTGCTGTAAAAATTACAAAGAGGAACACTAGTTGAATAATGTTTCCAAACATTTCCATTAGCTGCAGTATAATAATTACCTAACATGCTAAAACCATTGTCTGGTCTAAAAGAAAAAGTACTAGTCCAACCTAAAGAATCTTCATCAAAACCCAATGTTTTATATTCAGGTAAATAACCTGTTTGACCTGGCCTTGAAGCACCTTTACTTAAAGCTGGTTGCATAGATAAAACATATTGCTTATTGTGCATGTCCCAAGAACCTAATACTTTACCTTGCGTCCCAATATTAGTCAAACTATCTCTAAAGTAATCTAACATGCCTGTGTTTGATATTTCTGTTATACCGTCTTGAGATAATCTTAATACAGCATTTTGTGATCTATCTACAAAGTATTTTCTGTATCCATATACAGCAAAACTTTCTGGATTAGTACTAATACCATAATTACCAGCATATTGTTGAGCCTGACCAATTACTTTATCTCCAGAAGTTGTTAAAGGCATTCCTTCTGCTGAATAAACAGCATCTTTATCTATTAACGCTCTATTAACTTTTAACTCTTGAAATATTATTAAGTTAGTATCTTCAGCATATAATTTTTGTACTGATCCAACTGAAGGATCTAAAGTTCTAGTTATGTCTTCAGCAACCGAAAATTGATTAGTATTGTTTACACCTGTTCTTGAATTAAATATTCCCGAATATATTAAAGAACTTCCTCTTTTTTGTCTATTTGGACTATCTTCAACTATAAACGCTCTGACGCCTAAGTCTGTTGATACATTATTATAACCACCTCTAATTCTTGATTCTTCTATAAACCAATCTTCTGTTTCACTAGCGCTATATTGTACTTGACCTGAAATTGCTACATTTTTTGACCCCGGAACATAATTAAAGTCTTGTATTTTACCAAAAATAAGAGGTACAAAACCGCCTGTAAAGTTTGTAGTAAAAGTAACTAGAAGCGGGTTATCTAAAAATATATTGTATTTTGATGAATTTAAAGGATCAACCTCTACTCCAGATATAATATAAGTGTAAACCTGTGAACTTGGTCCGGTTAATGGATAAGTAAATGTTAATTTTTGACCTGGTCCTATAAATGGAGTATTATATCCACTAAATGTTTCATAAGTAAAAAAGTTATTTCCGGCTACAAATATAAACTTTAAACTATCAGTGCTTAAAGTAGTATAGGCTTTTACGGGTTGTATTGATTTTATTTTTTTTAACCAATATGAATTAAAATATTTTATTTCTATAGTTGCTGCCATGTCTATCTATTAATTACTTGTTTTTTTTTATTATTACACAGGACAAGTTACCGATGCTCCAGTATAAGTTATTATTCCGCCTATAGTTCCAGTGCCACCCGCTGTTAGACTATAGTGTCTAGCAATTGGTTGAGTTCCTCCGTTAGCAGGTGTGCCCACTTGTTCTCCAGGCTGAAGAATACCACCTAGTATTTCGTGTCCATTTCCATGAAGACCGCTCCAAGGAATTGGAAAACTAGAATTGTTTATTATATACCAATTTCTACATTCAGCAGGTACATATCCAGAAGGAACTCCTGTAGCACAAGTATCAGCAAAAACTTGTCTATATACACCAAAAGGAGGAGTAGAAGCCACTCCTGTTGAAGAAAATAATATTGGTATAGTTCTACCAGCTGAAGTAACTATAGTACCTTTAAATGTTATAATTTCTGGAGGATTTGAACTAGGTCTACCATAGGACGATGGATCACCAACACTCCAAGTTGAAGCAAAATTTCCATTAAAATCAGTTGGCGATCCTGGCGTAAATGTTAGATTCCAGGATCTATCTGGTAATGTGTATACATTACCTGGCGTATAATACTCTTTCCATTGGTGAATCCATACGTCAGCAGACGCAATTGTCTCCCCTTTTCTTAACATTTTCCATATATTTATATAACCTTGTGTTGTACTACCTGTAATCCCTACTCCAGGACTTTCATATACAATACTACTCCATGTTCCACATCCAATAGTAACATTAGGAATACTTAATCTTACTTGTCTAAAAGTAGAAAGTCCGCCAGGAGTCTGTAAACCAGTAGAACTTGTAGCATCTTGAAGTTTAACTCTAACATCATAAGTTCCGTATAGTATATTTGTAGTTATTAAACTAACATCTCCAGTAGAGGAATTAACACTAAATAAATGTGTAAAATCAAAACTAGGAACTGGATCATATTTCCAGTATAAGTCAGCTAAATAATTACCATTAAATAGTCCAACATTACCGTTTCTACCAACCATGTCAATAACAGGTCCTATTATAGGATCTGCAGTTAGATTATAAACTGGAGTAAAATCAACGCTCGTAGTAGTAACTATAGGTACACTGTTTGATATTTTTAATATTTCAGCACTAGTAGTTACTAACGGCGTGTAAATAACCGCAGATGGACCAATACCAACTGTATGCGTTATTGCAAAGTTAAATATAAAACTTCCAAAAGTATCTACATTAGTTCCAAAATAAATTTCACTTGAAACTATTTTTATTCTCCAATAAAATTCCGTAGGACTAAGTGGCGTTAAATCTTGTACTATTGCAAATGAAGAAGTTATATCTTGACCACTTCTATTAAAAACTGAAAAAACTAAATTATCAATACTAAATACACCTACTCCTGATTCATTTTTAAAATAAAACCATTCTGTTATCCAAGGAGAATTTGACGCTCCAGTAACATTACTGCCGCCGGCATAATCTTGATTTTCAAAATATAAAAAATCTAAAGGAGAATAACTAACTATAGCATCAGACCCGTTTAAAACATCAGCGTTTAATTCTGATATATATCCTGAGGTAGAAGTTTCCCAAAAAATATCTAAAGCAGAACTAATAGGGTTTGTTTCATAAACTCCTAAAAACGGACTCATAGCATTGTAAAGTACTGGACTATTTGCTGCGTTTGGTCCAACATAATTTCCAATAACACCGATCTTACTATTTGTTGTAACCCTATTTACTAGTGGAGAAGTTTCAAATTGATATATATTAAAAGAAGCTGATCCATTAGGGTTTTCACTTGCAGAGTTTGGTAAAAAATTTAGTTCTTGTGTTGGTGCTATTGTGCTAACAACGTCTGGTTGAGAACCTGGATAATATTGTCTATTTGTTGAGTATCCACCTCCTGTACTAGGCGAGCCAGGTACACCTTGATTTACTAAAGTATTTTCAACTCTTCCCCATATCTGAGCACTACTTCTATACTGTCTTTGATTTGGACCTACCTCAGCTAAATCTCTAGGTATTTTATTTATATTATCATTTATAGATATAAAATGACAAGTCGTAGTTTCTTCACCAGTAGGGAATACAGAATATTGAGTAGGAGCTGGAGTAGTAGCAAATGACTGGTTTACAGGATAACCAGCTAACATACCTGGAATATAGACATTGTAATAATCTTGTTCTTGTTGCTTAACTACTACTTTATAAGAATACCAACCTAATTCATTTATAGAATAAGAGTATTTAATATCAGGATTATTAGCGCTATTATAATTATAAAAATCACTTATAGCCCCATCTGTTACTATTTTATATTGGCCTGAAGGTGGGTTAGGCAATGGTGTTGGTATAGTAGGAGGCGTTGTAAATGGGAAAGCTTGAACATCAGTTATTTTTACATAATCCGTATATTTACCTCTTAAGTAATTTCCAACGCCAGGTATATTTTTTTGCGCTACTCCACCTGTTAAGGTTAATGTATATATATTGCCAACAACAGTTCCAGTTGTAATTTGAAAACCAGTACTGCTTCCAGGTATACTACCAGAAACTGTAGCATATAAACCTGGGGTTCCGGAAACCTCATCTCTAGACGATGTTACCTCTTTATTAAATATAAGAGCTAATTCATCGCCTAACCAATCTTTTACATCTGTAGTCCAAAACTCATCTTTATATGGAAAAAATACAGAAGAAGATCCATATACTATATTTCCTCCAGTAGTGTAAGGACTAGCTGAAGATAATATAACAGATGATTGTCTACCAAACTTGTCAGCTAAAACAATACCTACTTGATAAGTTCTATTCTGTTTTAATGTATGATTTGGATATTCTAACCAACTATAAAAAGGTAAGTCTTTTTCTATTACAACAACATTATAATCTAAGGTTGCTGGTGGAGTACTTTGATTTACAAAGTTTCCATATATTATTCTATTTCCAGCACTCTCTTGCGACAATGCTCTAATTGGAACTTTATCATATACCCTAAGTGTTTCTGCCTCTTGTAACGTCTTACGAGGTTTTTGGGATTGGTAAACATAGTCATATATATTAGTAGAAGGAGCGCTTAAAGCTATATTGCTTGAAGTAATAGTCTCAACAACTTTAACAGCCAAAGAATCTGACTCTTTATAAAGTATGTCTATACTTTTTATTTTATAAGAATTAACTATATTACTACCAATATCTGGCAAATCTATTAAAAGTTTAACAGAGTTAACATCGTTTTGCATCCATTCTAAAACGGTTGACTTATAAGCAGCGTCTTCATCTCCATTTATAAAATAACCTTTTTGCTCAGGTATAAATACAGGTTGCGTAAAAGGGGCCATTAAAGAATACTCATTGTCATCAAACTTAAATCTATAACTAAATCTAACAAACTTATCAGACAAGAAATTATCATTTCCGTTTGTAGTAGATTGTAATGGATTTTTAGACATTAAGCTCCTGTAAAAAGTTATAGGTGTAGATATTGGCACTGTAAAAGCCCCAGAAACAAATACGGTAAGCGTAAGTCCAGAATCATAAGTTTGAGTAACTATTGCAGAATCTCCTGTTGTTATACCTTGACATATCAATTGATCTCCTGGGCTTATAATAAAATCTGGATCTAAAATAGCGGTTTGTATTTCAATTAAAGTTTGCCCAGCAATTATTTGCGATGGAAAGAAGTATGTGCTTAAACCATTAGACTGTGTGTACATATTAGCAGCAGTAAAAGGAGCGTATTTGGCTACAGATATTTGATTCACTGTAGTGTAATAAGGATTTGGAGATGTTGCAGGATTGGCAATAGCACTGGATATATTTATTTTTCTAGGTTGATTTCTATTATCAGTCCAGAATAATAAATCTTCCACTAAATTTATACCTGTTATTAAGTTTGTAACTGAAAAGTTTAAAAACTCTCCACTTACTAAAGTTATATACGGATTACCAGAATTTAAAGGGTCATAAACAGTAATCTTCATTTCACTACCTATTGTAGGTAAGTTTATGTTTTCTGGATTTGGATCTTGGTAATCTGTTAAAAATTGATATATTCTATTATTTTCGTTATCTACAAAATGACCAATACATACTAAATCAGTATTTGATTCAAATGGTTGTGTTCCAGTAGAAGTTGGTTTTGTAAGTTGAATATTACCTAAAACATTTTGTAAAGACCCAACGCTTTGGTTTTCAGATTTTCCAACCGATATATTTAAAGCGTCTCTATATTCTCCATTAGGTAATAATCTATTATCAAGATCTTTATTCATTTTACCTTTTAGAAAACTATTTTTTGTTTCAGCCATATTTATTAGTGTTTAATCCATTTAGATTGACCTCTTAATACTTGAGTGATTTCCTCTAACTTGATATTAGATAGTCTTATTTTTGTATTTCTCAATTTAGCACTTTTTTCTTGTTTAAGTCTTTGTACTAAATATTCTGGTTGATTTGATCTTGATGCAATTATAGCATGTAATATATACGCATACATTGCTTCTTCAGCCATTTTAGGTACCCTAGAATCTAAATCATAAGCAAGACCATCTGAAACGTACTCTAATACTATTAATTTGTGTACAAGATCACTACTAAAAGATATTTTACCTTCTCTTTCGTTTATTGTAAAGTAACCATTAATATTAGCATATTGAGGATCCATTCCGTATCTTCTACCGTACCACGCACTTTGAACCCACATATCACCATTATACCAATCTCCAACAAAACTACTAGCATCGAAGCTAAGGGGAACACCGCCGTGCGTTTTCCATCTTTGTTCTGTTAAAGAATCTCCTTCAATGTTTGAATTAAAGTTATCTTGAATAGGCACGCCTCTAGAATCTTGAATAGGATTCTCGTAAGGACTTATAGTTAAATTATTTGTAGGATATATAATATGTTTTACACCACCTTCGTCTATCCATGACATGCGAACGTAATTAACATAATCTTGAGGTATAACAATACTTAAACTTGGTGGTACATTTAGTTCTTGTGATTTTATACTTTTTAAAGTATCATAACTAAACTCTTGCATACTTCGTTTAGCATGAAATATTACATCAGTTCTTTTTACAGAAGCAATTAATTTTTCAGTGCCAACATAACCAACCATGAAATTATTTACTATATCATTTAAAGTTATATAAGAATAACCACCGTAGTTTTGTTCTACAACATTACCATAAGCGTCTTGATTCCCATAGTTACCGCCATCTAATACTTTTAATTGTACAACTACGTAGTAATTATCTGGAATAGCTGTAGTAACAGTTATAGTATTACCACTAACACTAAATCCAGCAGCACCAGAAAGTCCTTGCGGATATTCTAAAAAAGTACCTGGATAGCCAAATTGACTAGTGTATAATTTAAAATTATTTAAAGGATAATTAACATCAGTTGGATCCCAAGCCGTTAATCCTCCTGAAATTAAATCAGTATTAAAAGTTGTGGTAAAAGCACTTTGCCCAAGCGCATTATTAACTTGAAAGCCTTGAGCTCCTTCGTAGTATTGTCTATTTGTTTCGGTTATTAAACCGCCGTTAGGTATCGACATGTCTTATTAGCTTTTTGAATTAATATTTTCTAACTGCACTTGCTGAGACGCGGCCTGTACTATCTGTGGATCTTTAATAATAACTCCTGAATACAATAATATTTTTATTATTAAACTAACTTGTTCAGTTGGATGTAAGTCAAAATTTTGTGAACCAGTAGGTTGTCCTATTGGATCGTATTGCGCTGGATTATATACGTATTGATAATTAGGAGCTGAAGTATTAAAGCCCCATCTTGGATCGTAAGGTTTTCTAATATAGGTACAAGTAATACCAGTAGTTATCGTTGTTGGGTATACCTTAATTATAAAATCTTTATAGGTATATATGGGCCAGTAAGTTGAAGGTTTAGTAATTGGCGATAGATTAAGTTCTAGTAATTCATTTGGTTGAACATATTGAACTTCTTTTTCGTCTTTGTATATAACAGTACCTAATTTATATAATTCAGGCTGAGGTGTTAAAGTTGGTATAACTATATTAAAAACTCCACTTGAATAAGCACATGGAGCAGAGTCTTGGAATATAGCTATTTTTTGTTCTAAGTTTTTTATACGATTGCTATACTCACTGTCATTTCCAGGAACTCGTAATTGTTGATTTAAGTCTTCAAAATATTCATTAAATATTTCAAGCTGAACTTGAGCAGCGGTTCTATTAAACTCGTCAGGAGTTAAATAGCCTCTTTGCTCTTTATTAAGAATTAACAAAACAGTTCTATAAACTGTATTTACGTCTACTGCCATATTTTATATTTATTATAATAGTTAAGCGGTTATTGCAGGTTTAAGTACAATAACCGCCTAATTATTATTATTACGTATTATTTTAATTTTTTCTCTATCGACTTGAAGATTTGTATACCTTCATCAGTCTTAAAGAATGCCGCCATTGCAGAATAAGGATTCTCATCAAATGGCACCGTCATTAATTTTCTATCATTTTCACCCCAATGGAATGTTCTTTGGTCTTGTGATAGTTTTATAATTCCTGCTTCTGTTGCTCTAATAGCTAAGTTTCTAAGTGGAACATTATCGTCGTTGGCTAATTCTAAGAACAAAGAAGGATTTCTTCTAGCTAACAATAACAAATCTCTTTTTATCTCCTTAGAACTCATCTTATTGACTCTAGAGCCAACTTCTACTCTTACAATTGCTTCTGCAATATCAATATCCATATCAAAAGCAGCGTTCATTGCTTCTACTTCTAATTCTAAATAATCTAAATCATCTTCTGCTTCACCTGTAGCGTCAAATTCATAATACTTAGCCCCTAAACCAGGGTGATATATTGACAATAATTTTTGTAAGTTTTGTTTTTCTTTAGGAACAAACAAAGTTCCGTTTTCAAATAAAACATGACCTAATGTTACTTGACCTTTTTGGTCTTTAACTAAAGGCGAATTTTGATTTGTGGCATATCTTAATTCTTCTTGATTGCCTGTTTCTTTATCAAACCATAACAATGGGTATCTAAGAGTGTGTTTACATTGCAGTGTATATGTTAATGGTGAAAAATTATCTGCAATAATGTAAGTTCTATCTTTTATTTCCCAGTTATTTTTTGGAAGTTTAACTTCAATAGTTTTTGGTTTTGCAACCACTTCAATATAATCTTGTATTTCAATATCATTTGTATTTACGTACTCTTCTGTAACCTTTGGTTTTTGCGTTGTCGCCATAATATAATATAATTTAATAAATTTTTAAAAGGTAAAAATTACCCCCGTAGTTTCAACGAGGGTAATATTACCATATTTTTACACTGATGCAGTGAACAATACGAAGTTGTTAGCAGCTTGTGTAACTAAACATCTTTCAGACAAGAAGTGTACTTGCATTGCATCAAGATCAGAAGTGTAAGCACCTCCAACAGATCCAGTGATCCAAGACTTCATTCTTCTATCATCAGCTTGGTTAGCTCTGTAACGAACGTGTAAGAAAGGTCTACGAATGTTAGTACCTAATTGTTGATCGTATACAGTAGATGTTCCAGCAGGAATCAATACACCATCAATTGAAGTATTAGCAACACCTCCACGAGTAGAAGCATCATTCAAATATTTCCAATCAGTTTTGTAGAAATCGTAAGATCCTCTACGGAAACCAGAGAAACCTAAGTTCAAAGCCATTTGCTCAGAGTTTTCGAATAAACCGTAAGCTACACCACCAGCAGCACCAGCAGATAAAGAAGCTAACATATCGTCAAAGTCAAGAGAAGTAGCTCTGTTCAAGAAGAACATGTTTTCTTCAATTGCCCCTTGAGTATCTAATCCTTTCAAGATTGAATCAAAATCACTTAAACCACTAGCAGCAGTAAAGTTATTTACGATATTACCTCTTTCTCTAATAGCAGCAAAAAGACCTTGTGTTCCTTTGTAAGTTACTCCAGTAGCAGGAGTTAAAGTTGATACACCTGAACTAGCAGCTGATAATTCACCTTCAATAACTGACATTTCTAAGTAATCTTCAAAACGTAATCTTGTTTCAGATTCAGCTTTTAAGTACCATAAATATCCACCAGTACCATCTTCAGTAGCAACTTCAACCCAACCGATTTGAGCAGTATCAGATCCAGAGATTTGGTATCTTTCTTTGATAATGATAGGAGAGTTATTGTATTGAGTGAACGATGGAGTTACAGAATTAATAGACTGATCAGTAGTTCCTTTTACAAATTCAGAACCATAAACGAAGATCTTAAGGCCTGTTGCAGACGTAAGATTTACAGTACCAGAAGTTAAACTAGCTTGTGTGTAAGGGTAAACAGTAAGTAATCCATAACCTCCAGCCGTAGAAGAAGCACTAACAAGTACTTTAAGTTCAGTACCAGTTGCAGGATTCATAACCACTAAAGTTTGACCAGGAGAAACAACGTTTTGAACGAAGTTAATACCGGTACCTCCAACAGCAAATCGTATTTGAGTTGCGCTGGTACACTCTACATTATTGTAAGCAATATGCAGTCTGTTTTGTTCAGACCAAATAACCTGATCAGAAGACATTGGCATTTCAGCTCCTACCATACGTAAGAATCCAGAAAGAGTTCTGTTTCCGTAACGCTCTACTTCAGCTTCGTAGATTTCTGGTAAATATTGTTGAGCAAAATCGTTTTGACCATTTGTAAAATTCAAATAGTTAGTTTCTAACGCTTGTTGTTTTTGAGACGGTTTAATAGAACCAAAGTTAG
>Ga0181349_1000810_pt1 | contig 13298 bp, 14 predicted proteins | sample Su13VDMM110SD_FD_130106 | JGI IMG/M metagenome (GOLD analysis project Ga0181349, IMG submission 130106) | Freshwater viral communities from Lake Michigan, USA - Su13.VD.MM110.S.D | ecosystem: Environmental > Aquatic > Freshwater > Lake | place: USA: Michigan | collected 2013-07-16 | reverse complement strand
TTGTCCAATTGTTGACGTAACCCCCAAAATATTCAATCTGTCTTCTTGAAGGTATAAAACTAATAATATTATTAGTTAATTCACAAAACTCAATTACTGAATCAACAACATTTTTAGACATCGGACCAATAAAAAATTTAGGATAAGATTTATTTATTCCCATAAAATAATATTTGAATTAATTGATAGTAAACCTGAAATTATCTCGTCTCGATAATTGCCTACTTTTAGTATTATTATTGAATTATCTTTAAATTTAACATCTTTTGGGTGTTTAATTATTAAATTTGTTCCGTATAAACGTGTATTATTTTTAATAATTGAATTATCTAAAACACAAATTATTTTTTCAGTATTTAATCCCATAAAAATTAAAAATTGTGAAAAAACGTGACCCCCAAATAGATATATTTCATCGTTAGATAATGAAATTTTATTATTTAAATCAGAAATTAATTTTTTATAGTAATTAATATAATCTAAAAACATATTTTTATATTCTTTGTACTTTTGAGGTAGTTCAGTTTTTATTGTAGATTGATTTTTTTTTGTAATATAAAAAATACTGTGCTCCAAAAATTCTTGTTTTTCCAAAATTCCAAAATTATTTTTAGTTAGAAGATAATCAATAATTTCTTTTGTTAAAAAAATAGTATGTTCAAAATTTAAAGTATTAACAAATTTATTTTTTAAATAAATAAATAAATTTGGAACTGAAAAAATATGAAAACCATTTGTGGTTAATATTTTATTAACGTCAATTAAAAATTTATCAGGCTCATACATATGTTCAAGAGTATGTGAATGAACAATTAAATCATATTTTTCATTAATTTTTTCAGGATTAAAAAATTCATTGATAAAACAAATCCTATTATCTAAATTTTCGTTATGTGGGGCGTTAGGTTCAATTATATCCCATTTTTTAACTGATTTAGTTTGATTTAGAATACTCATAGCTAATGATGCACTAGACCCACCAATTTCAAGTACTTTGTTTATTTTATTTTGATTAATAATATCAATAATTTTTTTAGAAAACTCTAAATGATGTAATTCCCATACTTTTCCGATTGCTTCGGAATGGTACGATGAATATATTAAATCAGGTCTTAATGTATTTTTTAATTGAATTACCCCACATTTTTTAGATATATCAAATGATAGTTCTGAAAATAAATCATTAGAAATATCATCAGTAGTATTCCCAATAAAAACTGGGAATTTTTTTAAAGTAAATAAATTTTCAATATCATCACTTTTAGTGATGATGCAGTTAGTTCTGGTGTTATGAATTAAATTTTCCATTTTTTTTAATATGACTATATAAATTATATTTTCCGTAATTGAATAAAAAATTATTTAAGGGGTATTCGTGTAATGGGGACATATTAATCCATATTAGTGAAGTTAAAATATTTATCTTCTCAATATCATATCCATTTTTTTCTATAAAATCATTAAAAATTTCACGGCATTCCATTAGTGTACTGTTGACTAAAATAAAACAATTTTCAGGGTTATGATTAAATAACCCTTGGTTAACAATATCGTGGTTTACAACTAAATTATGGTTTAATTTTGCTAAATCATAATATAAATCTCCAATCTCTAAACTACCAGAAAAATCCTGTCTCCAATCAATTAAACAAAACCCTTTATCTGTTTCTATAATATTATCTAAAATAAAATCACCATGAAATTGACTAGGTAAACCGTCACATAACCATTCAACATCAATAATGTCTAATAAATCATAGACATTAGGTATATATTCACCATTAATTATATTAGACTCAGGATTATTTTTAAGATACTCTGACACTCGTTTTTTAGTTTTACTGATATAGAAATCAAAACATTTATTTTTAAAATTATCATCCGTCTTAGACACCCATAAGTGTTTTTTAGACCAATCTAAGAATTCTGAAAATGTTTTTCTTTTAACAGATTTTGAAAATAATTTTCCGTCCGATTTTGTATACTTATAAAAATTTTCAGTTGACCCTTTGATTTCAGGTACTAATCCTTTTAAATAACTCGCTCTCATGACTCGATTTGAGTTTATTTTAGAATCTGAAAAGAATTTAATCACAAAATCATCAAAGAAAAATATTGATTCATCTTTTTTATCTAAAACTTCTATATTAGATTTAAAAGAGTTTTTGGTTTTAAATAATTCCGTAGTGTTACCAACATCGTACCAATCATTCCCATTTACCCATTCTCCAAAAAAATCTACTTTAGGTAACATATTATTAATTGCGTGTACATCTGATGTGTCAATATGGTTATTTTCAATTAATTTACTTAATTCTAAAAAAAATAATTCATAATCTTTTATACCTGATATACCGACATATGAAAAGTCAAAGTTTAGTTCTCCTTTTTCATTTATTTTAATTAATTTATTATCGTTTAAATGTAGGGTTCTATATTGTGATGAGTCTTTATTATAGGAACCAACAACATAATTAATGTTTGGTGTTTTAGGTGAGTAATTTTTTATAATAGTGTCTGACGCATGAAATATAAATGGAGAATTAATTTTATCTTTACACTTTAATAACGAGTATCCTAAACTACTACCCTCTCCTTCATATCTGTCAATTTCGACAAATGTAAATTTATGTTTGGGGTATACCAATTGAAGGAATTGTTTAACATGTGTCCCAAAATGACCTAACGTTATTATAAATTCTACGTCAGTAGGGTAGGATTCTATAATGTAAGAAATTGATGGTTTATCCGATACCCTTATCAAACATTTATTAGTATAGTCAGTTAGTTCACCCAAACGACTACCTAAACCACTTGTAGTTATTATTACTTTATATTCTCCCATAATTATCGTTCAATCTTACAATATCATCTTCACCAAAGTAATCACCTAATTGTACCTCAATAAAAATTAAATCATCGGTCCCTAAATTGGTGATTTGATGTTTACATTCAAATGGGATATAAATCATTGAACCTTTATTAACCTTAGTAATATTTTCATCTTTATTTAATTGACCATAACCTTGTATAATAATCCAATATTCTTCTCTTTTAAAATGATATTGATAACTAGGTGATTGACCTGGTTTAATAACAATTTTTTTTACTTTACATATTTCAGTGTCTAAAATATTTTCAAACTCACCCCATGGACGATTTTCTTTATAATTCATATTTAATCTCTTTTTAAAAAAATTTTTTTAATATATTTTAATTTATCTTCATTAACTTCAGCAACTTTTTCTAAAAAGTTACCTTCTATTGAATTTTTTAATACGTCACAACCCTCCTGTTGTAAACATATGCCAATTAATCTTTCTGAAATTTGAGACTCAAATTTATTGGATGGTAAAAATGATTCAAATAATTTTTTTTCTTTAAAATTTTTCATAACATCATTTGTTATAATACACATACTACCTAAACATCCTATTACATTTTTATTGTCAAAATTATAATTTGTATTTGCAAGTATTTCAGATACTTTTGAAATTTCTGTGTGACCCTGCATTTCCTCTATAAAATAGAGAAATGAATAACAATTTTTGTCATTAATAAACTCAAATATTGACTCTTTAAAAATCACACTATCATGTATTAAAATATATTTTTCCTCATTAGGATATAACTCAAATGCAATATTTAATGCGCCAAATTCATAATTTTTATTTTTTTTATCTGAAATTATTACGTTTGGGATGTTATTAATTCTATTAATATATGATGTATCATCAGAATAAGAGTCGACTATTAAAATTTTTTCTGAAGTATGGTTTAGTCTAATTGATTCAAGACATAAATGAATTAGACTATTAGAATGGTATTTACATGGTACTATAAACATGATTAAAATCTTGGATATTTAGAATTAGTCCCCATATAATTATGAAATGCAAATGGTGAAATACCTTGTATTTCAGGTATCATGCTTTCGTGTGAAAAATATTTAGCAACATCAATATCCGCAAATTTACACCCCTCCTCAAGATATTTGTGTCGATAGTTAACACAAATAAATCCATCCTCATTTGTGTATCCGTGAAACGCTTTCCACTCTAAGTTTAACTTATTTGGAACATCTAATAATTTTTTACTTCTTAATGAAACACTATTACCTTGTCGTATTAAAATATTATTTATATCTCTATATGAAAAATCATCATTAGGTAAAGGCCAAGGTGCTCCAATATAGTCATACTCCAAAAATTCTTCTCTCCATGATTCAGGATTAACTACAAACCCATTATCATGAATTAAAATTGCGTATTCAGTCTCAATATGTTTAGGTAAATTATAAATTATGTTATAATTCCATTCATCAATATTAGAACTTTTTTCAGTAAATTCATGTTTAATTTTGTGAGATAAATTATCAGGTTTAATATCTGATAATATTTTAACATCACCAAACTTTATTTTATTACAACTGTATTCTAATGCTTGAATAGTTTGTGGGATTCTTACACTTGTAAGTGCTACTAATGTTATATTTTGTAAATTAATCATATTTTTCTTTAACAATTTTTAAATCTTTTGATTTTGTTTCCTCATCAATTGTTGATGTTAATTGGTCAAATCCTGTTCTATTAACAACAGTTATTGAATCTGAAATATTTGGCTCACCAAACCGTGTAAATAATTTTTGATAAAAATCACAGTCCATTAACCAAATTAAATTTTCATCAAATAATGGAATATTTTTATTTTTAATTGTTAATCCACTTGGACCTCCTAAAGTATTATTACCTGACCATACTGAATTGTTCCATTTTGGTGTATATAAATTGTATAGATTGTTTCCATCAACTGAATGATAAAATTTGGTAAAAAACCAATGTAAATTTTCATTTTCATTAATGAAATTATGTTGTAACTCTAAAGATTTTGTTCCATATAAAAAATCATCTTGAAATAAAATTTTAATCCATTTACCTGAACATTGTGATATTGCGTTGTTTATGTTAGGGGAATGTGAGTTATAATTATGAGGTTTGTTAAAAACATGTTTAATGTTTAAAACATCTGACCATTCATCACATAATTTTTTGATATCATCATTTTTACTATCATCAGATATTACAATTTCAAAATTATTAAAAGTTTGTTCCTTAAATATCTCAAAATTTTTAGTTAAATACTTAACTCCCTTACCTTTGAACTCATACGTTGGTATTGATATTGAAAAGAAATAATTTTTCATATTTTGAATTATAGTATTTTTTGTAATTTTTGTAAACACATTGTAGTATCTGATGGAACATTTAAAGGTTTTAAAATTGGCTCAACCATAGAAGTTTTTTTTGCTAAATCGTATATTGATTTAGGTTCAGTACCTACATTATATACACCCTCAGAACCATTTAAAATCAATTTAATTACAATTGATGATATAACATCTACGTAGTCACAATTTGTTTTAATATCTAACCACGCTTTATCATATGGGAATGGGTTTGGTTTATGTGATAATCTACAGACTAAAAAATTTTTAGATTTTAGTTGGACATGTGCGTCAGACAAAAGTTTGGTATATCCATACCATGTAGGTATATGTACGGGTACATCCTCTTCTGTAGCATTTGATATTGAGTTGGAGTAAATGTAATCGGTTGATATATGAATAAGTTTTTTATTATTAATATTACAATATTCAACTAATTCATCAACAAATTTATAATTTATTAACCAGTTAGAATTTTTATTTTCAGAATATGTGTTAGTATATGCTATACAATTTAAAATTGTGTTAAAATTATTCATATATGGGATTAACGTATTAAAATCTAATACATCAATTCCATCTTTTTTTCGTGATACGTAGTCCCATCCTGTTTGTTTTTCAATTTCAGAACCTAATAAACCGTCACCTAATATTAATACTTTTAGTTCTCCCATTTTTCTTTAAAAACATTCTCAACGTATTCAAATACATCCTCATCATAATGAGGTGATGCTCCAAGAAAAAACACTTTATCTAAAACCATATTAGAATTTGGGTAACGCTCAATAGAATCTAAGTGGGAATATCCTGGATGAAACAAAATATTACCTGCGAAATAATTTCTAGTTTGAATTTTGTTTTCTTCAAGAAAAGAAACTAATTTATTTTTAATTTCTTTATTGTCACAAATAAAAGGTGTGCCAAACCAACAAACATCTGACTTTTCCAAAGATTCAACACCTTTTAGACCCTCTACATATTTTACCAAAATTGATTCAATTCTATTTTTACTGTTTTTTCTTTTTCTGTCAATCTCTTCAAATTTAGTCAATTGAACCAATCCAATTGAACCTTGTAAATCCATAGGTTTTAAATTATAACCCATATTAGTGAACACATATTTGTGGTCAATAATACCATCATAAGAATCTAACCATTTACCAAATCTATTTTGACATGTTCCACAAGATAATAAGTTTGCTGAACCAACACAGTAACAATCTCTACCCCACCAAGAAATACTTACAAATAATTTTTTAAGGTCTGCAATGTTTGTACAACACATTCCACCTTCACCTGTTGATATGTGGTGAGCAGGATAGAATGATGAAGACCAAGCGACATAGTAATCTGAAATAGGTTTTCCATCCCATTTAGTACCTAAAGTATCACAACTATCTCCGATTAATTGTATGTTATGTTTTTCACACAAAGATTTAAGAAAATCCATATCAGGAGGATTACCAAGAACAGGAGATACAAATATTGCTTTAGTTCTTTCAGTAATTTTTTCCTCAATTTTTAATAAGTCAAAATTCAAAGTGTCCCATTCAATATCAATAAAAACAGGAACCATATTATTTTTAACAATTGGTGCAATTGTCGTTGGAAAACCAACAGGTGATACAATTATTTCATCACCATCATTCCACCCAAAATATTTTTTTAATGCAGTGATTAATACTAAGTTAGCCGAACTACCTGAGTTTACCATATGTGAAAATTTGACACCAAACATTTTTGAAAATTTGTTTTCAAATTTGTAAACATTTTCACCTGTTACTATCCATTTACCTGAAATTAACGTGTTAATCGCGGCTAACACCTCTTGATGGTCCCAATAAGGTCCTGAATAGAGAACCTGACTTTTACCTGGCTCAAATTTTTGGTTATAAAGATATTTTGGATTGTTTTCAGACAAGTAATCTTTAATACCGTCTAATAGAGTTTCTAATTGATTTGACATGTAACAAGTATAATAAATCTATTTTTAATTATCAATTATAATCCAATTATTTGGAATAATGTCTTGGATATCTTTATGACCTGATGGTCCAAACCATTTTTTTGGCGCGATTATTTTACCATTATTATCATTGAGATATGACCCCCACCAACTAAATGAACTGTTAGACATTATAACATTTTTACACATAGTAATTAAAGTTAAATCTAAAATTTCATCATTTAAATCTGAGTATAAAAAATTATCAGATTTGAATGTAGATTTAACCCAATCAATGTCATCTGAAATGAATATAAATTTAGTATCAGTTATTAACTCTATCGCTTTTTTATAGTAATTAATATCACACGTAAAATGAAAGTCTTTAAATTTTAAATAATCACCTCTTCTTACGTGTACACAAGTTAAATTTTTTGTATCGTATTTAGTTGATATGTTTTTGATATTTTCTTCGTCAATATAAAATAATTTTTTAATAATATCAGAATTTTTTTTAAAATATTTTTCACTTTGAAAATAGCCGTTTAATAAAAGATTTTTTTGATATGTAATTTCTGAAAATGAAAATTTAGGTTCGTTGTAAAAATTCTCAAAATTGTAATGATTATGATTTGGAATATTTTTGAATATGTTATTTACATACTTTGTTGATTTATTTCCTTGATTTGGAGTATAACAAGTTTCAAAATTGTATGAATAAGTATCATTGTTTGATATTGCTAGTGAAACTGATGCCGCAATTTGAAACATTTGATTTCCTAACCCACCTTGTAATTTTGTTGATATCATTATTTAACTAATTTTTCATATGGTTTTTTATTTCTTATTTTGATTGCATGGTCGTTAACCATTGTCATATCAACCTTATGTTCATTAATTGGATTTTCACCATTATAAACATAATTAATTTCGGGCATAAATTTGTAATGTTCAGAACCTGACATTTCTAACATAGGATACATAAAACACAAATCACCACTCCATTGCCAGTAATTTCCGTTTTCATCTCGTAAATCTTCTTCTTTAATATTTCGCCATAAAAACGCTCTCCAAGTCCTAATGTGAGATGCGGTAAATCTATTTTGTCTTAGATTGTCAAAATTTGTTTGAGGACTTGAAAACCCGGATTGTCCATTAGAGTATTTGAAACTACCATTAGCAATCCAAACATTTGGGTCTTCATATACGTTGTTAATTCTTTCAAATACTTTTGAATCCGGTAACCAGTCATCACCATCAACTTCAATTAATAATTCATCATCTGATATATTTGGGTTATTCCTGATAGTTCTATCAAAATTACCAGCTTGATATAATTTTTTATCGTATTCATCTATTAAGATAAATCTTTTATCATCTTTAATTAAATCTTTTATTTTTTGAACCGAACTATCGGTAGACATGTCATGGGTTATATAACATGTAAAATCCTTATATGTTTGTCCCATTATTGAAAGAATACTTCTTTCAACATATTTTTCAGCGTTATAAAATCCTGTTAGAATTACCATTTGTTAAATATTTTTTTAAAATTTTATCTGTATAATTTTTTTTATCTATTAAGTGTTCTAAAATATTATCTATTTCAGGACTATTGTTCAAATTAGGAGTGTCAAATTTTGGAGGAACTTCAATGATTTCAACCTTAGAATTTAAAATTTTAAAAATCATCTCACATAAATTAATAACCGTAAGGTTTTCAATTTTAGAAAAATTTAAAATCTTATTATTAAAATTTTTAATTACTTCTAAAGTTACTTTCTTTAAATCATCAACATCAATTAAAGCTCTGAAAACATCTTTTTGTATTTCTAAACTATGATTATTTTTAATTGAATTAACCAAAAAATTAATCAAGTTATTTTGATTTCCACTATTACTGATTATTTGTGGTAATCTAATTATTATAAAACTATTTGAATTTTTAATAATTAAATTTTCCATTAATACTTTATGGTTAAAGTATTGGGAATTTACATATTTTGAAGATATACTACTAAAATAAACTATTTTTTTTTCAGGGAACTTTGTTAAAGTATTTTGTAATAGGATAGTTTCTCTTTGATATTCACTTAAGTTTTTTTCATTTGAATTTGAAACCCCTGAAGCAAAAATAATAATTTTGTCATCATTTTCAAATTCTTTTTTAAAAACTTTAGCAATTGAACCGTTACCTATAACCATTTTTTAAATTATAATTCTAATAATTCAATCCATTTATTTATTATTTCAGAATTTTCTAAAATTGAAACATCATTTTTAGTTGATTCATTTCCAAAAAATTCAGTACCTGTTTGATAACATTCGTCTTTAACTAAAGACGCACATTCACTAATTGATGACTGATAAACTTTACCTATCATATTATATATTTCTTGTTTGTTATCCATATGACCTTTATGTATAACAATATCCGACAATAATGGACGAACAAAATTGTTATAATAATTTGAGTCATTTATACTGCCAAATACATATATTTTTTCACATCCATCTTCTAACGCTCGTTTAATTGATATATGAGTTTGTTTATTTTCATCAATTGACCCAATTACACCAGCAATTAAATTTTTATCAGTTTTATCAATCTTAGATAAATTAGTTTTTAAATTTGGTATTATTTTAAAATCTCCAGTATAACCTGAATGGTAAATTCTATGAGTGTCATTTATAAAAACTGCGGTATCCCAAAACTGTCTTTTAGTAGATACTTCGTATAAGTTTTTTTCATGACATGCTAAAATTACTTTATCTGCGGGAGGTCTTTGACCTAAATCAACAAAATGAGATATTAAAATATCTTCTTTGTTAATTACTAATTCATTACTTAATTTTGATTTACATTTATCTAAATGCCAATTATGAGGACCGTATAATGTACAATCATAACCAAGTTTATTAAACTCATTTGTTAAATTAACAAATACGGTTGTTGAACCCCCTTTATCTGAAAATCCTGTTAAAATTTTTATTTTTTTTGGGTCATTATTTTCTTCATATAAATTTAAAATATCTAAAAATGAATTTTCAATATTTTCATAATTTTCAAAAACATCAATTTTTTCATTTGGGAAATCATTTGTAGAAACTAAATTTGTTTTAACATCTGAATTTGAAAATAAAATTTTTCTAACAGTTTTAAACTCAATGATTTCATTATTAAAATTTTTGGTGTCTTCTAATAACAAAACTTTATTAACGTTTGGATAAAGATTATTTAATATAGAAGAAAATTTAGTATCATCAAATATTATTAAATCAATTTTTGGTTCTGAAATTTTATAGTAATTATTTGGTTGTGTTAATTCAGGACCGTTAGGTGTATTAATATACCACTTACCATCACCAACTTTATATCCTGGAGTGGATTGAATATCAATAAAAGTAATTTTATTTAAATTTAAATAATTTAAAACATTTATATTTTTATTAACCGAAAGTACCGAAACATTTGAAATTTTATTTAACTGGTTTGAAAAACCATATACAAAACTATCAGTTAATTGATTATCTGTAAAAACTAAAATTGTTGAATCATTTAGATTAGGTAATTTTATTTTTGTTGGTAAATTTGATTTGTATTTTTTAGAAAAAATAACTCTATTTTTTTCCCATAGGTTATTGGTTTCACCAACTGATTTATGAGTAACCCTAACACTTGTTGTTACACCTATTTTAACATTTTCCAAATAATTTCTAAAACAAAAATTTACATCATACATGTGAAATCCGCTAACTGTCTCGTCAAAAGTATGTTTAATTTTATTTTTATTAATTGCAATAAATAAACCATCAACAATAACGACTTCCTTAATTGAATTTTGTAAAGAATCGGAGTATCTTGATTCCCATTTTTTTCCGTTATGTTCGTGATTTACTATTCCACACATTTTACTTCTATCTTCCCACCACATACCACTTTTAGGCATTTCAGTAGTTCCAGCAATACCTATAATTGAAAACTCTTCATTTTTTTCAAATAGTTTTTCTAATTTTTGGCCCCAATTTTTAGTGTCAAAATAGATATCATCATGACAAAGAACTACAATGTCATTTGATGATTCTGAAATTATTTCATTATAAACTTGTGATAAGTTTTTTTCTCCATTAGTAACTTTTTCAATTACCTCAGTTTTTGGGTGACCACAAGATTTTTTTAAATATTCTTGTAATTCTGAATTAGATTTTCTTGTACTGTATCCTATTGTAATCATTTTATTAACCAATTATAATCTGTAACTTTATTTTGTATGTCTGAAAAATCAACTAATTGTGTTGATAGTCTTGGGTAGAAAGTATAACAATTATTTTCCTTTTGTAACAAAGAATAAACAATATCAACAGGAAACTGATTAGTTTTTAACGATGATATTATTTTTTCATATATTTTTATATTAAACCCAATCATATGTGATGAATAAGTATATAAAACTTTTTTAACATAGTCATTAATTACTATAGGTTCAGGATATCCACCATGCTCATTATGATTACCCCCAAAGTAAATCATATCCCAATCGGGTGGTAGGTTTTCAAAAAATAAATTAATTTTAGTTAACTCATTTTCAAAAACACAATCATCTTCTAAGATTAAAATTTTTTGATAATTTTTTTGTATTGAATCTTCAAAAATTTTAATTGTTGTTAATACTAAACCTAATTCTCCATGATTTAGTGATGAACCAAAATCTGATGGGTTTAATTTATTACCATCAATAGCTGAAACTCTTTCAAAATTATCTAAGTTAATTTTTTTAGATTGATTTAAAAAATGTTCCCATCTATCAATTCTTCTATCTAAATTAATACAATATATTTTATCAAAATAATGTTGTAACATTAAATCCCTGTACTCCCAAAACCTTTATCTCCTCTATCTTTATCTTCTATTTTATCTACTCTTTTTAAATTAACCCATCTACCTGTAATACATCTTGCAACTACTGCTTGTGCTACTTTCATACCTTTTGTTATTATAAATTCGTGGTTGTTTGTATTAAAAATAATTGCTTTAATTTCACCAGTGTAACCCTCGTCTACAGTACCCGGTGAGTTTAAAACCATTAATCCTTGATTGATAGCTAAACCACTTTTTGACCTAACTTGAATTTCAAAATCTTGAGGTAAATCAACTGAAACACCTGTTGGAACTAAAGCTCTACCAAATGCGGGTATTTTAACTTCTTCATTGGCATATAAATCAAATCCACTATCTGACTCATACGCATAACTTAATTCTTTTTCATTTGTTGAAACAAAATTTAGTGTAATTTTTCCATCTCCAATAAATTTATTTGCATCTTCAAATTCAGATACGTCAAATCCTAACTCATCATTTAATTCTTGTTCTTCGTCAGAGTATGCGTTATTTAGAATTTCTTTTAATTCATTTAATTCTTTTAAAAAATCAAATTTTTCACTCATAAATTAGTTAATTTAATTAAAACTTTTATTAAAACTTCAACATCCTTTTCACAATAGTCTTGTATTTCTTGGTATTTATTTTCATTCCAGAATGCGTTATGAACCTTATTACCAGTTACTTCCATGTTTTTAGGACTTTCAATACCAAGTGATACACACATTAATTCTAATGAACTTATTGCCCCAAATTGTCCGTACTGCCAAATTTCTTTAGTATCAATCGCTTTAATCTCCCATGGTTTAGTATCGTAAGACGGCAAAATAGATGATGGTAAAATACCATTTATTAACATTCTTTTTGCCAATACAGGAATATCAAAGTTCTTAAGATTATGTCCACAAAGAATAAACCCTAACTTGTCAACACGATTTAATAATGTGTTAGCGTCTTTAAGTAATACCTTTTCGTCTGAGTTAAAAAAACTTTGTTTTTTAATATCACCTTTTGGGTCAACAAAACCTACTGACACACAAACAATTTTAGAAAATTCAGGAACTAATGCGGCACGATTAACAAAAATTTGGTCCAAACTTAATTCACTGTCTTCAGGAAATCTTTTTTTAAACCAATCTAAATAATTAATAAATTGAAAATGAAGTTCAGGATAATCCTTTTTAAAATTTTCATAATTACTTGAAACCCCTACAGTTTCAATGTCAATAAATAAGATTTTGTGTAATGGA
>Ga0181349_1000809_pt1 | contig 13298 bp, 18 predicted proteins | sample Su13VDMM110SD_FD_130106 | JGI IMG/M metagenome (GOLD analysis project Ga0181349, IMG submission 130106) | Freshwater viral communities from Lake Michigan, USA - Su13.VD.MM110.S.D | ecosystem: Environmental > Aquatic > Freshwater > Lake | place: USA: Michigan | collected 2013-07-16 | reverse complement strand
CATTCAACTCCTTTAGGCAGCTTATCAAGAAACCTTTTTGTTAGTACTGCATCACGCAAGCACACAAAGTTAAATATGATCATTCTGATACACTTTAAGTATCTCAAGCTCAGCCTCCAATTCAGCTATCCTGCTTGAGATTTCCTCTGCGTTTGGTTCATAGTGAGAACCCCATGAAAACAGAATCTTCATTACTTGCGAAGAAAACTTATTGCCAACGTCCAAACCTAAGTCTTCACAAATTTCATAAATGAATCTCATTAAGGTTTCATGCGAATCCTCTTGCTCGGTATCAATTTCATATACATCAGTGACTGTCATTTGGGAACTGCTTCCGCCATGATTTGTGTCACGGATCTTTTTGATGACGCCGTTCCGCGCTGGCTCTAGAGTAATCTCAACCATAGGTTACGATCCTAGTCTGTTATGAAGAGACTCATCTGCACTCTTAACCAAATCTGCACTCTTTTTAATGTCTTCACGACTTGCACCGCCTACTACATTAATTGACCATGCTTCGCGTAATAGTGAGATCTCTTCATCATTATAACCAATCTCCTTCCAAGTTTTCATCATCTCAATTTCCTTAGACTCAAGACGTGCCCACCTGTCTTTGTCAACATGGTCAGTCATGGCTGTGTGCGCTTCACGGCCTCGAGCCAAATTGGCTTGCCTAATCTCAGCGCGCTTTGTGTAAGATAATTGGCCAATCATTCCAAGAATGCCTTGTCCTTTCATGGCTTCTCTTCTCTGCTTTCTGTTTGCGATTCTGTTCATTTTTAGTGGTTTTATGTAGTATTTATCCTAGTGAATTCATACACTGCTTTAGTTCTTCACGTGCGGCTGCAATTAGGTTATCCGCATTAACTTGTGCCATGACAAACTCCTCAACCTCGGAATCAGCCTCTTCGCCAAATGAGTCTCGTAGGACTGTCATAAGCAGAGCAGTTGGTGTCTTAACCCTAATCTTAACTGTAAGCTCAATGTCATCATGCTGTTGTGATCGCTCTAGGAGAACTGCAACTGGTGACCTTTGCTTATGTACACTCTCAACAGATACGGCTGGCTTTACTGGCACGGCTGCTACGTGAGCACTTGAGTTTAGTCTTAGTTCATCAGACGATAGTGTTCCCTCGGCAACATCCAGCATATACTCTCCAGCAACGGATTTTGAAATGCGGCCTCCACTGTCAAAGGTAAGCCATTGCCCATCATCGCTCTTTATGGTCTCAACCATACCTATCTTATCTCCCTTAACCCACTGCAGGGATCTCTTTTTAACGGCGGGTGCATCCTGTTCTTGTGTCATACTTTCCGGCTTTAGTTCTGTCTTAATAGTAGTTGAATTCCTTAAAATACCAAGCATAGTTATCTTTGATCCAATTGCTTGCATGCGGTCCAAGAATCTTATGAAAGTCATTTTCAACTGGTTTAACTTGTGTTTTAATCTGATGATCTCCATAAATGCCATACACATGGTCATCTTCTTGAGTTACCTGCTCTACATTATTAAAGTCATGTGAGTACCTGTCTATTCCAAAGAAGTCATAGATCTTATTCATTTCATGTTCTGGATTCTGGTTAAGATCCTCAAACCTAACAAAGTGCATATGCTTATTGTTGCCCTCAGTATAAATCTGTCGTAACCTCTCAACCGCCAAACCAACAGGCTGCCCACTTGACCAAAGATCAATTCTCTTTTCGGTAGTGGTGCCTGTCATGGCTTGATGATTCACAATTCCACTATCTAGTTCTGGGTGCTCGCGGAAGTTTTTCTCCATTGAAGAAAAGACCGACCTAAGGTCTCTAACCATACACACAATCTTTGGGTTAGGATAGAACGAATTAAGAAAGCCGTAGTGAACTCCCCAACCGCGGCTCTTATCAATTACATACCGCTTATCGGTCACTCCCTCGTAAAATCCCTCAATGCCTTGCTTACAGAACGATAGCCAACCCTGCTTCATGAGATCACTATCTTGTGCTCTAAACTCTGGTGATGAACTGTAGTTTGCCCGGGCTGCATACAGAAGCTCAAGAACACCTGACGCAGGAGTGGCATACATACTGGGATTTTGGGCAAGTATGTTTTGCAGCAGAGTTGAACCGCTACAAGGCAGTGAACTTTGAAAAAAGATTTGATCTGGCATTATGAAGGTATTGATGCAGCGATCTGCGACATGTTAAACATTTGTAAAGTATCTATCATTGGGCATTCATGAAGTACTCCATTAAAACTATAGTCAAAGAGATAGCTATCGGGTAGGAGAACCTCATCTCCTAAATTAGCCGCAATGTTTGTGTGCATGTCATAGCCAAACACAACCGGGCTTGTACCAACCCAAAGAACAGTTGAAGGCATTCCTAATGCAGCCGCAGCATGCTGAAGACTAGAGTCAATAAGAATGCGAGCATTGCTCATCTTCATTAGATAAAAGAGTTCCATGTTTGACATAGACTGCCAATGAGCCTCGCCTACACCTTGAATGACCTGCCCTTCTTCGCGGCAAATCTGAATAATATGAAACCTGTTCCTAAACATTTCAACTAATCCACGAGCGATATGTGGTGGCATATCACGAGTCCATGTATAGGGATATGCTTGCCCCTGAAGTGGTCCACCATTGGTATGAAGAACTAGGACTGGTGCATTTCGGTTCCACTTATTAAAGCCAAATTGATCTTGGCGATAGTTGAACTTAAGGTCAGGTAACTCTCCGTTATAGGGCATATCATAGAGTTCTATCCAGTTTTGGATTAGACTCTTTTGCTTATGAATATGCGAGGTTGTAAAATAGGGCTCATGCTTAAAGATAATGCTGTCTTGTCCATGAATGAAGTCCCTATAAAAATAGGGAGTGCTACCAATACGGTATACACGGTCGACGTACGGCAGGTTAAGAAAGACTTCAGGCCATGCACAGACTACTATAAGTTTGCGATGAGGATGGTTTAGCTTGATTGCTTTTGCAACCGCAGTTGCTGCAACATGTTTACCGAGTCCTCCCTCAATGTGGAAGACAGCATAAGAATTCATAATGTAACTGTTTAGAAATTATACCCAAATCAGTCTAACTAGTTTAGTTTAACCGCGTTGTAGTATATTTATCAAGGTACAACAATGGTTAAAAATGCAGGGAATCCTGGACACAATGTACTTAGATAAACCTGGCCAACAGGAAGTCCTGCAGCCACTGCACATGCATTACCACAATAGCTGCACATTGTTTGCTGAAAGTTTAGACAATTGATATGAGTTGTGCAGTTATACCTAGTTGTAATGAACTCTCCAATAATATGAGAGCTTGCATGACATGCGACATTCTGTCTACCACCTAAAATACTTGAATAGCATTCGCATACGGTATTGCATGACCCTCCGCCAATAAAGGAGGCTGTGGCAGGCTGTCCGGTAATGTCTTCTATCATATTACATTGGCCACCTGCAATGACTGCATAATCGCTATCTACAATGTTAGTAAAGCCTCCTCCTACAGTTGAACCAGTATTTGATGCTATATTACATTGGCCACCACTTACTGTTGAAAAACCACATGATGCGATATTGTCTCTACCACCACCTACCGCCGAAGCACAACCTGATGCGGTATTACCCCATCCACCACCTACGGTTGAATAATCACCTAATGTAGTATTACTTACACCACTACCTATAGTTGAAAAACTACATGATGCTGTATTACACAAACCACCACTTACGGTTGAACAATCTCCTGACACAGTATTACATTGGCCTCCGCCTACAGTTGAATGATCGTAGCATGTTGTATTTAGTTGGCCACCACCTATGGTTGAATAATCACCACATGCTTTATTACAACAGCCACCACCTATGGCTGAAGCATCACCACATGCTGTATTACGGCACCCACCACCTAATGTCGAACGATAACCTAGTGCAGTATTACAATCACCCCCACCTATCGCCGAAGCATTACCAGATGCGATATTAAGATAACCGCCACCTACCGTTGAAACAGGTCCTGATGCAGTATTATACGCACCACCAGATACAATAGAACCTTCACCGCATGCTGTATTGGATAAACCTCCACTTATAGTTGAATAGCATCCTTCCGTTGCTGTATTGCCTGAGCCACCCCCAATAAAGGAACCTGTTGCAGGCAGCCCGGTAGTGTCTTCTATTAAATTGTATTCACCACCTGCAATTGTTGCACAGTCGCTATATACCGCGTTAGTGCAGCCGCCACCTATTGTTGAACTATCACCTGCTATGAAATTAAGTGTGCCTCCACCTACAGTTGAGAAACACTCTGATGCAGTATTACAACACCCACCACTCACAGTTGAACCACAGCATAACGCAGTATTACTTCTGCCTCCACCTATTATTGAACTATCACCTGATGCAAGGTTACACAACCCGCCACCTACAGTTGACAAACAACCTAATGATGTATTACATGCGCCACTGCCTACTGCTGACAAAACACCTAATGCGGTATTGCAAAAGCCGCCACTTACAGTTGAGCGTAAGCCTAATGAAGTGTTAATTAAACCACCACCTACAGTTGATTGACAACCTGATGCGGTATTAAGTGTGCCACCGCCTACAGTTGAAAACTCGCCTGATGTGGTATTACGGCAGCCACCACTTACGGTTGAATGACACTGTGATGCAGTATTACACACACCACCACTGATAGTTGAAAAAACACATGATGCAGTATTTAAAGTGCCTCCACCTATGACCGAAAAACAACCTGATGCGGTATTACTATTGCCACCACCTACGGTTGAAAAAACACACGATGCTATATTAAGCACGCCACCACCTATGGTTGAACAACCGTCTGACACGGTATTACAAAGGCCACCGCCTACAGTTGAACAATTGCCTGATGCAGTGTTACATCTGCCTCCGCTTACAGTTGAATAATTGCAGCATGCTATATTTAGATCACCACCACCTACTGTTGAACGACTACCTAATGCGGTATTTGCACAACCACCGCCTATAGTGGCTAGCACCCCTTCTGCATCATTTGCGCAACCACCACTTACCGTTGAACATCCTCCACACGCAGTGTTATTAGAACCCCCTCCAACAGCTGCACACAGCCCAGATGCCAGGTTAACCGTCCCTCCACCGATAAAGGAACTTATTCCTGATGCGGTATTACACAAGCCGCCACCAACAGTTGAAATACAGCCTGATGATGTATTACACAAGCCTCCACCTACCGTTGAGTAAGTGCATGATGCTATATTAAGTAATCCTCCACCTATTGTTGAAGCACACCCTAGTGCAGTATTGCAAATGCCACCACTTACAGTTGAAACACAGCATAGTGCAGTATTACAAAACCCTCCACCTACCGTTGAAAGAATGCCTGATGATGTATTGCGTAAACCACCACCTATGACCGAAAAACAATTTAATGATGTATTACATCCGCCCCCGCTCACAGTTGAAAAACTACATGATGCAGTATTGCTACTGCCACCACCTACGGTTGAATAATCTACTGCAACATTACTGTTGCCACCACCTACCGTTGAAAAAATGTTTGATGCAGTATTTAAAGTGCCTCCACTTACAGTTGAACGATCACCACATGCAGTGTTAAATAAACCGCCGCCTACTGTTGAACAATTGCCTGATGCCACGCTACTTTTGCCGCCACTCACAGTTGAACCACTAGATGATGCAATGTTGCACACGCCACCGCCTATTGTTGAAGTACAACCTGATGCAGTATTACACGCGCCACCGCCTACAGTTGAAAAACACGCTGACACGGTATTACAAAAACCACCACCTACCGTTGAGTAAGTGCATGATGCAATGTTGAGTGTGCCACCACCTATTGTTGAAATACTGCCTGATGCCGTATTGCGTAAACCACCACCTACCGTTGTACGCGTATCTGATGCGGTATTACACTGACCACCACTCACTGTTGACCAATCACCAATAGTTTGATTGTTCTGCCCGCCGCTGATTGTTGAATAGTTGCCTACCGCTGGAGGATTAGTTCCAATTCGGTGTGTTGAACCTACTCCACTGTCCTGGTCAAACAGGCTGCTGCCAACCGAACCACTTGCAATAGGCACCCATGTGCCCAGACCTGTTGACCATTGGAGCAGGTCTCCGTTGGCTAGCCCAGTGTAGCTAACATCACTTAGGAGATCCATAGTAGGACTGCCTCCATTAAGAGCAGCCAGGTCAATCGCCCCTTCGTTTAGAGCATACTCAATGTTATCTAGGCCAGTCGTACTTACTGTTAGTATGGAACCTCCGGTGTTTGTGGCAGTGAATCCCTTAAATCTTAAGTTAGTGCCACTTAGGCCGGCATACACATCTTCATGTGGACCCAGACCAATGTTAATGCCATGATTAACCTCGCCTTGTGCACCTAGATTGTCAATCCTAATGCTATTTGTCGCGACGTCATGTAGCAGTGCAACACCAGTGCCTGCCACAAGTTTAAGAGTGTCGTTTGGGTTTTGTGACTCTATTAGGGCATCCAGTCCGCTATTAAAAACAGCCGGGACCGTACTATTGACTAGGAACTTGCCAAATGAATTAGCACCCTGAACAGTAATGTCACCAGTTCCAATCCCGCCAATAAGATCCCATTCACCTAATAGAAACACACCCTGTGTGGTTCTCTTGTTAGATCTCCACCAGGCAAGATGCTGCTCAGGAGCCTCTGTCCCTGCACTAGTTATGGGTTCAAGCTCAACAGGATGATAGACAACATTACCCTCTTCATACACTCGGCGTGCAATCCATGGGTTTGCGACCATCCTAAAATTAGTGTCAACTTCACCGTTAAAGAGCTCTCTCTTTTCCTCTAATCTAAATAGGATGTATTCTTTAAGGTTGAACATTGCACTTGGTTTATCTTTTTAGCCGGTAGCCTGGTTTATATATTAGGAGACTGGTGGTTTTGTCTGTATGACGGTGTTTGTATATGGGAAGCTTGACTGATTGGTACTGCTAACCAGGGTTTCTCGTAATGACCTAAGCCACCATGTATTCTCTGACCAACCAGGTTCTGCGTAGCAGGGTGAATAAATGCCAGTTACATAGATGAATTTAAGCTCATTATAGAACTTAAGGTACTCTCCAATTGTGTTACGTAGGAGTGTAAGCTGTCTATCCTTTAGGACTGTTCGCTGGTCGTTCCGTTGTAGGTCAAAGCCTGCACCTGGACTTACAACCACGTTGCCTAAAACATCAACAGCTTTATATGAAGTTGGGAAATCATAAGTATCACTTGTTGACCTAAAGAACTGAATCCCAACAAGAGAGCCTAATAGGCAGTTATCAAGAGGAACGTAATTTTGATCATAGTATGACTGCATTGCAGCCAAATCCGCAAAATCACTATATTCATGTCTTGACCGGTCAAAAAAGTCTAGCTTAACATCAGCCAGGTAGATACGATTCTTACGTAAGTACTTTGTAAAGTCGAGAGCTAACTTAAATGTAAGAGCCTCTATGATCATTGGACCTGCTTTTTGCTATATATCGCCAGGCCTAATAACTAACATTGTGTTAAATTTGTCTAATGACTATACCAAGATCTCTAACTGTGCACATAAGACCAGGCGACCAATTACACTTATCATATGCATCAACATAGACGATCTCCCTAATTCCAGCCTGGATAAGAAGCAGGAGACATGTGTTACATGGTTGTAGACTACAGTAACATACGCACCCTCCCAGCCCTATTCCTGTCTTAGCGGCAACTGCAATTGCATTCTGCTCGGCATGGATCTCATTCATAAGAGACCATGTATGATGCTCCTCGCGGTCAAATGAATCCGGGTTATGAACATCACAGCAGTTAGGAGCTCCCTTAAGAGTACCGTTGTAGCCAGTTGAAATGATACGGCCATCCTTGACAATAAGAGCAGACACCTGCCGAGAGACACACTTGGATTCCCGCTTAAGTTCGGCTAGGACTCTTATAAAAAACCTTTCATTCATGCTCTCTTCCTTCTATAAGACCATCCTTAATTGCATACACGATGCCAGCAACCCTAACCCCAAAGAATCTTGAGAACTCACCACGACACTTCACTCTTTCGCGAATCGTAAGAACGGTATGACAGTTGTGAAAGAGTGAATCACGCAAGACCTGGATCTTCTTAGATAGGATTAACATAGCTGCTTAAACATCTCGTGATCCTTCATAGATATGCTTAATGGTTGGAAAGCGGAGACTAATACCACCTAACTGATTGTGGGTCTCTTCAAAGTACTTTATACACACTGTCTTACCTATGATCCCGGCTGGGTTCCTATAGTATTCATCACGCTGCTCTTTAGAGAAACCTGAGCCTACTCTAACCCGGTAGCCTTTATGTTCTATCACAACATAGCTTAGGCAGTCTCTCTCAACATCCTTTCCGCCTTCGACCCAGCGAATAGGGCCCATATGAGCCTCAAGGACCACATATTCATCATCATAGAACTTTTTAACCTTTAGTAGGTCACGGCTTCTCTTGCCTACATATGTTACATCCCGGCGGATCATAATACCTTCCCAGCCTAAACTAGCAGCTTGCCCGGTTAGTTCGCCAAAGGTTTCATCATTCATAACAACCTGATTGACCTTTCTAAGGATGCGGCTGTTTATACCAGGAGTACCAAGAGCCTCATCAATTCTAGAGAGACGTGATGAGAGTACCGCCTCGCACCGAAGTCCCTCCGAGTCAAACTCTTCTAGTGAAAGCATATCAAAGAGAAGATATGCCGGGTTAGGCATTGTAAAGTCCTTCTTTTTAATCTGCTTCATAACACCTTGAAAGTCCTCGGTGCCCTTATCATCAACTAAGCAGACCTCGCCATCCAAGACAAAGTTACCTGGGATCTTTCGGACCTCATCAGCCACCCGGCCCAGTGTAGTGAACTCATGACCAGCACGAGAATAGAATGTAACACTATTGCCTTCCTTTCGGCAAGCGCACCTCACTCCGTCTAGCTTACGACTTCCATACCAAGTCTCACTGTCAAAGTCAGCATGCTTAGGCTCATATGATTGAGCAAGAGCAACAGAGAATGTTGGAATAGTGCCCGGAATAACATCATTGATTAGAGTTCCTGATGCCCTCATCTTCAGATCACCATCCAGGATAGCAAAGACCTGGTCACTCTCGGCTGAACCCAGCTGGGCAGTGAAGCCGTTGACTGCCGCAATAGCATCGTGACCAGTAATGTGGCGCTCATTTAGATCGTCCAACATACCCCACAAATCTGAATAGAGATCAATTGATAGGCTAGGATTCTTATCGGCCGTCTTTTTATGAACTCCAAACTTCTTATATGGATTGTATGTATATTCCATTGCCTTAATAATAAAGGCATCCCTAGAGTGATCTAAAAGGATCTGTTTTTTCTTAAGGCTGGAACTTGATCCCGCCATTAGGGAAGTAAATGTTACCAGGCGGCTTAGGCCTTCAGAATGTTCTTGTGCAATCATGTTTATTGGTTTGTCCATAGTTAAATATAACTAAAGTTTCTCAACTGGTACCACCTCAATGTTAAGGAATTGTTAAATCATCTGCATCCTTATTAAAAGGCTTGGAGTAGGTTGGACGGATCATCTTCCAGATGGCTTGAGAGTAGTCCTTGCCATCGTACATGGAGAAGAGAATGCCGGAATGCCGATAGTGCAAAGCTTCTTCAGCGTAAGCCTTTCTATCAGATGATAGAACTCTGTCCGTAATGTCAAAGAAGTAAGAACAGTAATCACGCTCAACGTTTCTGTAACGAACGATCAAGTCCCTGGCAGTTTCTTTAACCCAATCAAAGAACTCATCAGGAACCTTTTCCAACAGCTCGTCCAGCGGTTTAGCTGCACGAAGCTTTTCCCAGATGTCCAGGTTAGAAACGTTGGTGATGATCCGATGTAGCCTCACATACTCCTCAAACTTCACCTTCACTCGGAACCCATTGGAAAACCGGATGACGTAGCCTTCCCGGTTGGGTTCATTCTGTGACCTCAGGTGTTCCCAAGATTCTGTGATATTATATCCCTTTACCAGGTCAAAGTGGTTACCCAGATGTTCTTCTATGTCCTTGCGGGGTACCTCTCGGCCGTCAGCGGTAACGATAACTGACAAGAGGACCAGTTTCTCCTCGCTGCCGTAGTTGACCACGATCCGGTTTTCCGGGTAGATGATTTCGAACAGGTGAGTATGCCCGTAGGCCAAGTCACGGTAAGAGTGCTGTTGCAGCAGTTCCCACCCCCTGAGAGCTTGCTCGGAAGTGAAAGATCCGCGCGAGGCAAAGACCGGGTGGAGGTGACCGCCGTATGCGTACCAGAAGAAGATTCCCAAGGAACCGTCCATCTTCTCGTAGACTTCGAAAGGCAACTCTGGAATTTCTCCTGGGCCGTGTTCCGAAGCGTTGAAGAACTTGGCAAAAGGACGAGCCACGATATCACCATCGCCGTTAAGCACCAGGCCGCGGCACATGAGAGTTTCCGGAGTCCAGTGACTCTCGTACTGTGTCTTCTGGGAGTAGTTGTAGATCGTCAAGTCCAGGGCTGGGTGGACTTGTGAGATCAACCATCCTTCTTCAACCAACTGGTCCAGGCGTCCTTTAGTGATTTTAGTGTAGTGCATTTTCTTTACAGTTTAACTTCAAAGCGTTTTCTCATTGCATCCAACTTGTCTTCGGGTACTCCGTGAAGATTCTTTCCGCCATGACGGTTTTCTACGATCATTGAAACCACTCGGTAGTCAAGCTCTTCAGCCAGCATGTAGTAGGTTTCCATTTCCCACTCTTGAGTGAAAGTGTTGGAAACGATAACTGTTGGACGACCAGCTTTCATAGCCTCCATAGTTTTGTGTCTGCACCAGTTGTGCGCATCCTTGATTTTGGCCGGCTCAAATCGGTAAACATTGTTTGCATCAACGAAGAACATGTCGGCTTCGTAATGGCAAAGAGCACCTACAAATAGTTTAGCAACAGTTGATTTTCCTGAACCTGGCAGGCCACGGAGTAAAATTAGTGTGTTCATATTGTGGCTTATAGATAAGATGTGCTAAGTTCTTTAAGATGTGCAAGTAGGGTAGGATCATTTATCACATGAACCACTTTCATTGCTGCCTGCTTTCTAGGAATGATCACAGATTCTCTACCCTCACGATTTGTCCAAAATGAAAACTGCATATCGGCTCTCGGATTAAGTTGATACACATAACCTGCGTAGTCATCATTAGTCTTTGTCGGAGGTACTGAAACCCAATACACTACGTAAGAAGACCTAATCTTTGAAAGTTGATTAGTGCTTATTGCAAATGCATCTTTAAACAGGAGAGGGACTTGTGTTTTAACCTCAACATGTTTGCCGTTAACTAAAAGATCCTTTGCACCGTCAAATACATTTAATGACTCCTCGACGATGTGGCCTCGATCTCTAAGAAGCTTTGCAACTATCTTTTCTCCTAACAGGCCAAGCAGGATCCTACGGTGACTTTGATCCATACTTATCGTTCAAGAATGACAAAGGGAAAATGCTTATCAAAAACCTGTAGAAGGTTTTCATAGTCTCCACTCATCATATTGTCAGTAAGAGTTTTGGTCTGCTCTTGTGTGTAACCAAGTTGCTTTGCAAACTTTTCGGCATGACCAATAAGAACATATGCATTACCAGCAGGGCCTGTGAGATCAATGACAATTTCAGTAGGAGTTACTTTACTTCTAATCATTATGAATATGTTTTATGCAGCAATGTCTGTTAGGATAGGGTCTGCTTTACCTACTCTAACAATCTCAATCTCTGAAAATTTAATCTTGTCTATTAGGCAAGTACCAAATGGCGAGTACATATAGAAACTGATTACCGATGCGGTGATCTTTTCAACATTGGCACTTGAGTAGCGCATGCTCTTATTATCAACACTCAGACCATCGCCCGGCCGCATTCTGTCTTCAGTGTACCTGCTCATTTCAAAAATAGTTTTACCTCCGCGACTAGTCGTGGTACGGTCAACTGTAAACTGGGTGCCTGGGATGAGTAGAGCATTTTTGATTTCCTTGTTTGTCATAATGGTTTGTTTGTTAGTTACTATTAAATATAACCAAAATTTCTTAGTTAGTACCGTGCTAATGTTAAGGAATTGTTAAATCATTCATACCGGTGAATTTCACTTAGTGTCACCAAGCTCATCACTTACCATCATGCTATGATAGGAGATAATCCCACCTGTCTTAAGTGCGTCTACTGCTAGAGCGACAGCATCGCAAACAGAGCACCACATTTCTCCACTTTCCCAAAGCCAAGTAAGGTACTCTATACAGAGGTTCATTTAGAGATCTCTAATTTAATCCTATCTATATGAGTACACTTTCGTCTAAAGCCAAAGCCGGCACATGTGCAACTCCATCTATTGGAGCTTACACTCACCTGATAAGAAGATCCCGTACTGCCAAGCACCTGCCAAGTCTTACCGTCCTTTACTTTTAGCCCAGCACTCTCGCTAGGCTGCCATCTGTTCCACCTTGATTCTACATCACCGACTGTCACATCACCTGAGATAATGTACCAATTCCCTCCTGGATAAACGGCCCATCTACCAGTCGGCAGGTCCAGGATGCTTGGGTGAAGAAGACTTGTATGTAGTGGGATTTCTCCCAGAGTTTCTCGTGTGATCATGCTGCAACTACAGATTCGTTAACCCACATATTAATGAGTTCTGGTGCCTCGCGATGAATAAACTCCAGCTCTTCCTCTAATAGTGTGCGACTTAACCCAGGCTCATAGACAAACTTTCCCTTCATAAAGTAGGCATCCACATAGTCAGGAGCATCTCTATGATCCAGGTCAACTAATTGGTCCAGGATAACCCTGCCAGAATGGAGGGCAGTGAACAGTTTAACACGAGTGGCAAGTTCATAGATGCGGTACAGCGGATTATAGGGATCACCTTGCCCACAGAGCTCTGCATTAGTCAGAAGCCCGCCTACATAAGCCGCAATACGAATATCTGTTGAGAAACCGTGGTATGGGTGAATGTCATCGGCAAGTGTAAATCCGTTGGTAGGACTATCAATGTCAAGCTCAATAAGACGAGAGATCATTTCAAATTGACTCATATAGGATGAGCCTTTGTTCTCGCGTATAATCTCTTTAATTTTAAGAAGTGTTACATTCATGGTGGTATGGTTTAGTTTGTTGATAGTTAAATATAACTAAAATTTTCTAACCAGTACCGCCTCAATGTTAAGGAATTGTTAAATCATTCAAATAGCAAGTCGCTCTGACTAGCTCTTTAGATTGCAGTGCTCT
>Ga0181349_1000808_pt1 | contig 13303 bp, 8 predicted proteins | sample Su13VDMM110SD_FD_130106 | JGI IMG/M metagenome (GOLD analysis project Ga0181349, IMG submission 130106) | Freshwater viral communities from Lake Michigan, USA - Su13.VD.MM110.S.D | ecosystem: Environmental > Aquatic > Freshwater > Lake | place: USA: Michigan | collected 2013-07-16 | reverse complement strand
TTAAAATTAACTTCAACATAACTGGGAATGACATTTTCTTCTCCTGTACTGTTCTTTATTGTTTCAAAATCTACGGCTGCCCAAGGCTCACCTGAACGATAGTGTCTGTCACTCAACTTGCCTGCATCTTCCATGTTCCAACAGTAAGAACATTCTGAGGGACGTTCTTGTGCAAGCATGATTTTTCGTTGTGTTTTTTTGAATCCAGTATTGTGCAAAGCAGCAGGATTGGTTGCTATTGCTTCAGGATCAATTGAGTGTAGAGGGGGATGATAACAACTGTTGTTGAGACCAGTGGTCAAGTGCAGACTTACCTGCTTCCACTTGGCCAGGCAAAGTGCAGGACCTAGTTGTTCCTTCATCTGTTCAGCAGAGGTCAAGAACTTGCTCTTGTTATCTACTGCCTCATCGCCTTTGTTCATCACCAGCCTTCTTGTTGGCGTATGACGTCAATCTCTCGTGTCATTATGCCACAATTATGCCAGTTTGAAAGATAATGCTGTTTGAAGAATCGACTCTGTTCACCTTCAAAGATGGCCATGGGCAAGTCCAATTGACCGTGCAAATCATCCGCCACACGTCCGCCCAGCAGTCGTGGATCTGAATCTTTTACCGAATCCCAGATTTCAGCCAGGGCATCAAAGTTTTGTACTTTGCGGTGATCCCAGTTTGTGAGCATGGTCATGTATGTGCCTTGTCTAGCGCCGGCCATGGCCCACTGTCCGTTGTTGACATCTGCACCAATGTTGTGCCATATGGTCAAATGATCCAGGTTGCGATGATGTACTTGTTGTTGAAATTCTTCTACAGTGGGTTTTGCACCTCGGCTCAGGCACATTTTTACACCTTCGCGGAATCCGGCACGCCATGCTTGAAAATCAGATCCATTTGGATATGTGGTTGAGTAACAGTCATGCATGGACCAGTATAGCGGATCAAAACAAAACTCCACTTCAGTTTCTACCCGGCCGTCTGTGGCTTCGTGTGTGCGCATGTTGAACACAAACTCTTTTGTCCATGAACTCACTCCGCCATTACCGTACATCAGGCCATTGATGTGATTTCTGGCACGCCAACGAAACACCGCCTGCTCCCAGTCAGGCGTGTCAAACGTCAGTGTCTGGTTAAAGAAGGCGGCGTCAGGAATGTTGTCACCGTCGATCAAGATGAAGCGTTCAGTTGTGCTGGCTGTGGCAGCGGCTTTGTGTGCTGCGTCCGACCCTTTGATTCCGTCCACTCTGGTAGCCCAAGGCACCATGTTTTTGATCCGGACCCAAAACTCTTCTTTTTCGGGTTCGTCATAACTTAGATACACACAGTCTAGGTCTGCAATGTCAATTTGATTCATATGTTTGTTTGCTCCATTTGGTATGAGGTTGGCTCTCAGTAACGATCACAGCAACATTGTCAGGATGACAAGTGGTGCCACTGTTGCCAGGCACCAATTTTGTTGTGGTTGCCCACGTTACTTGTACTAGTCGTCCGTAGCGCACACGCACATTGCTGGCACCACAATGATATTCTTCTGGTGTTAATTCAATATATGTACCAGGTTCGTGTGCCATGCTGTAGAATAGTGGCTTGCCTTCAGCGTCGTGATACAATCTAAAGAATGGCGGTGGTGGCTCAGGTATGGCTTGGAATAGTTGTTGCAGTTGTTCAGGTGTCATGTTCTCCAACTTTTTACGTTGTAATGAAATGCACCTGTTTGTGCCACAGTTTGTATGCGCAGTCGGCAGTCCTGATATTCCCAAACCAGTTCTTTGGCCCAGTCTTCAGTGGCTGTGCTTGCTGTGTGTCGTTTCATATGCACAATCTTTGGATATGTGCTGAATGGCAAGGTTACACGATCCCGACCCATTATCTCTGCTGCCATAGCATACACTAGATCAGTTGATGGTGTTTCATCTGGAAACTTTATGAGTTTTCGAAACTCCGCCCAGTTGGCAAATATGTCTCGCACCCAATCAAAAAACTCCTTGGCAGTTTCGCTACGCCGCCAATAGGTCACAGCATTGTAAACGTCAGGCAAGTTGTTGACATCAAACACTCGTCTGTAATTTCTTGCTGTGCTGATGCGGTTTTGCCAGTCTCTACAGCCGGTTGAGATCACAACATCTCTGTGCCTAAACTGCGTCCACCAATGTGATATGGGACTCACAATCAACATGTCTGCTTCCAGTTTGATAGTTTCACGAAATGGCGTGAGTCGGAACAGTTGTGCATCATTGGCAAATGGGTTAGCATTGGGCACAATCTGTCTGTGATGATCGTACATGGGATCAGTGTCGGGACTGTCTGTTACCAAACAAATCCGTGTTGACGGATCCCAGTAGCGTATGGTCTTGGCCAGGGTTTTAGCACAGTCCAGGTAATCCACAGTGTCGCTATTGACAGCAACAATCACATAACCTTGTTCGTCAATGGGCTGCAACTATCACCTCCAAGTGCCGTTTACACATGGCATGAAAGTCTAACCCAGCCCAACTCAGAGTTTTGAGTCGACCTTCAGTGTTGGTGTATGTGATTTCATAATGATCTTGTTCCACACAGGTCAAGCCATGATCTGGCATGACGTTGAGCATGGGAAAAAATATCTCATGCACTGATTGTTCAGCGCCTGCTACCAAGCCCAGGGCAATGCTCAAGGCATAGTCATTGCGATAGTTGCTTTGGTGAATGCCATACAGGTCCCGGTAGTGTTGCCAGTTGGCTCGTATCATTTGCATTGAATCAAATATGTATTGGCTGATGTTGCCACGACGGAACATCATCACAGTAGCCCACCACATGGGCATGTTATACGCACCAAATGTGTCAAGATTGGTCATACTGCTGGGATCAAACCCATCCTTAAATGCCGCAAATTGCTGTGGTAGTGCTAGTACTTGCAATAATCGATCACTAGCTATCACGTAGTCAGCATCTAGTACCAGGGTTTGATCAAACGGTGACAACTCATATGCGTTAATGCGTCCAGCGTTGTGCCAGGTCACTGTGGCACCGTAATCCGCAAAGTGTCTTGAACCGCCAGTGTCTGCTACAGTTGCAATAATATGTTCAAATGTATACTTTGATGCCTCTTCGGGGTTGTCTGTGACCACAGCCACAGGCAAGTTCAAATGGCGACGAATGTTTTGAGCACTCCAGGCAGCCATGGCAATGTAATCTGTAGCTTCATTGTTGAAGGCAAAGATCAACACACCTTGACTCAGCGTTTTTGGTTTAATTCGTCCCATTCCACTTTCCATGCGTTCATTTGTTCTTGCCAACGTTCGTGCGCACGGGCAAACAAGTCTGTCACAGTGATTTGCACTGGAGTCTCGTACAAATCTAATATCACAATATCCTTGTCTTGTGCGCAAGCCAACAGTACAGTCAACAGGTCTGGGCCTGCCCGCCACATCCCGCCGGCGTGAGCAAACACCATTTTTGCTTCGTACTTTTCTTTAAGCACCCGTCTTGCGGTTGCGTGATCAAATCTTGCTCGTGCGTGAGCAACTAGGGCATCGGTATTCATAGTGCATTATACAGGGAAAGCGGATAAAAGTAAAGGGGCTGTGCCCCTTTTTGGTTAAACTGTGGTAGCAGCCACAGCAGGTGTGCCCCAGGTGTTGGAGAGATTGGTTGTTTCTGGTGGGAAATATGTCACAATAGTGCAAGGTGCTGTGCCCGGTGTGGCACCTGATGGTGCTGTGCCACCTGTGATTGCGTCACCATCACTAGCTGACCAAAGTGTGGTGATTACCAAAGTGTCTGAAGAGGCGCCTTTGGCAATGGTGTGTTGAATAAAATTACTGGTATACGGTGCTGTGTCCGCAAACTGTTTGTACACAATGGTGCCACCTGCACCTGCCGTAAGAGCGTCAAATCCAGTGCCTGTGCTCAATGTGGCAGGTGTGCCACCACCGCCAACTTTGGTTGTACCTGTGTATGAAACACCGGCTATGGTATGTGCTGTGGCCAGCCCAGAAATAACAATGTCGCCACACAAGGTATTGGCCAAGTCATTCCATTCTGGGTCACCCAGGTCGCCAGTTGAAGTTTTGCTCACATCAATCTTGACTATGCCGCCAGAATTAAAAAAGTTTGTGGCGGCTGTGGCATTGGCAAATGTCACAGTGTTGGTAAATGTAATGGTCCAAGTTGCACCTGATGTGGCTGCAGTTTTGCTGTTGGTACCGGTCCAGGCTGTATACTGGCTTCCTACTGCGGTGGCGTTGTATCGATTGGTAAAACAGTTGGTGATGTCAGTGTTGACTGCAGCCAATATATCAATTGTAGTACCTGCTGTGGGGGCGGATCTTGCAGTAATTGTGGTGGGTTGATGTGCAGCCATGCTGGTGATGGTATTGACCAGGCTGGCCCATTGTGTTGCAGTAACAGTGCCTGCAGCGGTCACTGTACTGATGGCAGTTTGCCCGTATGTGGTGTTCCAAGTTGCGTTAACGTTGGCGCCCACTGTGGTGCTTGCAAAACCGTTGTAGTCTGTGGCTTGAATTAATCCACCGCTTGAATATGTCATATTTGATTCCTACTTTAATTTATAGTAACAATGGCTTCAATTGCGCCAGTGTCTTGTGTGATTTTATCTTCCAATGAGCGCCCTATCACATTGAATGCTGTGGCTTCACCTGGGCCGGCTGCTCTTGCAACACCTGCGCCAGCACTCACAAGTCGATCACCTTTGCGCACACGACCAATGCAGTTTACAGGAACTCGGCCGGTCATTGCAACCGGGGGGTGCGTGTCATTTTCACCTGCTCCGCCATTCATGGTATACGCTGGTCTAGTACTTATCACACCAAATACGTTTTCACTTAAATCTTGTTGAGATCGGGTGATTTCTTTTGCACCTCCCAATTCCACAACTGTACCAGGTTCCAACAATTCGTCAGCAGCAAAACGTTCAGCCACGTCAGCATACAAGGCTGTGGTGGCTGTGGCAAAAACTTGATTGAAGTAATTGCTGCTGGATCCAATATTGCCCACAGAATTGCTGCCAGTTTTCTGGATACCAGTTACGCTAACTTCACTGATGAAGAAGGCTGTGCCAGTAGTAAACACTGCCACGTTGGCAATGCCACCAATTGAAATGTTGGCATTGCCGCCCGAAACGCCAATATTGGCTTCTGACGTACCATTGGATATTTTGCTGACAGAAACAGCAGCACTAATGCCAGTCAATTGAGATCCATTGCCCAATACGTAGTTGGCAGAAACATTGCCTGAGCATGAGATGTTGCCAGCGGATGACACTACACCAACCGTGCGTAAGTTACCACCCTGTACATTGCCTGTGACACTGGCAATAGCAATGTTGGCCTGGCCCAGTGTGACCAAATTGCCAGCAATTAGATTGCCTGTGACAGATGCTAAGCCAGCAGTGTTGATGTTGGCCCCGGTGATATTGCCTGTGACACTGAGTGTGGTGCCCACTGTGGCAGCGTTGGCAATGGCAAATGAGCCATCGGCACCCAAGGCTGTGGCCACAGTGTATGTGGTGCCAGCAACATTGGTTTTTATAATCAGATTGCCGCCACTTACAGGAGCAGTGATTATACCGTCATTGGTGCTTTGGCTGATGTTGACCACATTGCTGGTACCAATGAAGATACCATTGGCATTGTTTACCTGCAGTCGGCCAGTAGTGGCAGTGTTGGCAGTGGCTCGCATGAAGTCTGAACTGTCCAGGTTGTCCAACAGTGCGGCATTTGTGGCTGTTCCAGCAAACACTGCACTGCCAACTGATGCACTCAGTGTGATACCAGGATAAATTGTGGGGAAAGCTGCAAGCAATGCAGCTTCAGGAGTAAAACTTGCACCATCATAAACAATGGCCACTCGTACATTGTTTACGTACAAACTGGTGATGTAACGTGTGGCACCAACGCTGTTTAAAATTGTTTCAGGAATAGCGCCTGACGTACCTTGAGCACTGGTGTATCCCGGACCTACCACCAAGAAAGCAGCGCCGGTCCAAACTTTCAATTGTTGGTTAGTGGTGTCATACCACAAATCACCTGTGACGTTGCTGGTTGGTTGAGTGGCAGAAGCTGTGGCTGCTGAGATTGTCTTGAACAGTGTTCCGTTGTAAACTTTGAGCAAATTGTTGGTTTTATCCCACCAAAGTTGTCCAGTAAGTGGAGCACTTGGTGCTGTGGTGTTTGATCCATTTTCCAGCAAGTGAATAAAGTTTTCGTCCAAAAACTCACCATATCCAGCGTAGTTTTTACCCACCAAGATCATCGAACTTGCTGTGTTGATTGTACCATCTGTAATGGTAGCAAAAACTGTGCCGTCTGTTAGATTAATTGTATATGCCATGTCAGTTGTTCCTAGTTACTATATTTATACAGCATTTATGTTGCTCAGCGTCTGTATACGCAGTGTATAATCAATTTGAATTTGTCTATTCAAGCTCTTTTGTACTGGATGAAAAATCACATGAGTGATCAAGCGCAGATTATCTGCAGAGCCATTCCAAGTTTTTAACCCTAGCTCATCAAACACAAATTCACCGTTGAAGTTGGTTGAATTGTCAAATGCTTGTTGTTCTGGCGGTTCGCCATAGTCCAACAAACAGGTCACAAGAATATCGCTGTATACATTGCCACTGGTGTGTAGTGGGGTCATTTTGTTGTTTTCAGGGTCAGTGTCAGCTGCTGAATTATCATCTACCACTTTGGCGTAAGTTTGATTGTACAAGTCAGCATTTTGTCCTGTGGTATTTGGGGGCAGATACGTGATAACACCTGTGGGGTCTACACTGCTACCGCCATTGCCAAATGCCATTTCATATATATAACCGGTGTTGCGATCGCTTAGAGTTTGAGCCATGGCCAAACTGATGTTTTCGTAGTGAATTGCGTTCTTTTTGTCTACCAGCATTTCACCAGTTTTGGGGTCGTGTATTTTAACAAATCCTTCAATTTTGCACAGTCCAGGCTGAATAATCATGCTCGCCCCTCCACGTAAGTTTTCTGGGTTTTTGGATCAAAAATTCGCATGTGCGCCTGCACACTGATGCTGCCTGTTTCGTTGGGTCGGCGTGGCTGTGTGGGTTTTGGCTGAGTCTCAGTTGACTGTGTTGGTGTGGTATTTGACATGGTCTTTTATTTATCCGTGTTATCTGTCACACAAAAACCTTGCGGCGTTTGTGTCAGTTTCTTGCAGTGCCACACCATTGCTAGGAGTGCCAACACCTGGTGCGTACCAGGTAACACCACGGCGTTGTAGTATTGTGACTTCGCTGCCGGCTGCCGGCGCAAGTCCATCAAATTCAATGGCCAATGGTCCAAAATCAGTCACAAAATACCTGTATTGAGACTCAGCACTGGTTTGATTCACATTGTACTGGCGTGTTCCGCCCACATAAACTTCAATGCTTTCTACATAGAGTGTGCTGCTGTCACCAAAATCGCTGACATCAATGTTGGGTGCATAGAACACTGTGGTGGTGCCATCACCCATGCTGTTGTCTTTGATCACATAGTCTTGATAATTCACATTGAGCAAGTTGCCACGGCCAATGTCGTACACTGCGTCGCCTGCAATGTGCGAGTCTGCTCCTGTGCCAGCAGTTCCCCGTTGCAGTCCAGACACAGTGTTGTTGACCGTGTCACGATTTCTATACATGATGCGTTCGCCGCCAATGGTGATTACACCAAAATATCCTGCTGGCAAATTGGGCTCTGTTAATGCGCCAGCATTGACCACATAAATTGTGTCAGCAGTGGATGACAAATTTTGTGTCAATTCAGTGGTGGTAGCAGTGGTCATTCTGTAAGTGGCTTGTACACCGCGCATGTCTTGGAAAATACGGAATGCTGCTGCTTCTGGTACAATACTGTCAGTGAATTCTGTAACCACCAGTTGTTGTGCACCAGAGATAACACCAGATGCCAAGATCAAATATTGTCCAGAGATAGTGTAATCACTGCCTTCAAAAATTCTGAATCCATCTAACGTGACCCACAGTCGGTTGCCATTGATGTTGTTGCGCAACAAGTCAAAATCATTGATGGGAATAGCTATACCAGTTTCTGCGTCAAATTCTCCAGGCAACGGTTGCAAAGGATCGTTCAGTGTGGGGCTGTCATAATCAGTGGTATCATACGGTTCAGTTATGAATGCTCCGGTTTGTATTGGACCCTGGAAGGTCAATGTTGCAATGTTTTGTTGCTCAGTATCATTCCATGTGATTACTTCTATAACATCACCTATGTTCAGCAGTGATACAATTTGTAATTCAGCGGTAAATGCCGGTGTTGATGCATTATAGGCAAACAAGCACCAGGCTAGAGTTGATACAGCAATCAATATTGTATCTCCGCTTTGGGGAGTGTTTTCAAACACAACTTGTCGACCCGGGGTATTGCTGCCATCCCAGTTTGTTACACTGTATACACCATCTTCAGCACCAAATGCTTGTTTTTGCAACACACTATTTACATACACTTGAATGTCGTTGACAGCATCAATACTGCTCTGCAAGAAACTTGTGCCCATGCGTTGTGGCAATCCAAAACTGTTGGTGGTTCCATCACCGATCCACTCTATACATGTTGGGCCCACTATTCTAGTACCATTGACATTGACCACCATGTTGGCAGGATTAGTTCCTGTGGGCACTTGTTGCAGTGTGACTGCTCCCACGGTTTGAATGGCTATGTCCACCACAAAAGTTTCAGTTACTGGTGTACTCCAGGATTGGTAATCTGTGGGCACAAATTTAGCAGTGAGTTCGCCAGTCCATATAGCTTGATCATCAATCAATGAAACTGCTGAGACTCCGTCTTGTGTGATAGTAATGGTTGAACCATTTACAATGGTTAAAATTTCATAATCAACATCAGTTTCGACACCACCCAGACTGTAGCCTGAGAATGTCACTGTTTGTCCCACACTCAACGATGACAGTGATCCCAACAACACAATGGCATTCCCAGATTGTTGTGTGTCTGTGACTGTGATACTGATAGCGTTTCCTAATACCAAAATTGCCAAGCCATCATTGGCAGTGAACGTGTCATTTATGATGACTTTGGTCAGCAAGGACGGCACAAATGGCAACCAATAGGCAGTGTCGGTCAATGCAATTCCTGGTGGCACAGTTTGTATAGCACGATAGTATGTGCCTTGGGGTTGTGCAGTCATGCTGCCAGACGCAGTGCTTAATCCATCAGGTGTGGTAGCACCTGCAATACTACTGATTGCAAATTGAGTACCACTGCTGATACTTTGCACATAGTATGTTTGTCCGGCAACAATGCCCCCAAATCCTGTGCCAACAAACACAATAGGTTGTCCCACAGTCAACGAACTGCTGTTGTTGCAAGTTATCAAGTCAGATGTACCATTGGTACCAGTGATAGAAATTACATTGTTGTTGAACACCACGTCAAGACTTTGGTATTGTAAATTAAAATTATAGGCTATACTGACAGTGTAGGGTTCTAGGTCAACTGGGTTGCTGGCCAAGTTGCCATTGATAAACACATCCACATCAACCAGTTGCGCATAATTCACTGGAACAATCACTGTGGATTCAACAATTTCTGATCCAACATAATTCATTCGGTACAATTGACTACCGCCACCAATTTCATACACATCAATGTTGATGGTGTCTCCGTCGCTGACATTGGCCAATATAGTAATGGTTTGATCAACCCAATTTACAGTGTAGTCAATGTCTTGATTCAACACATGGCCAGTGGTCAAATTTGAAACAACAATGTTGAATGCATGTTCAACCACGTCAGCCCAACTAAAAGTGTCTGTGACAGCGGTATTGTATTCATAACGTTGGGTTCCAATTTGGAAACCGTGACCGTTGTTGTCCCAGTCAGATCCCGGACGTGTGTACACCCGCAGATCCATGCTGTCATATTCAGCACCGTTAACCAATTCTTCAGGAGCATGGCCTTCATAAGGACCAACAAACTCACCACCGTCCACATTGATGTCTGAGAATCGTTCACCAAGATATATGTCGGCAAATTCACTTTGATAATTGGCGTCTAGAGTAATGTTACCAATGAAGTAGTCACCCCAAACTTGCACACCAGGATAATCTATGCCGTCTACCAGCAAGGGCAATTCTAAGCCAAGTTCGTTTACACCGGGCACATACAAGCCCATGGTACGGTCAACACCAGTCAAGCCAGTGGGATAAACAGAGCCAGGATATGCATAAGTTGCAGGGTCAACTTCAGTCCAGTTTTCTAGATCAAATGTGGGTCCAACCACTGCACTGCTGTCTGCAGGAGTGGCTGACCACACACGATCAAGATAACGAACCAGGGTGCCTGATTCATAGGTGCCGTTACTGCTCCAAGTTAAAACAGAAGTTTGATATTGAAAACGGTCGTATTTGATAACAGTGCGGAACTGGCGGACCACATCGTTAGTCATCCTTGGATAGGCTGCGGCGCCCGAACCTATACCACCACCACCTTCGAATGTTATAGTAGGAGTTGATCGGTACCCAGACCCAGGTTCGGTAACATTAATAAATGCAACCGCGCCCTGACTGTTCAAGATTGCAGTGGCTTCTGCTGCTGTTGTGGGTGCAGGATCATTGGTGTTAGCAGTGATGACCACCAACGGAGGTTCAGTGTATCCAGATCCTCCGTTGATCAATCCAATACTGTCTAGACTCAGCAAATAGTTGTTGTACCATTGACTGTAAGGCCAACTGCTCCACACAGTTGAATCAGCAGGCAAGTCACTGAGATTATTAGTTAGTGAGTTCAAAGCTGTGCCATGCTCATAGGGCAACAGTATTGGGCTGGTAAACTGTGGAATGTCAGTGCTGGTGTCGTAATACGCTGGCAAATCAAAGTCAGTCATATCACCGAACCATTCGTTAAAGCCGCTGTAACGCAGATTGAATTCACGAATTTGCACATGATATGGTTTGACTTCTTGAATATAATCCAACACAAATTCTTGATTGTCTCTAATATAATTCTGGAATGGCAACAACGCACGAATTCTGTGCTCAACATCAATCAACGAAGTTTTTACCAACCATTCTGGTGCAGCAAATTCGCTGAGCACAAAGTCAAACATCAAGGTCAATGCGCGATTTCGTTCAATTAACAATTCATCTATAAACAGTTCTTCATTGATGGCCTGAATAATTTTGCGTGTTTCAATCACAGGCTCTTGATCAAAATACTGCGCATCAAATACTTCAACGTCAAAACCAAATCGTCCCAGTTGATAATCCCACAATTCTGCTGAGAATTCTATTGTGCCATCTTGCAAGCCCACACGATCCCATCCAGTGATGGTTCGCAAATAAATTTCCCATTTGCCTTGCCCATTGGCAGTGACTTTGACACTGCTGCCAACCATCACATTCAAAGTTGCTAGTGCAGCATAATTACCCACTTCGGCGATGATTTTAGAGCTGACGTTATATCCTGGCAGGTACCAATTAATATAACTCCAATACTGACGTGTGTCATAATTTTGCACACGCACTAGTTGTAATTCTCTTGTTGATCCAGCAGTGGTTGTTGTCTCTATCACTTGATATATGGTCCACAATCCACGGTTTCTAGAATCTGACGCTACCAGATATTTGTAACCCAACGCCACTTCGTAAATTTTTTGGAACCCTAAAATTTCCAAATCAGCAACTCGTTTGTTCCAATTGGTTGTTGTGACTCCATCAACTGTGCTAGTAGCACTGGGTTCAGGATCAGCACTGTTCAACAGCACAAATGTACGGTCTTCAGAAATAGGGAACTGTGCCAGTACTGTGTTGGCACGCACAAGATAGTTTTTAAGAGCAGCAAATCTGTTGACAAACATGCTCTGTCGTGGGCGGAATTGTACGCCATAACGTTCCGCTGGTCCAAGATTTACATCTGGCACAAGATTACCAGCAGTGTCCACTCCACAAAAACTGTCTTGCAATTTACGATATAAGCCATTGCTGAGCCAAGCGTCAGCACGACCTTGTGCAATCAACTCATATTCAACGTGAACATTGTCATCTGTAAGCTGTTTGTCAAACTCAATGCTGATGATTGTATCTTGTGCTTCGATAAAGTCTGCTGCATTGTACAGTGCAATGGTGCTGGCATTGATAGGTGCGATATAAGTTATGCCCGATGCTCTGGGATTTTCAATGTAGTTGGCCACTGTACTCACTGACAGTGTTTTGCCTTTTTGTGTGGCTGTAGAAGTTATACCACGAACCCAGAAATAGTATTCAGTGTTGAAAATACCTTGTGAATTCAACACTGTGTTGATCACATAACTCAATGTGGTCAGTGGTATTCCTTCGCCGGTGTAACTGGCAGGCGGAGTGGTGCTGACAATCCATTGATACACATCCACAGTGCTGCCAGGAAACACTTGGCCCCAGCGGCGACTGACATAAACCAAATCATCTTGATTGGGATCAATAAATCTTACTGTGCTGGTATCCCACCATGTTTCGCCCACATGATACGCACCCCAGGTAGTTCCACGAATATTTGTGGGTCCTACATTATAACTGGCTGGATCCAGTGCACCAAGGTAATCAATGTTTTGACGTGCTGCTCCAAGAATTTTGCCTTGCAGTGGATTGAAAAAATCATAGTATTGAGTCACAGCCGATGTAACTTGATCATAACTATAAACTGAGTTCAACAATCTGATGTCTACCACTGGCTGCTGTTGTTGCACCACTGACCAAGCCGGCACACGATCAGGATTAACACTGACAAACACTCGGCCATAGTTGGCACCCAAGGTGCTGTCTCCCAGTTCATTACCCGGTGCGCCAGTAAACAACACACCATCTGTGTAGTTTACAGCCGTGCCGTATTGATCATACGATGCCACGTCAGGATTGTCAATTTGTTGCCCAAAAACAAATTTGTCTGGATTGGTCACACTTCCATTGGCACTGTTCAACAAATCATATGTGTACACTGCACCACTTTGAATCACTTGGTCAAAAAAGTCCGTGGCAGCTTCATCAAAATCAGTGTTGTTTAGATCAAATACTGTGATCAAATACAAGGTACCACGTGGCGCACCAACCACTAGATTCACAGCCGAATCATCAATGCTGACACTGGCACCAAAGCCAGCAAAGTCGGCAGGGTAAGGACTCACAATGGTCTGAGTGAACCGATAAGTGGTAAAATCAATGTCATAAAAAGCTGTGCCGACACTGCCGGGCAGCACAGAAAGTTTAGAACCTACAGGTGCTGCTGCGGAATTTTTTACAGCAATTGTCAGGTGGCCGTCGTCATCCACAGATGCTGTGACATTGGGCACATCAATGTTG
>Ga0181349_1000806_pt1 | contig 13342 bp, 20 predicted proteins | sample Su13VDMM110SD_FD_130106 | JGI IMG/M metagenome (GOLD analysis project Ga0181349, IMG submission 130106) | Freshwater viral communities from Lake Michigan, USA - Su13.VD.MM110.S.D | ecosystem: Environmental > Aquatic > Freshwater > Lake | place: USA: Michigan | collected 2013-07-16 | reverse complement strand
TAGGCGGCGGGGGCTTTCTGCTTTCAGCGCGTCCGACGGCGACGACGGGGGTTCGACTTCGGAAGCGGAGCCTTGCCTAGCCACTGCGCCGCCGTCAGCTTCTTCCAGCCCAACGCCTTCAGGACGGTGACGGCTTTCGGCGTGAGAGCCGTGCCCTCCAGCGCCGACTTTTCGCCCGTCGGGGTTAGCCAGTACGACTGCTTCCCATACTCAACGCCCTCAAAGTAGTATTCAACCGCCGTGATCGGCCCATGTTCCGCGATGTCCTTCGCCGGGACGATGGTGGCAAGCAGGGCAAGGGCTTCGGCTTCGGACTTCGGCGCGGACACCTTCGGTGTCGGTGGGACGGAGAACGCTGGGAGTTCTGGCAGCGAGAGCATCTTCGGGTAGTCGCCTGCTTTCATGGCGCGTATCCAACCCGAACCCAGAAGGGCAAGGACTTCCGGTCCCGGCTTGATCTGCGTTTTCAGCTTGATGTGGTACTGCGAGTTGGCGGCGACGTAGACTCCCTGCGCGCTGCTTCCCACTGGGAGGCGACGCTTGTGGAGGATCGTGGCCGCGCTGAGCGTGAGCCCGAAAGCCGTGTAGGGCGGGCCACTCGCTGCCGACGGCTTCGGAGCCTTCGCAGCAGCCTTCGCCTTCTTCTTCGCGGCTTCGTAAGCCTTCGCCTGCGCCTTCGCGGCCTTCAGTGCGTCCTTGTCAACATAGATATACCCCGGCTCGGGGGCCGCAGCGGACGGTGTCGCGCCCTTCGCCCCGGCGACGTAGACCTCAAACTCTTTGCCACTGTGGGCGATGCGAACGGCGTAGATCATGCCGCCGTACAGTTTTGCCCCGTTTTGAGCCATCCCGATGAACTGCTCAGCGGCTAGGTGCGCGGCGTCTAGGTCTGCTGCCGGGATCTCCAGCTTGTCGCGGCCTTTGCTATCCTTCCCGGCGTAGGTGGCTTCGTTGGCGATCTGCGAGCCCGCGCCCTCGATCTTCACGCGCACACTAGTGGGGAGGCCAGCGAGCACGCCAAGCACGCCGGGGACGCTGGGCTTTGCCTTCGGCGCACTGGGGGCACTGGGGGCCGCAGCCTTCGGGGCCGACGCGGGTAGCTTCGGGTGCTTCGCCGGGACGATGTCGGTGTAGCCCCGCAACTGACGCATGATCTCCTTGTAGACCTGCGTCATCAGCTCGCCGCGCGTCGCCGGATCGGTGCCCCCGTAGAACGTGCTGGAGAGGATGCCCTTGCGGATCGCCGCGTTTACGTCGGCGGTCTTCGTCAGGCCCCCGTCGAGGATCTTCCCGACGATCTTGTCGGCAGTGGTGCCGACCCACGGTTGCCACTCCGACGCACCAGAGAGGTAGGCTTGGAACGACGACGCTGCGACCTTGCCCGACTTGATCGCCTTCTTCCGGGCACGGAGGCTCGCCGTGGCGGCGCGGCTAGGCCGTCCGAACGTCCCGCTCTTCGTCTTCACCACCTCGTCGCCAAGGTACTGCACAACGTGTCGCAGCTCGTGGTAGATCGTGCTGGCTGCGCTGGCACCTTGGGCGTTGACGCTGATCGCGACGGGGTAGCCCCCTTTGCTCTTCGTCCCAGTGCTGCCTTCCGCGCTGATCACGCCCACCTTGAAGAACAGGGGGACGAACTTCTGCGGGTAGACCGCCAGCAGGGCGGTGCGGATCTTCGGGTAGGGGAACGGCTTCAGAGGGAGCGGAATGGTCAGGCTCCCGCCGCCCTTCGCCTGAAGGTCGAAAAACGCCTCGACGGCGGCATCGACCCACACCTTCGGGACGCGGACGATGCCGTTGCGGCGGCGGGGGAAGGTCATAGCGGTTCTCCGTCGGCTCCCACCCACTCTTCGCGGGGAGCGATGTGCCAGTTGTTGCAGCAGCCATACGACTTCACGGGCACTTTCAGCCCTTGGCAGAAGCCGCCCTTTCCTTCGTCATTGGGGCAGAACGCCGCGCAGGTTCCGCAGAAGTAGCCGCCGCCTTCCTCGCTGAAGATGATGTACTCGACGTAGCCAGCCTTCGTCTTGATCTCGTTCTCCCGCGCGTCGCGGCTAGGAGGGAACGTGCGGGCGGTGCTCACTTGGCCTCCAGCAGCTTGTAGCCGCCCGAAGGACGGCGGGTCGCAACGTAGTACCCCAGCACATAGAGCGCAGTGCGCGTCAGCATCGGGTTGTCGTTCAACGCGGGGACGCGCTTGCTGCCCTGCGCGAGCGCAAGGCCCACGGCAGTGACGAGCGCGAGTTCGGCGGCGAGGTTCTTGTCCATCATGGTCACTTCCTGTAGCGGCGGGTCTTCGCCGCGAGGGCTGGGGGTTGGGGGGTGAACTGCTCGCCGCGTCGAAGGCCAGCACGCTTCGCACGGGTAGTTGCGGCGTACTCCGCATCGGAGAAGGCGGCGAGGGCAGCGGCAGGGAGGTAGCGTTCGCCCGTCTTCAGGGACGGCTTCCCCGACTTCGTGCGCCACTGCTCCTGCGTCCAGCGAGCCAGCGAGTTCGACGGGGACTTCGCCCCGACGTAGGTGCCGCCCGCCGCCTTGTAGAGCGCGACGGACAACTGGGCCTTGCGGGCAGACCACTGGCCGGGACGGCCCCCACGGCTTCCTGCGGTGACTTCGCGGACGACTTCGGCCCAGAGGGCCGGATGCGAGCGACGGGCCGTCTCGCCGGGGTTCCGGCGGTGCATCGCGGCATCCATCGCAGCGGCGATCTTGTTCGACCACGCTGCCCCCTCAAAGCCACCCCACAAGAGCCACGCCACCACTCCGGGGGTGATGTCGCCGCGCTTCGCGCCAGCAGACTGAAGGTCAACGGCGTGGCGTCGGAAGTAGTCCACCATGCGGTAGACATCGCGGGGGTAGACCGTCGCCTTCGTCGCCAGATGGACGGCGCGACCGTAGCCGATGTCCGTGCCGCCCCGGTGTCCAGCGGCGACAAGCTCCAGACCCTCGACGGCGCGCTGCCGCACTGCCACCGGGGCCACGAAGCTGATGCCCTTGAATGTGGTACGGCGCTCCGCGTCCCGCGTCGGGCCGTAGGCTTTCCCGCTCGGCGTGAACTCCATCGCAGCGAGCAACCGCCGCTGCTCCGCTTTCGGGAGCACGGCGTTGACGCGAGCGACGAGCGTGCGGCTCACGGGAACGAGGCTTCGTAGAGGGCTTCGGCTTTCTTCAACTGCGCGGCGGCGTCACGGATGCCTGCGACTGCGTCAAAGTCGCCCAGCACGTTCTGCCCGCGTCGTGCGTGCGGAGCGTACTTTAGGCAGAAGCGGATGGTTTCCTGTGCCCCGTGGAGCGCGGCTTCGGCGGCGGCTTGCGCGTAGGACACCGCGTCAACGCTGGCGCGGCGACGCGGCCCCGCCGCCTGCGCGGCCTCCAACGCCTGCTCCATCGCCAGCATGGCGGCAGACACGTTGAAGGCGGCGAGTTTGTAGTAGTCGTAGTCGGAAGGGGTCATGATCAGCGGCTCCGCTGCTGGAGGAGGTAGACGCTTTCCAGCGCCAAGTCGGCGATCCCGGCGATCACGTTGTTGACCGCGACACCGTAGGGGTGCTGCCCGATGGCGGCGTTGACGCGGTTCGCGGCGTGCAGGGTCAACTCGGCGACGCGCAAGCCGGGGTTGGGCGCGGTGCTCACGTTCGCGAGGACACGCTGAGCCGCTTCCCACGCAGAGATCGCGCCCAGCTTGTCGGAGCCGTAGACTGCCGCGATGGTTTCAGCCATCCGGTCGATCTCCTTGACCCGCGCTTGGTAGAGACGCTGGTAGAGGAGGTGGTCGCCGTAGAACGGTGCCCCCTTCGCCTGCCAGTGCAACGTCCAGTAGGTGTGATGGGCAGCGCGCAGCGTGGCCCACAACTCCAGCAGGGCGACGAGGAGAGCATCGGGGGCGACGCGCATCACTTCGCCTTCGTGCCGCAGCCGTTGGCGGCGAGGATCGCGGGGAGGACTTCTTCGACTAGTGCGGCAGCGAACGCTGCGACGGCTTCGGTGACTTCTTTCGGCGTGACCTTCGTGCCCCCGTCGCTCGACGCGGACTTGTCGTCGGCGGCGACGAGTTTGGCTGCGCGTACCGCTTTCGGGACGGCGGCAAGAACGGCGACGACAGGGATGCGGACGGGCATAAGGCACCTCGACGCATCGTTATCGCAACGCGAAACCCCCGGCGGGTCTTGCGACCACACCGGGGGCTATCGGGAACGGGGAGCGGAGCGTCAGCGGGGGAGAAGCAGGTGCTCCCAGCGGGGACGGAGCCCTTGCAGCTTGCGGCGCGCTTCGTCCGCGACGCTCGCGAGGGTCAGGGCGTAGAACAGGGCTTCTTCGACCGTGTTGCACTCCGCGACGGGCATCGGCCCCTCCTCCAAGGGGTCGCCCGCCGCTTCGGGCGGGATCGTGACGAGATGCCCAACGCCCCATCGCCCGTCTTCCAGCGGGTAGAGGGCCAGCCCCTCGACGTAGACGGCGGCACCGTGGACGGTGACCGCGTCGGCGCGGCGACCGAACGCCGCGAGCCACGCTTCCCCGACGCGCTTCGCGAGCGTCGCCGCGTCCATCACGCGACCTCAGAGACGACGAGCGAGAGAGCCGCCTTGATCTTGCTTTCCGTCGCGAACGCCTTCGCGTTGAACACCGGGGGCTGGTTGAGCGCGCCGGGGATCTTGCCCGTGACGGCGGCGCGGAAGGCGAGAGCCTGAGCACGAACCGCAGCGTAGTGCGAGTCGTCCGCGTCCAAGATGAACGCGCAACCCGACATCGAAACGCCCCAAGCGTCGGCAACGTGCGCCCACGCGATGTTCTTCATGCCGATGCGCTTCGCGAGCGCCGTGTCGTCCATTCCCGGCCACTTCGGGGCATCCTCGCCGACCGTGGCGCGGACGATGCCACGCAGGGAGAGCCACGACACCGTGACGAGGGCGCGACCGTCGGTCTTGACCGCCGTGGCGATCTCCTCCTTGAACGACTTGTAGGGGCTGAACGCCGCCGCCGTGGAGCTGCTCTTCTTTTCCCACTTCTTGCTGCCGATCTGCTTCGTGCTCATGGTGCCTTGTCTCCAGTGCTCCCCTAATAGCGCGCCGTTGACAGGTGGCAAGGGGCCAGCGTGCATATTCTTCATAGCGTCACGCTTGACAGGTGACAGGGCTGCGCGTAGAAGAAGGCCGTCGGCGCAACCCCCGACGCTTGGAGCCTCACCGTGACGCTGACCCCGATGTTCTCGCTCTTCACGCACTACGCACTGAAGGAGAGTCTGCGCGACCTTTCTGGCTACGCCGACCTTCGCGCCGCTATCCGCGCCTATGTGGACGCCGTTCTCCCCCAGCTCACCGAAGCGGAAGCGCAGAGGGACGGGCTCGTGATGCTCGTTCACCGCGCCCTTGCTCGCGAACAGGTCAAGCGGGTCGCGTGGGGGCTGGCCGCGCTGCTTCTCGCGGAAGGCGACGATGCCGCCTTCGACCGGATCACCGCTGACGGCTTCCCCGCCGTGAGGGTCGCCGCGCTCGCCATGCGCGAAGCGAGCGAGGAGGCCACCGCTGCCGCCGTCGCCGCAATCTCCGCGCTGGAGGACGCTACCGTCGCCGCCATGCCCACCCTGAACGCGGAGGCGTGCTGAACATGCGCCCGAACCCCCTCGACCTTCCTGACTTCGACTACGTCGTCACCCGTCCTGACGGTCGCGGCTTCGACCTCGTCGCGGACTGCCTGTGTGAGCGGTGCGACGGCCCGATGCTCGTTCCCACCGGGGTCACCGTCTCCCGCGTGCCCCGTGGCGCGAAGCGGCTCGACGCGGTGCTGCCCTGCGACTGCCCAACGTGGCGCGACCACGCCGTGACGGTGGGAAAAGCGGTCGGCTTCGTCGCGGCGGGTGTCGCCGCCTACGTCTTCGTCTGTGCGCTGATGCTCCTGTAGCCTTGCGCCCATAGGGCATAGCGGCTATCTTCCTCGTGGAGAGGGTCGCGTGTTGCCTCCTTGCGCCCTGCGGGGGTCGGAACTTCGGTTCCGGCCCCCGCTCTCGTTTTAGCGGTCGCTGCCTTCCAGCAGGCCGCGCTCTGCGTGCGGGCGGTTGACGGCGCGAGCTACGTCGAAGACAACGTGACGTACCCATGCGCTGAAGGCCATGCCGCCCTTGGCCGCAGCCGCCGCCATTACGTCAGCCTCCTCCTGCGACAGGGAGATCGTCGCCTTCACGCTGCGGGTGGTCCCGGCGTTGTGACGCTTGCGTCCCCCCTTGCGCGGGTCGGGCAGCGGCTTCTTTACCTTCACCTTGTGGCGGGCCAGCTTGGCAGCGGGCTCTGGCTCTGGCTGATGCGCGAGGATGGTCGTCGGGGGAGGTGCGGGCGCAGGGGCAGGTTCCTGCGTCGGAACCGCGAGCGTGCGCCGCCCGAAGATGGACGGAAAGGGCGACGGGTCGAGGGGTGCCCCCACCGTACTGCCATCGCTTCGACGGAACGTGGGTGTGGGGATGGACCGTTTCAGGATCGACATTTGGTAGGGCTCCTGTAGTCAGAGGTAAACGCCCCGTACCGCGTTGCCAAGTGGCGAGCGCGTGCTTATGGGCTTTCGCGGAGGCTCACGGACACACATGGCTCGTCGCACCGACTTCGATCTTTCGTTCTCTGACGAAGGTCTAGACGACTTGGAAAACGCCGAAGACGGCGTTGAAGAGTCACCCCCCGGCAACCGCGTAGAGCAGTTGCCGCCGTCTCCGATGCTGGGCGGATCGCCCCAGTTCTCCGACATCCACGGGAGCGGCGCGCACACCGTCGGCGGGCGTGCGACCAGCGTGCGGCTCTTCGCGCAGGCCAGTGCCTTCCCGCAGGTAGTCCAGTTGCGGGTGTGGAAGATCGAGATGGGCGTCCCGGTGGGCTTGGGCGTGATCGACGCAGCCGCGACCGAAGAGGACTTGGTGCGGCAGTGGTACTCCGCGATGCCCCGCCCCGGCGAGGGCCGTGCGGTGTTCAAGCTGCGGCCCATCGACGTAGACGGACGCGAGATCGGGCAGGAGATTTCGATCCCGATCTCTGAGCATCACTTCGGCCTTCAGTCGATTCGGAGCGCAGCCATGCCCGCCAACGCCCCCAACGGGTACAACGGACCCGCCAACGCCTTGCCCCACGACCTGCTCGCCCTGATGCGGGAAACCGTCGGCGGGACGACGCGAGCACTGGAGGACGAGCGCAGCCGCGCCCGCGAACTGATGACGGAGATGGCGCGTGAGCGCGTCGATCTCGCGAGCAACGCCGCCAGCGGCGTGCAGGCCATCGCCGAACGCATGATGTCCACCGAAGCCAGCCGTGCCGACGCTGCGCTCCGGGCTGAGCAGCAGCGCAACCAGCAGACCAGCGACTCGATGGCGGCGTTCTTTCAGAGCCAGTTGGAGATGATGCGCGGCGACCGCGAGAAGGCCCGCGAAGAGGCCGAGCGCAACCGTGAGCGCGACGAGGCTCGTCACATGCAAGCCGTCGAGGAAGAGCGTCGGCGACGCGACCGCGACCAGCAGGAGTGGGAGCGTCGTATGGCGCAGGAGCGGCTGGACTTCGACCGACGGATGCGGCACGAGAAGGACGAAGCTGACCGCAAACTGGACCGCGAGAAGCTGGAGAAGGAAGAGCGCGAGCGCGAGCGTGACCGTCAGCACGCGATGAAGTTGCGCGAGATGGACATTCAGAAGGACCGCGACCGCGAACACGCGGAGCGCATGATGCAGTTGCAACAGGCTCAGCTCGCCGTGCAGGCGAAGGCCGCAGGCGGCGGGCTGAAGGACACGATCAAGGAAGTGAGTACGATGCTCCAGAGCGTCGGCGTTGAGCCGATGGACCTCGTCCAGAAGTTGCTCTCGCGGAACGACGATGGCGGGCACAGTGGCCCCGGCGAGGGCTGGACGGACTTGATCGGCAAGGTCGCCGGGGTCGCGGGCGAAGTGGTGAAGGAGCAGATCAAGACGAAGCGCGTCACCGCGATGGCCGAGGCAGGCATCCAGCCGCAGCCCCAGTTCCAGCCGGGAGCGTTCCCTATGGTCCCGCAGGGCTACTACGGGCAGCAGCCCCAGCCCCAGCAGATGCCGCAGGTTCCCCCCGGCTACATGCTCGTCCAAGGGCCGAACGGTCAACCCATCATGGTGCCAGCACGCCAGATGCAGCAGATGGGCTACCCGCAGCAGGGCTTCCCCCGCGCCGAAGAGCCTGAAGACGAAGACGACGACGACGACGACGATGGGGACGACGAGGACGACGACGGCGAAGACGACGAGGACGAAGAGGACGAGGCCGAAGAGACTGCCGCCGTCACCGCGCTCAACCCCGCCGCCCAGAAGGCCGCACGCACTGCGCTCCGCACGCTCGTCGTGAAGCTGGGCAAGGCCCCCGAAAGCGAGTGGGAGGGGTTGATCGCTGCAACCATCGCCACTGAGCCGTCCGTCTACCACTACGCCCAGATCGTCAGCATCAAGAAGGCACTGCCCGAAGCCGGGGCGAACCCGAAGCTGACGGCGCGCATCGTCGTCGCGCTGAAGGCGTCGTCCCTTGTCCCCTCCGATCTCCGCTACGAGTGAGGTAACCATGAAGTACGTCTACGAAGCCACTGAGGGCGAGTTCCTTGCCCTCATGGACACCATCAAGTCTGTCGCGAAAACCGTCGCGTGGACTAGCATCAGGCACGCGAAGCTGCGCCGCACGGCGACGACGCTGCGCGGGGCGTTCACTGCCGCATTGGCCGAGGCCGTGGCCGAAGAGGCCGTCGGGGAAGCGGGCGAAGACAACGACGAAGGTGCCACGGTCACGCCGTTCCGCATCGTCCCGAAGCCCGAAACGGTCGCCACCCCGGTGCCTGTCCCGGTCGAGACGGGGGACAAAGCGGCTGAGCGCGCTGCCGAAGAGCAGCGGGTCCGTGTGCTCCACGGAAAGGACCAGTGGATCGCGCTGATCGAGGTGTGGCGCGAAAACTTCGGCATCGAGGGCACCGCGCAGCCCGACCGTGTCGGTAGCCTCCACGCCGCCGCTAGCCCCTTCGTCGGTGCCTACCTTCAGACCCGCGAGGGGCTGACGGACGCGACCCGCGAGGCGATCTACCTGCTGGACGGGGGCGACCCCAGCGTCGTGGTGCTCCCCCGCTATGGGCTGACGAACCGCCAGTTGCGCGAAGCCCGCCTTGTCGCGGAGAACATCGGGCAGGTCGCGTCTTTCCACGCCCCGTGGCTTGGCGAGTTGCTGGAGTACGCCTACGAATACCGCACCCTTCCTACTGAGGAGTAGACCATGCCTTCGACCGATGTATTCTGCGCCGCGACGGGCGCACTGCCCGACGACGCGGACTTCCCCACCGACCACCCCACGGAGGACGAAGAGCTGGGCGACTTGCCCGTAGGCTGGACGCGCATCACCATGCAGACCCGCACCCCGAACCCTACATGGCAGGAGATCGCAGCCGTCGAGGAAGCGATGATCGCGCAGGTCGTTCAGGGGATTCCGAAGGCCCAGCGCAAGCCCGCGCTCGTCGGCATCCGCGTGCAGGTCGCCGCCCAGTTGGCGGCACTGCGAGCGCAGACCCCGCCCTACCTGATCGAAACCGAAGTCGCGCACGTTGGGCCGACGGAGGAAGCCGCGAAGGTGCTCCAGACCCTGAAGGTCACGCTGGGTCTGGCCGAAGGCGAAGCTGACGAAGCCGACGGGGATGATGAAGACGGGGCAGCACCCGTAGAAGACGGGGCCGTCGAGGGCGAATAGCCCTCCGAGAGCCATCGGGGCATTGAGCGGCGGGCGTGCTGGGGGTAGAGGGCTCCCATGCACACTCGCCGCTTTCGTCCATCTGTCTACGGCGATGCCGGGGGACGCCAAGCCGAGTCGCCGTCGGATTGGCTCTACTTGCACGCCAACGAGTTCTGGTTCGATGACGCGAAGTACCTCTTCGTGATCCTTGGCGGGGCGGGGCTTCAGACGATTTACCGTCCCGACGGAACGGTGTCGTCCAAGTTCTTCGCCGCCGGGAAGCCTGAGACGGACCAGATCGTCACCGTCCTCCGCTCGCGGGGGCGGCGGGCATCACCCGCTGAGATCGCGGCACTGAAGGAAGGCGTAGCCAAGCGGGCAGCAGCTCCTACGCCCACCGTCGAGACGGCCCCGACGTTCACGCTCCCCGGTGCCCCGGTGGCCCCGACGGCCCCGGCGAAGAAGGGGAAGAAGCGTCGCGTCAAGCCGAAGCCGTTGGCGATCTACCAGCGTTCGTGGTTCCCTTTCGCCGTGGGCGGCGGCGTGCTCGCACTCCTCGCGCTCTTCGCGTTGTCGCGAAAGAAGGCCGCATGAACAGGCGCTACGACTACGTCGATTCGTGGGAGACGCTGAGCGGGGGCCGGATGCTGGGTCACCGCGTCGCGCTCCAGCCGAGCCGGGGAAACGAGGGCTACGGCGGGTTCTACGGAGCCGCCGACACGGGGCGCTACTTCAAGGTCACTTCCGACGGGACGGTGTTCTTCAAGGCCAGCGACGGCTACAAGATCGCCTTCGACGGACCTTCGCGCACGAAGATCATCGAAGGTGCCCCCGGCGGCTACATCAACTTCTCCTACCCTAGCAACGTGTTGAAGCGCGATGTGTTCAGCGAGGCGCGGAAGCGCGAACTGGACGCAGCCGTCGTGGATAGCCGGGGCACCTACGCCGCCGCTGAGCAGCGGGCGCGGGAGATTGTCGAAGGCGGGGACGCAGCCCTCCGCGCCGCTGGGCAGAACATCGTCGTCCCAACGGTACAAGTTGCCAGCGGCAGCGAACTGATCAACGTCTACGACGAGCGTGACGCAGCCGCGAAGGCCGCTGCCACCGTAGACGCAGCCACCGGGAAGAAGAAGCCGAAGAAGAAGCGCAAGCCCGCGAAGAAGAAGGGCATCCCGTCGTGGGTGTGGATCGCCGGGGGCAGCGTGCTCCTCCTCGTCGTGGGCGGTGCGTTCCTCGCAAGCCGCAAGCAGATCGTCGGAGGGGCGTGATGGAAACGATGAACGTCGGCGGGGTTCGCGCGAAGCGGGTCAACCTCGATAGCGCGAAGACCTACCACCTCCCCGCATGGGGCGAGACGAGTGACCCGAAGCGCATCGCGATCCTTCGTCGCATCGCTCTGGCATCGGGCCGTGACCCCCGCGTCGCGACGGTCGCTATCGGCATCTTCCGCGATAACAACATCAAGCCCCGCGACTACGAGAATCAGGCGCGGGTGCTGCTGAAGTTTGTGCAGCACCGGATCTATTACGCAAATGAGCCGGGAGAACGCCTGCAAGATCCGGCGTACACCCTTCGCGTTGGCTACGGCGATTGCGACGATATGGCCTTGCTCCTCGCCAGCTTGTGCGAGAGCGTGCGGTTGCCGTGGAAGTTCGTGATCAGCGGGCGGCGGGACAACCGCGTCGTGCGCTGGGTCGAAGGCGACCGCTACACCCCGGCGCGCTGGGCGCATATCTACCTCGCCATCGGCAACAAGCCGTTCGCGCCGACGAAGTGGCGATACGCAGAGCCGACGCTTCGCACCGTCGAGCTTGGCTGGGACGTAGTCGCCGCGAGCCGGGGCGGCACCGTTGCGCTGCCAGAGTTGGCGGGCACCGACGATCTGGCCGCAGTCGAGAAGCAACCTGCCGACGCTCCCCCGCCCGAGGACCGCGAAGCCCTCACCGTGCGCGGTGTCGTGGCGGATGTGCGGAAGAGCCTCACGCCCCGGCGCATCATCGTCGGGATGCTTGTCGGCTTCCTCACGGGTGTCCTCACGCGCCCCCTCGTCAACCTAGTGCTGGGACGCCGCCACCGATAGCCCTCCACGTTAGGATGTCCCGTGCGCGGGGTACGCTTCTCGCATAGCCTTCCCCTCGATCCCCCTACTCTCTCTCTCGCAAGGAGTTTCCGATGGCTGATGTGACTTCCTTCATCGCCCAGTTCAAGGGCACCCGCTCGATGACCGCCACCCTGACGCTGGGCGGCACGCTGAACGAGACTGTCAGCAGCGCACAGTTGCTCGCTGCGGCCCCGACATCGGGCGCGGTCTTCGACTTCCTCAACGCGACCTACCTGAACGATGGCGCAGTGGCGTTGGCGTTCAGCACGACGAACGCGGGCATCCTCGACATTCAGCCCGTCACGGGGCAGACCTCCTACGCTTGGCTCTGGAAGGCCACTTCTAGCAAGCCCTCCGTGCAGTTGGTGAACACCGCTGCGGCGGGCGTGGCGAACGTCACCATCCAGCTCCAGCACTCCATCATCCAGTAGTCGCTGCTTCCGCGCACGGGGTCACACCCGTGATCTACGCCCCGGTGCCGCAAGGTGCTGGGGCGTTTCTATTGCCGAATGGCAGAGCCGCGCATAGGGGTACGACACGGAGGGCAGCATGGGCGCAGCAGGCATCGAAGTCGAAGAGTTCGTCAACCGGGGCAGTGTCGAGTGGGCGTTCGGTCGCGCCATCGAAGCCCAGCGTGCCCGTCGGCAGTCCATCGCTGACATCGGGATGCGCGCGGCGTTCGCTCGCGACGCGAAGCTGCTGCTGGTGCTGGAGAAGGCGACCGAAGTGGTGACGAAGATGCAGGAGGAGCAGGTCGGGCGCACGCGCCGCACTTCGTCCAACTACGCCGACACCGTCGAACTGACCGAAGTTGCCCTCTGGCGCAAGGCTTACGAGTTCGCCGACAAGGGCGAGCCGCTGCGCCAGTTTGAGTGGATCTACGGAGCTGCCGCGCTGCTCGCTGGCTACGCCAGTTAGGCCGATGGCCCTCCGAAGCGGTAAAGTCGTGGCCCCGCATCCGTCGCGTCGGTAGGGTTAGCCCGATGCACGGAGCAGCGATGTTCGGAGATAGCGAGTACGGCGCAAGCGTGGTGGTCAAGGGCCCGCAGGGCGGAATGAACATTTTCCCCAGCGTGGGTGCGCTGGAGAAGGCGATCAAGGTCAAGAAGGCCAAGATCGCCTCGCTGAAGGCTGCGCGCAAGAAGACTGGCTTCTTCAACCCGAAGCGCCGCCTCTTCACCGCGCAGATCCTCATGGAGAGCCGCTACCTGAAGGCGCTGGAGCTTGCGCTGAAGGCTGCGAAGAAGAAGGGTGGCCGCAAGATCATCCGTCCCCGCGATGTGGCTCGCTCTGGATCGCTCACGCCCGCGCAGACCGCCGCCATTCAGGCGATGATCCAGCAGGCCACGGCGCAGGGCGTAGATGCCGACGAAGCCGAGGAAGCCGCGAAGGCTCGCGTCCTTCCTCTGAACCTTCGCCAGTCCGTGCCCCGTGGCTTCTTCCGTGGCGTGCGCCGTCGTGGGCCGCGCCCCGCGCTGCCCACAACGCAGATGCGCTACTTCAACCCGATGCCGGGAGAGTTGCCGGGGCCGACCCGTGGCCTCGACCC
>Ga0181349_1000803_pt1 | contig 13355 bp, 3 predicted proteins | sample Su13VDMM110SD_FD_130106 | JGI IMG/M metagenome (GOLD analysis project Ga0181349, IMG submission 130106) | Freshwater viral communities from Lake Michigan, USA - Su13.VD.MM110.S.D | ecosystem: Environmental > Aquatic > Freshwater > Lake | place: USA: Michigan | collected 2013-07-16 | reverse complement strand
TGGCATGTTTGAATACTCCTGTAGTTGCTGGCTGTATTTAGCTTGGAATTACAATCATGCCTGGTCCGTATCATAATCTGCCCACAACAATTTCAATTGTGCCTTGCCCACCGGGATGATTTTGCAAGGCTTTGCCAATCACAGTGCCCATTGTGGGAGTTGCACAAGACATTGCTCGCCCTCCCCCGGCTGTGACCATCATGTCACCACGTACAACTGCACCCACAACCAGAGCAGGTACTCGCCCAATCAGTGCCACAGCCACAGTATTTTGACCAGTTAATCCTGCATTCATCACGTGTGCAGGTTGAGTAGATACTATGCCTGCTACCCGTGCATCATTGATGCCGGTAGACATGGTAACTTCCTTGTTGCCACCAAAACTCAACACAGTTCCCGGTGGATAATTAGCATCTGCTGAATACCATTCTGCCAAGTCAGCATATTGTGCTGTGGTGGCCTTGGCATGCACTGTGTTAAAATAGTTGGCAACATTGCCAATATTTGCAGTGTTGTTGGCTACTGTGGTTTGAATATTACCACTCACGGTCAATACACCAAATCCGGCGGCTGCAGTGCCGTTGATGATCAAGTTGGCTGCAGTTACGTTGCCTGACACACTCACAGTGGTACCTGTGTGAGTTGTGGCATTGACGTTGGCGCCACCTAATACGTTGCCACCAGTGATATTGCCAGTTACTGAAACTGTGGTACCAGTATGAGTAGTTGCATTGACATTGGCTCCGCCCAAGATGTTACCACCTGTTATGTTGCCAGTGACACTCACAGTAGTACCTGTATGCGTTGTGGCATTGACATTGGCTCCGCCCAAGATGTTACCACCTGTTATGTTGCCAGTTGCACTTACTTGCCCACCAGTGGTGATGTTGCCACCTGCTATGTTGGCAGTCACAGCCAAACTGCCCAATGTACCCACTGATGTGATATTGGTTTGTGCGGCTGTGGTCAATGTGCCTACAATGCTGGTGCCACTCAGGTTGCCACCTGTAATATTACCAGTTACTGATACTGTGGTACCTGTGTGAGTTGTGGCATTGACATTGGCTCCGCCCAAGATGTTACCACCTGTGATGTTACCAGCAGCCGAGATCAATCCAGGAGTGGTGATGTTGGCACCTGCAATGGCTCCTGTAACGTTGAGTGCTGATACAACATTGCTACTCAAACTCATGCCAGCAGCATTTAGATTACCACCGGTTATATTACCAGTTGTGCTGACTGGATTACTGCCAAGTGCTGCCAAGTTAGCCACAACATTGGCATTGCCATAACTGGATACAGCCGTGACACCTGTGAGCTGGCTACCATTACCAATGAAGTAATTGCCCGAAATGTTGCCAGTTGTGGTGATGTTACCAGTGACACTGACAAATTTATTGCTGACCAGTAATTGTACTGTGCCGCCTGTGTCTTTGTAAAAAAGATTGCCGTCAGCATAATTTATAGCAATTTCGCCGTTGGCCAATTGTCCAGAGGTAGGCACAGCGTTAGCTGTGCCTGATCTTTTGATTAATATTGTGTTTGCCATACAGTGTACTTATCGCTTTCTTAATGTAGCTTGGGCAATTTTTGCCCAGCTACATTTGATTAATAAGTGCCACCGTCCACTGTGGAATTTTCAGTCAATACCCTAACACTGTTATCATACACTGCTGTGGCATAAATGTTGCCCCCAACCCCCAGGCCACCAGTCACAACCAATGCTCCAGTTGCAGTAGTGGTTGACACTGTGCCGGCAGTTATGGTAGCATTGGCACCTGTAATGTTGCCTGTGGCTGATATCAGTCCAGGAGTTGTTACATTGGCACCAGCAATGGCACCAGTGACATTAAGTGCTGATACTACATTGCTACTCAAGCTGAGTCCAGCTGCATTCAAGTTTCCGCCTGTGACGTTGCCATTGGCACTTATGGTGCCAGTGATGTTCAATCCTGTGGCAGTAAACACAGCCACATTTGACGTGCCATTGATGCTGATGTTGGCATTACCATTCGCACTACCAATATTGGCTTCACTGGTACCGTTGAAGATCTTGTTTGAAGAAATACCAGTCAGTTGTGAGCCATTGCCCAGGAAGTAATTGGCTGCAATATTAGCACTTGTACTGATATTGGCAGCTGATACCAACGCACTAACAACATTGCTACTCAAACTCAATCCAGCAGCATTCAAGTTGCCTGCAACCACATTGCCTGTGGCACTTAATGTAACGGCTGCAATAATGTTTGCGCCAGTGATGTTACCCGAACCGGTACCAGTTGAAATAATTCCATTTGAAATAATATTGCCTGTGGCACTGACATTACCTGTGACTGATAAGCCATCAGTGGTGAACACAGCAACATTTGATGTGCCATTGATAGTGATGTTGGCATTGCCGTTGGCCACACCAATGTTGGCTTCACTGTTACCGTTGAAGATTTTAGTAACTGAAGTAATAATACCAGTTAGCTGTGAACCGTTGCCCAAGAAGTAATTGGCAGAAACGTTACCAGTTGTGGTGATGTTTGATGTTGAATTGATTGCACTCACAACGTTGCTACTCAAACTCAATCCAGCAGCATTCAAGTTGCCAGCAACTACATTGCCAGTTGCACTCATGATGCCGGTGTTGACATTGCCGCCAGTGATATTACCTGTGGCTGATACCAGTCCTGGTGTTGTTAAGTTAGCACCAGCAATGGCACCAGTCACATTCAACGCACTGACCACATTGCTTGACAGGCTCAATCCAGCAGCATTCAGGTTGCCACCAGTTATGTTACCTGCAGCACTGATCAATCCAGGAGTTGTTACATTGGCACCAGCAATGGCACCAGTCACATTCAACGCACTAACCACATTGCTTGACAGGCTGAGTCCGGCTGCATTTACATTGCCACCAGTGATATTGCCTGCGGCTGAAATCAGTCCCGGTGTTGTGACGTTTGCACCAGCAATGGCACCTGTCACATTCAACGCACTGACCACATTGCTACTCAAACTCAATCCAGCAGCATTCAAGTTACCTGCATCAATGTTGCCGCTTGCGCTGACACTTGCACCTGAAATAGCAGCAACAGATATAATATTGCCTGCTGTGGCATTGCCAGTGACATTGAGGGGCGACACAACATTACCTGATAGACTCAATCCAGCAGCATTCAAGTTGCCAGCAATCACATTGCCAGTGGCACTTAAAATAACAGTATTGACATTGGCACCGGTTACATTACCTGTAACACTCAAACTGGTACCAGTGGCAGCACCAATGTTGGGTGTGGTCAAATTGGCGCTGGCTTTGACAATAATATTGCCTGTACCGTCAAATGCGGTGGTATTTTCATCAACCTTGGCATTGAATACACTACCAATCAACACCAAACCGGCTGAGGTATTGGCGGTGAATGCCCCGGCACCAGAGAACTGCGCAAACACAATATCTGTGGTTCCAACTGTGACTGGAGAATTGGTGGTACACACATATCCTGTGTCAGCATTGGTAGATCCAGCTTCGACAAAGGTAAATGCACCTGGAATTTCAGCTGGCTGATCAAAATCAGTTGATCTGGTCAACACAAATGCAGCACCGGCGCCGCCAGCAACAGTGACCACATAGATACCGTTGTAAGGCGCATTGGTACTGGTTTCATTCTTGATCAGCACACGATTACCAACACTTGGCGATGATCCATCAACACTGAGTGCGCCATTGGCATTGGCAGTGATGGTTGCACCAACACCTGATGTGCCGTTGTTGTATGTGTATGCTGGCAATGCAGCAGCAGTGGCATATACCACTGACGCTTTGATGTCCAGTCCTTGTGCTACTGAGTCAACATAGGCTTTGGTGGCAGCGTCTGAATCTTGTACAGGAGTTAGTAATCCATTGATGTACTTGCTGTTGAGCACAACATTGCCTGTGGCACTTAGGTTCAAATCACCAGTAGATTTAATAGTGGTAGCAGTGCCAACAATGGTGTTGGTATTGACATTGCCGCCGTCAACATTGCCAGATATGCTGATGTTGCCACCAGCGATGTTGCCCGAAGCTGATACTGATCCAGCACTGACCGCAGCACTGGTAATGATGTTGCCACCATTGATATTGCCGCTTGCGCTGACACTTGCACCGGAGATGGCAGCAACAGAAATCAAATTGCCTGCTGTGGTGTTGCCAGTTACGTTCAGTGCTGACACAACATTGCCGCTCAAGCTCAAGCCAGAGGTATTAACATTGCCACCAGTTATGTTGCCAGTAGCTGAAATCAATCCAGGAGTTGTGACGTTTGCACCAGCAATAGCACCTGTTACGTTGAGTGATGATACAACGTTACTTGATAAACTTAAACCAGCGGCATTTACGTTACCACCAGTGATGTTGCCTGCTGCTGAAATCAATCCAGGAGTTGTGACGTTTGCACCAGCAATGGCACCAGTCACATTCAACGAACTAACAACATTGCTTGATAGACTCAACCCAGCTGCATTCAAGTTGGCAGCAATTATGTTGCCTGATGCACTTAAAATGCCAGTGTCAACATTACCACCAGTGATATTACCTGTGGCTGAGATTAGGCCAGGTGTTGTGACATTTCCACCAGCAATGTTGCCAGTCACATTCAATGCACTTACTACGTTGCTTGATAAACTCAATCCAGCTGCATTTACATTGCCACCAGTGATGTTGCCTGTAGCTGAGATCAATCCAGGGGTGGTCAAGTTAGCACCAGCAATAGCACCTGTAACGTTGAGTGCTGATACAACATTGCTGGATAAACTCAAGCCAGCAGCGTTCAAATTGCCGCCAGTGATGTTGCCTGTGGCGCTTATTGTGCCAGTGATATCCAATCCTGTGGTAGTAACCACAGCAACATTTGCTACGCCATTTACTGAGGTAGCAACGTTGCTGTTGGCATAAACTTTTACATTACTGTTGCCGTTTTGAATACTTGTGGCATCAATACCAGTCAATTGTGAGCCATTACCAATGAAGTAATTGCCACTGATGTTGGCTGTTGTGGTAATGTTTGAAGTTGAATTGATTGCACTCACAACGTTTGAACTTAGGCTCAGGCCAGCTGCATTCAAGTTGCCAGCAACAACATTGCCGGTGGCACTCAAAATACTAGTGTTTACATTGCCGCCAACCACGTTGCCTGTTGCGCTTACAATACCGGTATTGACATTGCCACCAGTGATGTTACCTGTGGCTGAAATCAATCCAGGAGTGGTTACATTGCCACCAGCAATGTTGCTAGTAACATTCAATGCACTCACAACGTTTGAACTCAAACTCAAGCCAGCTGCATTTAAATTGCCTGCAATCACATTGCCCGAAGCGCTTACAATACCGGTATTGACATTACCGCCGGTGATGTTACCAGCAGCTGAGATCAGTCCAGGAGTAGTTATGTTTGCGCCAGCAATGGCACCAGTAACGTTCAATGCGCTGATTACATTGCCACTCAAACTCAAATTGGTAGCGTTGACATTGGCGCCAATGATGTTGCCAACTGCACTGAGTGTGGTACCTTGGACTAAATTGGCAGTGATTAAATTGCTACCTGTAACATTGCCCGAAGCACTGATCAACCCAGTGACATACTGTCCTGAATCAGCCACTACTATGACATTTGATGTGCCATTTACACCAGTGGTGACATTGCCACTGGCCATTGCTATGTCTACATTTGATGTACCATTTGCAATTCTTTTGGCAGTGTCAGCAGACACGCCAGTTAGCTGTGAACCGTTACCCAAGAAGTAACTGGCAGCAATGTTAGCAGTTGTGTTAATATTTGATGTTGAATTGATTACACTGACAACGTTGCCAGATAGACTCAATCCTGTGGCATTCAAGTTGCCTGCAACCACATTTCCTGTGGCACTCACGATACTGGTGTTGACATTGCCACCGGTGATGTTACCTGTGGCTGAAATCAATCCAGGAGTGGTTAAGTTAGCACCAGCAATAGCACCGGTTACATTCAATGCTGATACAACATTGCTTGATAGACTCAAACCAGCTGCATTTATATTGCCACCAGTGATGTTACCTGTGGCGCTGATCAATCCAGGAGTTGTTACATTGGCGCCAGCGATGTCGCCTGTAACGTTCAGTGCTGATACAACATTTGAACTCAGACTCAAGCCAGCTGCATTTAAGTTAGCAGCAACCACATTTCCTGATGCACTTAAAATGCCAGTGTTGACATTACCGCCTGCAATATTGCCAGTAGCTGAGATCAGGCCAGGAGTAGTCAAGTTAGCACCAGCAATGGCACCGGTCACATTCAATGCACTTATAACATTACTACTCAAGCTCAACCCAGCTGCATTTACATTGCCTGCTGTGACATTTCCACTTGCACTAACACTGGCGCCTGAGATGGCAGCAACAGATATGATATTGCCTGCTGTGGCATTGCCAGTGACGTTTAATGCTGAAACAACATTACCAGATAAACTCAATCCTGTGGCATTTAAATTGCCTGCTGTAACGTTACCAGCTGCTGAAATCAATCCAGGAGTTGTTACATTAGCACCAGCAATCTCACCGGTGACATTCAATGAACTAACAACGTTTGAGCTCAGACTCAAACCAGCGGCGTTTAAATTAGCCGCAACAACGTTGCCCGTGGCACTCATAATACCAGTGTTAACATTACCACCGGTGATGTTGCCTGTGGCAGATACTAATCCTGGTGTTGTTAAGTTAGCACCTGCAATTGCACCTGTAACGTTCAGTGCTGATATCACATTGCTACTCAGACTCAGTCCAGCAGCATTCAAGTTGGCAGCAATTATGTTGCCCGACGCACTTAAGATACTGGTGTTGACATTGCCACCTGCAATATTACCAGCTGCTGAAATCAATCCAGGAGTTGTTATATTGGAACCAGCAATCTCACCTGACACATTCAGTGCCGACACAACGTTTGAGCTTAGGCTCAATCCCGCGGCATTTAAGTTAGCGCCGGTAATATTGCCCGTGACACTCAAACTGGTACCAGTGGCAGCACCAATGTTGGGTGTGGTCAAATTGGCACTGGCTTTGACAATGATATTGCCCGAGCCATCAAATGCTGTGGTGTTATCATCAACCTTGGCTGAAAATACTGTGCCAGTTAAAAGCAAACCAGCTGAGGTATTGGCAGTGTATTGTCCAGCACCCGAGAACTGAGTAAAAACGATATTTGTGGTTCCCACAGTAACTGGAGCATCTGTTGTACATACCCAACCGGTGTCATAATTGGTAGATCCAGCTTCAACAAATGTAAATGCACCGGGTATTTCGGCTGGTTGATCAAAATCAGTTGATCTGGTCAACACCCAGTTTGTACCTGCACTACCTGCATTTGTAACTACATAGATACCATTGTAAGGCGCATTGGTACTGGTTTCATTCTTGATCAGCACACGAGCATTGGCAGCTGGACTGCCACTGTCAATTGTCAGTGCGCCAAGTCCGGTGGCTGTGAGTGTTGCACCAACACCCGATGTACCATTGTTGTATGTGTAAGCAGGCAGTGCAGCAGCAGTAGCGTACAGCACACTGGCTTTGATGTCAAGTCCTTGTGCCACTGAGTCAACATAGGCTTTGGTAGCTGCATCTGAATCTTGAACTGGAGTTGCCAAACTGTTGATGTTGATGTTGTTGAGTACAACGTTGCCTGTGGCACTGAGATTTAAGACACCTGTGGATTTGATAGTGGTAGCGGTGCCAACTATAGTATTGGTATTGACATTGCCAGCATCAACATTTCCAGTGGCACTCAAATTAGTAGCATTGACGTTACCGCCAGTAATGTTGCCACCTGCAGAAATCAACCCAGGTGTGGTTACATTGCCACCAGCAATGTTGCTAGTAACATTCAATGCTGATACAACGTTTGAGCTCAGGCTCAGGCCGGCTGCGTTTAGATTAGCACCAACAATGTTTCCAGAGGCACTTACAATACCAGTATTGACATTGCCACCTGCAATGTTACCAGCAGCCGAAATCAACCCAGGTGTAGTCAAGTTAGCACCAGCAATGGCACCTGTTACGTTCAGTGCTGATACAACGTTGCTTGATAGACTCAATCCGGCAGCATTTAAATTAGCAGCAACAATATTTCCAGAAGCACTTACGGTACCAGTGTTGACATTGCCAGCAACAACGTTGCCTGTAGCACTTAATGTTGTTGCATTGACATTGGCACCAGTGACATTGCCACTTGCTGATACTGATGCACCTGAAATAGCTGCTATAGATATGACATTTCCACCAGTGACGTTGCCAGTTACATTCAATGCACTGACAACGTTGCCGCTTAGGCTCAAATTAGTAGTGTTGACATTACCACCGGTGATGTTGCCTGTGGCAGATATTAGTCCAGGTGTTGTTACATTAGCACCAGCAATGTCGCCAGTGACATTGAGTGCTGAAACAACATTTGAGCTCAGACTCAGTCCTGCGGCATTTAAGTTACCGCCAGTTACGTTGCCACTTGAGCTGACTGAACCAGCACTTACAGCAGCACTGGTGATAATATTTCCGCCAGTTACATTACCTGTAGCACTAATCAATCCGGGAGTTGTGACATTTGCACCTGCAATGGCACCTGTGACATTGAGCGCTGATATCACATTGCTACTCAAGCTCAGTCCAGCTGCATTTACATTGCTGCCAGTGATGTTGCCTGACGCACTAACAGTGCCAGTGATGTCTAAACCAGTGGTGGTGATTACCAATACATTTGCTACGCCATTTACTGAGGTAGCAACATTGCTGTTGGCATAAACTTTTACATTGCTGTTTCCGTTTTGAATACTTGTGGCATCAATGCCTGTGAGCTGTGAGCCATTACCAATAAAGTAATTGCCGGCAATGTTGGCACTCGTGGTGATGTTTGACGTAGAGTTGATTGTACTCACAACATTTGAGCTCAAACTCAATCCACCAGCATTTAAATTGCCTGCAATCACATTGCCCGACGCACTTACAATACCTGTGTTGACATTGCCTGATGTGACATTGCCCGATACGGAAACAAACAATTTACTAGCAATGGTTTGTATAGAGCCACCAGAGTCTTTGTAAAATAGATTACCATCTGCATAGTTGATGGCCAATTCGCCCAGTGCCAGTACGCCAGCAGTTGGTACTGCACTTGCTGTGCCCGAACGTTTGATTAATATAGTATTGCTCATTTGTATTTTTCCATTTTACGTAAAATCTCCACCTGATACTGTTTGTCCATCATTGGTCATCTGTATCCATGCTGTCCATGTGCCTGCCCAATAAGCGCGATTCCATTGAATCTTGATATTGGTAACATCCACTGTTCCTGGGTAAAAAACCTGTTCAATTGCAGTATTTGTACTGTTTTTTACTTCCAATAATCCCACAAAAACTTGACTGTCCAGCGGAGTGTTTGTAGTTCCGGCCCAACTTGTTCTATTTACCGTGTACACACCCATTTGGGTCAACAGGTCCCAATTATTATTGTCAGACCCCCGGTCAGTCATTGTACTGGTCAATGCACTGCCGTTACCTATAAAATAGTTGCCAGAAATATTGCCTGTAGCCGATATCAATCCAGGAGTAGTGATATTGCCACCAGCAATATTGGCGGTGACATTGAAATTTGATACAACATTTGAACTCAGACTCAAACCGGCAGCATTTAAGTTGCCTGCAACAACATTGCCAGTTGCACTCAAAATTGCAGTGTTAACGTTGGCTGCAACAACATTGCCAGTTGCACTCACGATGCCAGTGTTGACGTTGGCACTTGTGATATTTCCGCTGACACTGGCAATACCAGTTATGTAAGCACCAGTGGTGGCAAAAACTGCCACGTTTCCGATGCCGCCAACACCTACTGTGACATTGCCCCCAGAACTGACCACACTTACATTTGATGTACCGTTGGATATTGAACTTTGAACATTCCCGCCAACCCCAAAGACCCCCACGTATGTGTAGCCCATTACATACACAGTGTTGGCAGTTGACGTACCAATAGCAGTGGGTATGTTGGCGCCGTTGAAGTTTATTATGCCTGCTTGATAGTCAAAGAACCAAGTATCGTCCACACCTGAACCACTTTGATTCAGTTGAGTGCCAGTTGCTCGTATGTTGGCTGCACCTGACGGTCCAGCGTACACCCGTACCAGATAGTTTGGTCCAAACTGTGTGGGAATCCAGTTGGTCAGATTGGTTGTCCAGCTTTGATTGTCGGGCGCACTGGGGATCTCTGTGGTTTGCACCGCAGAAGTGTCAGTGTACACTTGCACAATGCTTGTGGTCGAGGCAGGAGGAGTACTGGGAATATCCCCACTCTGCGCCCAAACTAAATCACCACGATATAAAAGAGGACTGGGTGTGCCTTCGTTGGCTGCACTCAATGCTGATGGTTCGGCTGTTTTGGCCACACCATAGCCAATCTTTTTAAATAGATAGTCTAGCTGTTGTGATTCAGTAAATGTGGCCGCCATTATGTTGCCAGTCCTATCTGTAAGTCAGACAGTGTTTGACCACTGCTCAGTCCAATTCTAATCAACATGTTGTTACCAGTGCTGTATGAAGCATTCATTGTACCAAAGGTCATGGTATATCTTTGATTGCTAATTGCTGTATTTAACGGAATTACGTCAGCACCGGTAACCGCACATCCATTGGTTCCGCTGGGATTTCCGCCAGTGGCACTGTTGCCTGGAGGTCCAGCATTTTGATTCTGTGTGAATCCTTCCAGCCATCCATTGATGGTGCTGGTAGGTCCAGGATATCCTGGTGTGGGCGATACGAACCCACTTGAGTCAATTGTGGTTCCAGGCAACGCCACCCACAGGCCAGCAATGCCAGTGCTTGTGGTCAAGATTATATCAAAGTTGGCCAGGCTTGGTCTTTTGAATGCAAAAGTAAAATACTGTGTGCCTGATCTACTGGTGTTTAGATTTGGTCCCACAGGCAAATAGCCGGTGGCCAAGTTTGTGGTAAAGTGTTTGACGTTTCCGTATCGTGTGACAGCTTCTGGGGTTCCAGCAATGGTTTGAGCCCCTGACCAAGCGTTGCTAGTGTAGTAATTGATTGTGCCATCAAACACAGGAGTGTTGCCCGAGGTGCTCATCACAATGCGCACACCCACTTGTGTATTTCCTGTGGTCGAGGCAACAATGGCTTGTTCGTTTATACCGGAGTTGGCACCGGCGTACATTTGTATATTGGCTGGTAATTGCACTGTGGTACTGGTGCCAATCACATTCAACAAGTTGGCTTGCAAAGTGCTCACACTGTTGTTTGAACCACCAAGATTGGCAGTCAAGTTGCCAAGTATATAATTTGTTCCAATACCAACATTGGCTTTGACATTGCTACCGGTCAACATGCTGTTGGCAGCATTGTCAATTCCAGCCAAAGATTTAGTTTGGCTTGCTGCCACCACGCCACCAGATCCCTCAACCACTGTGCCAGTGTTGAGTATGAATGGGTTGGTACTGGTAAATGTCTGTCCGGCCAAGTTCTGCACTTCTAAGTTAGCAATGGTCACAGTTGGTGATCCTGTGTTGTAATAAGGAACACCCGAAATATATCTGTAGGTACCAGCTGTGGCTTCAACCATGATCACGTTGGCAGTGACCAGTGTTGGTGCTGAATTCAAATTGTCTTTGACAAATCCCACATAGTTGGTGTTGCCCGATGTTGAATGTGTCAGTTTGTAATTGTTGTAGCCTGTGCTCAAGCTGGCCAGGGCACAACTTATGTTGGCACTGAACACTTTGTAGAAATAACTGGGCACTGCGGCATTGGCCACATGCAAATCTCTATCAGCTGACACAACCAGGGCACCGTATGGACTGGCGGTGACTGCGTTGCCTGCCACACTCAGTGTGACGCCACCAGCGTTGGCGTTGTTAACATACGCAGCCAATGTACCTGTGGTTGATGTGTTGGCGTTGACCACGTTGGCATAGGTCATAATTGGTGTGGTGGTTGCAAAACGTGTGACCGAAGTTCCGTTGGCCGGAATGTTACCGCCTGTGGCATCTGCTGCGCCTGCTGCCAACAACGGCGCATTGGTAAATTGGCTGGCATTGGCAATGGCCAAGTTGGCAAATCCACTGAGGTTTGTGGGTGCTGTGGGATTGGCAGCAATAAAAATGTAACCAGTCACACTGATTGAATTGCTTTGGGCAGTGCTGGTAATACCATTGGGAGTACCATTGGCCTGCAATGTCACTGTCTTGGCACCAGTACTGGTATAGGTATGCAACACATTGCCCACGTTTGATACACCATTGCTGAATGTGCTGTCTCCCCAGGACCAGTTGGCTATGTTGCTGTTTTCGCTGGTGTTTTGAAAGGTAAATGTTGAACGATTGGCTCCGTTGTAGTCTGTGTACAAGTAACCCACTCTGGCATTGCTTGTGTTGGCAGTGGCATCTGTGATTACGTTGGCAGTGGTTCCAATGTAGTTGGCACGTGTCTGCGGTTCAATGGTAATGGTAACATTACTACTTTTGAATGGGCTGGTACTGTATCCAGTGTACAACCACAAATTTGCTGTGTATTGCTCGTAATTGTTGCCCGACTGGTTGGCGGCACTCAGTACAAATGTTTTTGTGACGTTGGCCGCACCGGGATTTCCAGCAAGACCTGTTTGGATATTGATGTTGCTGATGTTGCCATCCCCATAATTCCAATTGTACAATTGTTGTACACCAAAACTTGCTGTGTTGCCCGGTGTGCCATTGGAATCGTTTCTAAAACTTATTGTGCCAACGCCGTTGATTACATTGGCCACATTGGCAGTGAAGAATACATTACTGAATTGAGAAGAATAAACTTTGACGTTGGTATTGGCCGATGTCACACTCACTGGAGTAATACCAGCATTGGCGCTGTTGCCAGTTAAATTAACGCCATACAATGTGTCAGTGTTGGCCAAAGCGTTGGTGAAAGTATGGCTTAATGTGGTCCAGTTGTTGGCCGGAATCTCAATAGTGCCATCGCCCCAGTTAATTGAGTATGTTTCTGCATACTGGCTGGTGTTGGTCAAGGACACACCGCCGGGAGTGTCCAAACTGGTTCGATTGGCTGTGAACGAAGGTATCGGAGTGGGTGTGTACAGTGTTATTGAAGTTGTGGCTGTGCTGGTCGACCCTTTGGCTCCATTGGCTGCATTTCCTGCATGAGTTCCATTGGTGTTGTACGCAGTGTAAGTCACTGTGAATGTGCCGCCCAACACATTACTAAATGTGTGAATAGCGTTGGCGGTGGTTGCATTGGCAGTGCCATCGCCAAATTGCCACAAGTAAGAGTTGGGGTTGCCAATATAACGTCCAGTCAGTGACACACTCAATGG
>Ga0181349_1000802_pt1 | contig 13360 bp, 31 predicted proteins | sample Su13VDMM110SD_FD_130106 | JGI IMG/M metagenome (GOLD analysis project Ga0181349, IMG submission 130106) | Freshwater viral communities from Lake Michigan, USA - Su13.VD.MM110.S.D | ecosystem: Environmental > Aquatic > Freshwater > Lake | place: USA: Michigan | collected 2013-07-16 | reverse complement strand
AGGGGTGACGGTTACGGTTACGGTTACGGTGACGGTGACGGTGACGGTTACGGTTACGGTGACGGTTACGGTGACGGTTACGGTGACGGTTACGGTTACGATGACAGTCTAGGTAAAGGATCTTCTCCCCAGGAGTGGCGATGAACTGGCGTTTCTGTGTTGACACACCTGAACAGCGTGCTCTCAAACTCTGCCGCGGCTCTATGAACGAGGGTAGTAACTTCGGCCACGGTTACGGTAGCTGTAACGGTTACGGTTACGGTGACGGTTACGGTGCCGCTGACGGTCGTGGCTTCGGCGCCGGTTACGGTGTCGGTAACGGTGACGGTTACAGTGGCGGTTGGGTTGACGGTGACAGTCCTGTCAAGTGGTGATTTTAGGCTTGTGTGCAAACTTAGCCGCGGCTTATTACAATAAGTACATAAAGAATAAGAGGTAAAAATGCACAGCGCTTCTCACTCTGGAGTTCAAATGCTTGAGTTTACGACTTCTCGTCATGAGTGTGATTCCTGCCATCGTAAGGGTCCTGGGTTTGTTTCATATCACAATGACACTCCCGTTCTTTTTCACTGCAGCTCCTGCGTAAACTGGTTGTATAATGCGTCCGTGATTAAGGAAGCTATTGAGGAATCGAAGTCGTCGGGCTTCAACCGTATGATTCGGTCTCGATAGACCGAGGTAAGTGTGTCTGAGTCTTGGTAGGTGCGGTGGATAATTGAATGAGCATGTCCTCATCCGAACCTGTTTAGACGCGACGAGCGTAATGCCATACCACAAGGATTATCACAATGGACAATTCAGAGATCGCACGACAATTGCTTCAGCAGCTTAACGTGGTCCACGAAGCCAACGAGCGGCTAAAAGCTCTCCAGCGGAAAGAGTATGTGGTCACAGTGAACTGCCAGACGGACGGGTCGTCGACCGGCCATTATATGCTACACCCCAATCACATTGAAAAGAGTGGAAAGGGGCATAGCGAGATCCCTGTTGGAGGCGGAAAGTCCGAGGTTTGGGAGGCATTCACTGGCCTACCCCTGAGCATCTTGGACAACATCAGCAAGGATCAAAATGAGACTGATGTTCGGATCCGCCAGAAACTGTCGGCGGGCCTTGATAAGGCAGCCCGCATCTTGAATGAGATTAGCGAGCTTCATGCAACGTCGGCCCGGAAAGAAAGCTACTACTCGGATTGGTGGCAGAAAAAGTGTGCTCAGTGGGCACATGAGGCCAAGCTGAAGGTAATTTGGGACAATAACCCGCACTTGCCTCTTTTCGGTGCAAGTGAAATCTTGGCTGGACGTGACCCCTTCGATCCGGCAAACGAATTCTCTCCCGGCGCGGCTGGTGCGAATGCATGTCGCGATGAGGCTGCAGTGGACCTCCCCCGCATCAAGAGCATGCTCAAGGTCTTCTCGGGGCGGGAACCTCAGGGCCTAACTCAGGCGGACCTCGATAAGATCTCGATCTCTGCGGGACTTCCTACCTGGTATCCCCTTGTGGGAAAGGTCGCCGTTGAGATGGGTCTCAAGATCTTCTAAGCTTCCAGCAGTAAGTGGTGTAACAATGTCAGGAGTCAAGGTTCTGGACTTGCACTCTCCTGGTCGGGTCTTGGAAGAGATCGCAGAACATATCAAGAAGAATCCTCCTCTCGAGGAACCTGAGTACAGTGTGTACATGCCTCCATGTCAGGAGTGGACTCAAACAGTTGCCGCTGAGAAGGTGGCAGAGTTCTTTCCAGAGATCCGAACTGATCGGGCTTATCGTAGAAGCCTGAAGAAGAACCGATAGTCCTCAAGGAGACTAAGTGGATAACATTCGAGAAGTGCTGTTGCGGCACAAGTGGTCTCTGGCTAAGATCTACGCTTATGTGTTTCTTGAGCGGGTTCTTCTGTTGTTGGAACCGATGCTCCTGGGAAAGAGCATCGACGGGCTTCTGGCTAAGGACGACTTTTCTTACCTGGGGCTTCTGCTCCTCGCCTTCTTGGCTGAAAGCACTTTCCTGTACAAGAGGATGGTACTCGACACCAAAGTTTACATGCAGGTTTACAACGAGATCATCTTCGACTACCTGCAGCGGAACAAAGAAGCCCCCGCTTCTATGCGGGTAGCCCGCACGGAAATGGCGCATTCGATCGTAGACTTCGTGGAGAACGACCTCCTTTACATTATCACCTCGGTGATCTCCACCCTCGGCACTCTGCTCTTCATCTACTCGGGGAGCTTTTTCGCCGGAGTTGTAGTGACCCTCGGCGCGATCCCTACGGTGTTATTCACGAAGTTGTTCATGCCGAAAATCGACCAGATCAATCGGATCTCCCATGACCACTACGAAGGCAAAGTCGAAGCTGTATCTTCCGGCGATGACAACCGAATCAAGCAGTTCTTTCTGCGGCGGAAGAGGATTCTTGTCCTTTATTCGACCGTCCATGGCAAGCAGTGGGCGGGGGTCAGCGCAGCTAAGTCCGTGTTCCTCCTTCTTGCAGTCGCGGTCTACACGCAAAGCGACTCGGGGCTGACCCAGGGGGAAGCTGTCACCATGTATTCGTACACGAATCAGTTTTTCAGCGCCCTGTTCGCGATTCCCGTTGCAGGGAGCGTCATCACGAGGATGCGGGACACGCTACGACGACTCAAAGAAAGCGTTTAGTAGACCGTTGCGAAACCGTAAAGACAGCCTCCGGAGGCTGCCTTTAGTTATTTTGCCACTCCTTGGAGGATACTTGAAGATTTACCACCGGAAGTCTTGGGCCCGTCAGACCAAGAAGCTCAATGCTCGCCGTGGGGAAAGGGTATGGACTCGGCAGCTGGTAAGTCTCCGAATCGTAGGGGAGACTAAGGTCGTTCGGGTTTTCCTTTCGAGTGAAGACCAGCCTGCTTTCCGGTGCGAGTTTATCCGGGAGCAGGGGGACAAGCATCTCTTGGTGCGGGGTCCTGACGGAGCAGAGTACTCTGTGCATAAGTGCTACGCAGGGAAGAACCCTGCCTGCACTGTAAGCTTCGATGGAAAGTACCACCCTGCTTGCGACAGAGCCCTGAAGTGTATCCGGAACCACCCCGGAACTTCTATACCTGACGAGTCCACTGAGATCTTGGATATGCGAAGGGAGTACCCTGCCGAGTTTGCGGCGGAGACTTTGGGGCGATAGCAACTCGGGGTGAATGAAACCCCTGCAGTGGCTTTCCTCTCCCTGGTGTTCGTTGTCGTAGTGAAGAATTGGTCAAAATGCTCGACGGCATCGAAGTCACCTGATTCTGAACTCCGGGGCGGCTTACAAAAACTTTTACATGTGACTATGTCTGATTAATCTCGTATTCGCTGATTGTGTGCATATGTCAAAAAGTTGATTTATGATAAACTCACACTTTGCGGAGAAACATATGCCTAACAAGATTTACATCATCGTCGGCGTGATCGTGGTGTTTATGGCTGGATATTTCTGGGGTGGTGAGTCTCGCTACGAAGATCTTGCTCAAGCACTTGCTGCATCTCAGAAAGACTTTGGCGATACTGCACAGGCATTAGCAACTTCTGACGCCAAGCTTCAAGAGCTGCAGTTGAAATTGGAGACAATCCAGAAAGCTGAGGATGAGAAGACTGCCAAAAGCAAGAAGCAATCCTTGAAGAAGAAAGCTGCTCAAGAAGAAGGCGCAGGGAATGGTGCCCGACCTGGTCTCGCGGACTTTGACAACTTTGAGTCGTGCATTTACAGGGCAGACACTAGCCTTGTAGATATCGACTTCATTATGAAGTGTAACGCCGGGAATGAAGTTGCAATGAAGAAATGCCTTATGACCGACGACCACGCGGCGAACGGTCTTACTTATCTCTCACATGCCACAGCCTGTTGGAAGAAAACCCATCCCTAAACAAGGATAGTAATAGAGAAAGAAGCTAATAACAGAAGTACTAAGCTAAGTCCTCTCCAGATCTTGTCGAAGATCTCTGACAGTAGGTCTTTGCGGTTAGATCGTCTAAAAGAAGTGGTCAAAATGCTCGACGGCATCGAAGTCACCTGATTCTGAACTCCGGGGCGGCTTACAAAAACTTTTACACAGAGATTCTCCTCATGTCAGACAACCCTAAAACAGATCTCAAAGGAACTCAATGCACACAGTGCAAACTTGGAGAGTATCAAGAAACAACAATCTATGACGACCCGCAAGGGAACCTACACTGCATCAAGTGCAATCACAAGACTAAGCGCTATGGAGAGATCAAGCGCGACGGGAACTTCTCAAGCATCTCCTCAGATAAAGAATCGTAAAGAGGGTTGAGCTAGCTCTATGTTTGCAGAGCTCTCAGCTCTCTCAGCTCTCTCTCAGCTCTCTCAGCTCTCTCAGCTCTCTCAGCTCTCTCAGCTCTCTCAGCTCTCTCAGCTCTCTCGGATTTCTCTCTCGGAGCGCTCTTGTTTAAGAGAAGTGGTTAAAATGCCATGAGGAGAAGGTCTGACGGGTGACTGAAAGGGGCTGAAGAGATGATCAAAGTGCTCCCTGTGAGCGAAGAAGTTGAGTGACAATTTTTGTCAGTTTTCTAGCACTTTGTCCGCTCTGAAACACTAATTTACAACAATATGATCTTTTTCCATCAAAATAAGCACTCTTTCTCACTCAGACCTCTTTCCCTGCTTTCTCCGACCCACCACCAGCCCCTAAAAGCATCTCTCCCGAGTGTAAAATCGCCCTTTTGAAGCTATAATATACACAAGAGGATAAGATATCTCACGCTACGCACGTACGCGCGCGGAGTGTATCTCCACCACCCTCACAGAGGCATACACAGATGATGTACAAGTTGTCTTTTCAGTATTATACCCCCGAAGCCGGGCGGACTCCAGTCTACATGGTTGTAGGTGACGTCGGTGCCGTGCATCGACTCTTCAGCTCCCTTAAGCGGGACGAGGCGATAGGCTTCAAGATCTCCGCCGAGATTCGTCCTCTATACCCGGGAGGAGACGTCGGAGAAAAGACATACTCTTATGGAGAGCTTATCGGCGAAAACAGAGTTCCTTCCTGTTAAACTCTCCGAGCGAAGCAGAAAAAGATCTCGGAAAAGCGAGATCAGCTCTTTGAAAAGACATGCGAGCGCCGGCAAGGCGGGTGACCCAAGCTCTCAGACTCAAAAGTTTGCGCCCCCCGGGGAAAGTAGATCATTCGGGTCGGGTTAGCCCTTTACAGCGACCCGTATGACACTCTGTGCCTCTTGATCTCGCCGCGCCCCGGCGAAAGTCGAACTTTTCAGGGTCTTCAACTAAATTTCAGAGCGCAAGGTCGACTGCATTGCAAAAAACTGCCGACCTGCAGAATCCCAGACACACGGTCTAGCTCAATTTCGAGAGATGTATAGCTACCCAGCACTGCTCGATTTTTAAGCTGTGGGGGGCTACATCTTTTGACAGTTTTCCTACTCTGTGAGCGAAAGTAAGCGCCTTGTGTGCAAAGGGCAGCGGCGTGGCATATGATATGTAAAGGAAGGTAAACAAAAAAGGAGAATACATGTCAGATCCAGTTCAATTTCCGCCCCGGGCGGGAGTCGTCTATCGTCTGCTTGAAGACCGATTTGGTGCTGCAGGTCGAAGTTTAAGCGCCTTCCGCCACGAAGGCACTGGCGCCCCGCAGTTGACAAGAATCACCCTCCCGAAAGGAAGTCTTTTCGTTATCGTTGACACCGAGAAAAGTAGCTACACACCCCAGACGAATTGGGGACGGCAGCTGATGGGAGAAATAGTTGAAAATGTTATGGTTGAAGTTCTGTGCAATGAGAATCTCTGTGTAATCCTACTGTCGCCTAACATCTACGAGCTGGTGGAGAGCCCATGACTGAAATAAGTCAATTCCTACCCCAGACAGGAGTCATCTATCGTCTGCTTCGTAACGTCGAAGGAATGATTGAGACTGACATCAGTGGAAACAAATCCTTTAAATACATCACTTTGGAAAAAGACAGCGTCTTTATCATGACTAAGCTCGTGAAGTCAATGCCGGTAACTAACGAAAGTGTATTTGTCGAAATGCTGTGTAATTGTTACCATTGCTTAGTCTATCTGCGCAAAGACAACTTCGAACTTGTGGAGAGCACATGTCTGGAGTAAGTCAATTGACGCCTGTTGTTGGAGGTTTTTACCGTTTTCTTCGGGCTCAAAAAGGAGCTAAAGGCGAATTCGCCGAGAAGGGCTACGAGCTCTTCTTGCTACCAGAAAACAGCTACTTCATCGTGACGAAAGTGCACAAGCTTTGGGAAGACGGTACTTGGGTAGTCGACGTCCTGTGTAACTCGCATCACTGTACAACCTGCTTGACCGATCTCTGCTACGAGCTGGTGGAGCATGAAGCATGTCTATAAATGATCTCTGCAAAGGAGGTCTCTACCGGCGCTGCGACTCAGATGAGATCTTTATCTGTATTCGTCTTGTGTCTAAGTCCGTTAGATTACACGACGGTGTAAGTCAAAGGTTGGAAGCTTGGCAGGTCATGACCTCCGCTGGAGCGCTTAAGACTATATGGATGTGGGATGGAAATTTTAAGCGGTTAGAGGGAGATAACGTGTGATGAGTGCATCTTCTCCTCAGCTGAGTTAGGATAATATCACACTCCTCAAATAGCGGAATCAAAGATGATCAAGGGTGCTTTAGATCTCACCTGTTCAGTTGGCCAACTGCTTCGTTTCCCTGAAGGGTTGACAGGGTTGACTCCTGTCTTCACGATTCCTGCCGGCGGGCCGGTCCCTGTTTGGGGAGTGCTCGTCGCTGCACCAATTCTACGGTCTGTAGACAATCCTCTCGACGTGCTGCCCGAGGCAGCCATAATCTGGAGTTCAGTTCTCTGCACTGCTCGGGGAAACGAGTGGAAACCCTACGGTGCGGAGTCGGCGGGCGCACGGCGCCGGGTAATATCGAATATCATGAGCAACATCAATACGCTCCTCACAATTCGTACAAATGAAAGCATGAACGTTTCTCCTTATCGGGCAAAGGCCACCGAAAAGGAGAAGCAGTGGGCATGCGAAAAGATCGTCGAGCTTGGTTTGCAGCCTTGCCAGATCTTTCTTGAAGAGGGAACCCGATGGGTCTGGGTGCACCCTGACGACGTGGTGATTCCTGAACAAGACCTTGAGTGCATCTCCTCCTCAGCTGGGTTAGGATAATATCACACCCAATACAGAAATCTGCGGAGATTCTATGCAAGAGTTTACTGATCTTCAAAAGATTCTTGATCACTCCGGAATGAAGCTGATTTCAAAAGAAAGCCTTGATAATGTCTTCGCCCAAAAAGCGGCTATTATTAACACTAAAAATAGGGCATCTAATCTGCTTTTATTATCCTCAACAATCTTATTTTCGTTTTCGTCCTTACTATCCCTCTGCACCTTTATTTATGTGCGCGGTATCTTGCCAGAAGTAAATAATGAGATTAAAAATGATTCCGTAGCTGCGATTAGCCCGCCGATTGCTAAAATCGAAGAAAATTCTGATGTTAAAATTTTGCAACAAGAGGTTGCGGCAGTCGAGGTGGTTAAACCGGCGATTAAAGATAAGTCCAGGAAAAAGAAGGTCGAGCAAAAAGAAGAGCCGATTAGCGTAGTCGAGCAAAAAGAAGAGCCGATTAGCGTAGTCGAGCAGCCCGAGGTCGAGCAAAAAGAGGACCCGAACGCCGTAGTCAAGCAATTTGCAGATGGTGGTAAAGTATGGTATCTCAACGGAAAACTTCACCGTGAAGGTGGTCCTGCAATCGAGTGGCCAGATGGCACTAAAGCATGGTATCTCAACGGAAAACTTCACCGTGAAGGCGGCCCCGCAGTCGAGCGGTCAGATGGTGGTAAAGCATGGTATCTCGATGGAGTGCTTCAGGGTGTAGCAATCGAGCGGTCAAATAGTGGTAAAGCATGGTATCTCGATGGATTGCGTCAGCAGGGTGTTTCAGGGTAGTGCTACTAAGTAGGAATTAAATATGACCTTGAGTGCATCTCCTCCTCAGCTGGGTTAGGATAATATCACACCCCAAACGGAGAAACAAAAAATGATCAACGGTTACAAGATTCCTGGCGGCAAGGGCGGTCTGGCAGTTCGAATTGCTGCGGAGCTGATCATCAAGAATCCAGGAATCAAGCAGGGATTGCTGCTCGAGCGTGCCTGCCTATTGTCTGAATTGAATCTTTCGACGGCTGGGTGGATTACTACCCCAGGCAAGGACAAGTCACCTGCAGAGAAGCTCTGGACTCGGCAGAAAATCGGCCGCGGCTTCTGTCTCTTCCCGAATGAATGGACTCAGGCTGCTGCGGACGGCGTTCGAAGTGCCTACAGCGAGTTGGTCAACAAGTCCGTTATTCAGACCCAAAATAACTTAACCAAGTGGTTTGGTCGAGAAATCCGGGTGTCCGACTTGCTTCAGTTGGACAATCTTGACAACTACGACTCCGGTGTGCGGGGTGTTGTGATTGGTTTCAAAGTTACTCGAAAGCACAATACAGAGAAACCGCATGCAGACGGTTTCTCCAATTCTATTGACGAGGCTCTCCAAGCATGGAACAAACGCTTTGAAACTGAAGACCTCTCTGAACCTCAAACGCTTAAGACACTTGTCCTCAAAGCCAGCGGTCAGCTCGAATTTTACTGTAGGTCCTGGTGGCGCGGTCGATTGATTAGCGATCCGCCTCCCGTGTGGAAGATTCAAGTCAAGAATACGTTTACTACTGGCCCGCAGAGTCAGTACCCTATCCTTGCAGGCCAAACGCTAGTGCAGACTCCTGACGGAGGTCATTACTACTGTTCGCCGAGTTTTGGCGAGCGGTCAGAGGAACGTTCCTGGAAGACGAAAGCAGCTGCCGATGTCTATCTTGAAAAGCTTCTTCAGAAAGAAAATCTGTCTCCGGGTACTCTTGAAGTAGTCCTCTTTTAGTCACAAAGCGCTTTGTGGTTTCAAGCAGACGCAGGAAGAGGCTGAGACACTGATGCGTGAGGTCTTTCACGTTTGAGTGCATTGGCTTCAAACCTGGGTTATGATAACTGAGCAAAGGCAAGACACCTCACCAAGGAGAACAAGATGACTCAAGACTTCGATTCGCTTTACGAACACGTTACCTCCGCCCTCAAGACGAAGGGACTGCCCGCTGCTGTCAGGGTGGTGGCGCGAATCTACGAGGAAAGCGATCCCGCCAATCCTTGGTCCTCTTTCAACATGGGTTCAGCCACTGCTGCAATCCACATCGCTCGATGGACGTGCGGGCACGACAAGACGGGCAAGAAGATCTATGAGCCTAAGTCCGTGACCGATCCTCGGTTCAAGAAGCTCGTCTCGAGTCACTTGCCGCCGGGTGAGTCGCCGGAGCGGCTGGTGATGGCGATTGCTATTGAGCACATCCCGAAGCTTGTTCAAATCCTTCAGACTGCCTCGCCTGCGTCCAAAACTGGTGGGCTCGAGTGGGCGCCCGCTCGAGCGGCCAAAGCGATGTAGTGGGAGAGGTGCGCGCAAGATGTCTTGCGCCGCGCGTACGCGCGCGGAGTGTATCTCCTCCCAAGCTGAGCTATAATAATCTCACACGCAGGAGATACAAAATGTCTAAGTCTCGAAACAAGAAGTTTGATCATCTCAAGGCACAGGCGTCTGCTCGCCGTAAAGCTCACTTCGCTCAGGGTGGATCTGCGGGTCAGTGGCGTGGAAGGGCTGTTACTTTCAAAGATCGCCGCCGGCGGCTGCTGGACAAGGCACTTAAGAGCGATCAGAAGAATGGTTAAGCAGGCGTCTGGCTGTCAAACTTTAATAACGGAGTAAACACAATGTCTGATTTAAACACGCCCCTCGTGAACACAATGCATCCTGACACTCTGAAGGTTGCATCTATTCTGAACGACTTGGAAACTCTTGATTGGGAGTTTCGGAAGGTCCATGCACATGTGTGGAATGAAGTCGACAATGGAGTTCCGACGAGGCTGGCACGGATTGCTGTTCAATCCTCCGAGCTTCGATTGCTCCGAGAGTTTGTAGAAGAACTGAAGCAATTTCTGAGTTACAGTACACATCTTCAGAGACCCTGATTCCTCGTCTCAGGGTGGGTCTCGACCCTGCAGCCGCCTCGCTTGCACGTGGAGTGCAAGTCTTCAGGCATCGCGTTATGATATTCTCACACCTCACAACAAAGTGAAAACAAAATGCGTGACATTGCGATGTTTATGATGCTCCCCTTGGCCATGATCTTGGGGTGGATCTTCCTGGAAGGCTCGACTGACGAGGTTGTGATCTCGATCGATGACTGCATCTCTCAGAAGCGTGATACGTGGAGGGAAAACAATTACTACCCGGGGCATGCAGAGTGGCGCAGATTTCGAGACCAGTGTTGGTCGGAGTTAGGCGCGACAGTAAACGACGTAGCAGATCTTTGAGTGCAAACTCCGACTACTTGAAGTAAGATAATCACACAAGGAAGGAGTTTCCTAATGATGGCAGTTCAAGTTAAGTCACTTATCAGTCGCATGGATGTCTTTAACTACGTGATCGATCACCTTCGCCGCCAAGGTGCACCAAGCATGATTGGTGACAAGGACGACGGCTCCTTGTCGTGTGCATACCGTGGCGCCGGCGGCGCTATGTGTGCGGTCGGTGCGTTGATCACTGACGATGAATACAACCCAGCATGGGAAAATAAGCGAGTCTGTGACCTTCTCGAAAAAAATCTGCTGCCTCCTGCTCTTGCAGCGAGGCTTAAGCCTCACGAGGAGATGTTGCAAGAACTTCAAAACTTACATGATAACTACCTTGAATACGTCGATGGTGTTTTCACAGATGGCGTTGAAAGTTACGTCGACGAGCTTCGAAAGCAATGGTCTATTAAAGCAATGGGCTGTTAAGTAGAGTGTAAGCTACTTCCAGCTAAGTTAAGATAATCACACAAGGAAGGTGATGGATGAAAGAGCTTTGTACAGTTTTTTCTGGTGCTTTTCTCATGGGTGCAGGCTTCGGCATTCTCTGTGGATTGTTTTTCAACGGTGTACTTGGTATGGATTTGCCGCTGTTGACCATGGGCGCGACGGGCGCGGCGACTGTGTCTATGACACTTTTTCTTTCATACCTCAGGTAAGTGCAAACTCCTCCCAGCTAAGTTAAGATAAACTCATAAGGAGAAAGAATGAGCAAAAACTCTCGCCCTCAGGCCCGTGATCCTTACAACTCCGACGATCGGAGCTCTCCCGCTGTGTGGGGTTGGGAGACTGTTGAGCCCGAGTATCAGGATGTCGGTGCAAACGACGAGGGGTACTTCTATCAGTGGTGCGCAATCTGTGTTCGGCGAACTGAGCATGACTCTCAGAGCTGCATTTCTTGTGAAAACTCCTTCTAGTTTGTAGGAGAACAAAATGTCGTACACGTCTAAACTGATTTTGGCCGGCGGCGTAGACACAGGCTGGCAGCGAATCGAGGTCCGTCTGGTGGAAATCGTCAATGGCACTGGCCTCGACGAGGGCGACGTCAAGTGGATCGTCGAAACCACAGCTGAAGCAGTGCCGAGGCGGTTTGAAGGTTACTACACCAAAGATCTCGAAGGCTGTGGTGAACTTCAGGTCGATGATCATGAAAACCGCGAGACCATGATCTGGTCCGTGTTAAAGGAAGACTATGTCTAAACAACGCCTCCGAAACCTTACTACCGACAGCTTCCGCACCCCTTAGCAGGGTGCAACTCTGACTAAGTTGAGTTAAGATAATCACACAAGGAAGGTGATGAATGAAAGTGAAGTTCGAAGTGGTGTGTCCTATGTCTGATGACAACGAAAAGTTCAGCTACTATCCAATGGAACTGGATTATAGGCTAGTAAAGGAAGTCACCCTCGCTCCCACCGGCGGTTGTCTGGTGGTGATGATCACGGGTCAGACGATCCATGCAAACCAGCCTCACTACGTCGTGGACGGTAAGCTGCAGCGCTGTCGAGCTACTCACTCTCACACTGTGGAGGTTACCCCTAATGAGTCTTGATCAAGATACGCTGAAGATCCATGTCAGTGGAACCATCGCCGGCGTCATCGCCGGTGCGATCTGGTGGTGTATCTGTGTTGCACTCTTCACCTTCGAGATCCATGATTTGTGGATGTCTGTTGCTGGTGCTGTGTTCTCAGCCAATCTGGCACTGATCTCAGTTAGGGATTGAGTGCAAATCTTCTAAGCGCCGCTTATGATAAAGAAGCAAGGAGAAACAATGCACAAGGTTTTGCCAGATTTCATCGTCTACTCCCTCTTGATCTTGTCGAGCGGCGTCTTTGCGGCAGCATTCATCAAGTTACACAACAATCGAATGGATCGCACGTGGACGATTCACGACTGTGTGATGGAGAAGTGGGTTTCGTTCGAGGATGCCACGGGCATCATGCCCGCTCAGCAAGACGAGCAACGCTGGCGTGACCAGTGTGCCCAAGAGTGGAGTGCAATGCCCACCAAACCGAGTTAGGATAATAAGGTAAGGAAACGGACGCGAAACCTCTCTCAACAAGGAAAAGATCATGAAAAACTTCATCTTTCTCATTGGTTCAACTGACACCTTCAGCTCCATTGAAGACCTGAAGCAGGCCTACTTCGACGAAGACGAGAGCGCGGCGTCGTACAAGATCGAGATCGATCCGGTCTGTAAGATCACTGGTTACTCTGATATCACGCTGCTCGCCGAGACCATTGGTTTTGGTGAGGCCTTCGCCGACGGTTGGAGCCCTGCCGGTGTCTGGACTTACTTGATTGAAGTCCCGGGACTTCAAGGCTAAAATCAGATCGACGCAGGTCTGAAGAGGTTGCTTGAGTGCAAACTCTCACACATTGAGTTAAGATAATAAGGTAAGGAAACGGATTCAAACGGAGGTACAACATGTCTAACGATACTAAGCGGTTCACGTTCGTTGTCGGATCTAAGGATGACTTCAGCGGCGTTGAGGCACTCATCAGTGCTTACGAAGACATCAAGGACACGGGCGTCAACGACGGCTTCAGCCTGAGTATCTTCCACTACACGTTGCCAGCCGACACCACAGATTCCATGGCACTCCTCATCGGCAAGGGGTACGCTTTCGATGCTGACTGGTCCGCCCCGGGCACGTACTCCTTCTGTCAGGTTGAAGAGATCGATGAGTAAGTCTGACGAAAGTCTCTAAGTCGTTGCAAGGTCGAGATCAATACACAGGAGAATAACATGTGCATCATTGACATCAGCACCGGTGAAAAGCTCTTTCGTGGTTCCCTCGCGCAGTGTGAGTGGTGGATTGATGAGAAGGGCTACCGGATCGTGGCTGACAACGATATTGGCGACACCTATTGGGTGAAGCTCAAGTTATAACTTGAGCTTCACCCAATAGGTGTCGCCAATATCGTTGTCAGCCACGATCCGGTAGCCCT
>Ga0181349_1000799_pt1 | contig 13398 bp, 17 predicted proteins | sample Su13VDMM110SD_FD_130106 | JGI IMG/M metagenome (GOLD analysis project Ga0181349, IMG submission 130106) | Freshwater viral communities from Lake Michigan, USA - Su13.VD.MM110.S.D | ecosystem: Environmental > Aquatic > Freshwater > Lake | place: USA: Michigan | collected 2013-07-16 | reverse complement strand
TTATTAACGACCAACACTCCCTTTCACCTGTTGATATACCGTTCTCTCCGGCGTTGGTGACTAATTTTTGGTTAACACCTCCAGTTAACTGCCCCTCCTTCGCAGTTAACTATGTCTCACTACTGAGACCCTTTTTCTTCGGTTGTTAAGGCCAACGTAACCTAAATAACGCCCCTACCTTCCGCGTTAAATCGTGTCACACATCTGTCAAGTTCTTATGCTTAACGTTCTGTGACTCCTATGACTGTTAAGATACAGCCAATTCCGAGAACATACCTTAATTTTTCTCATTTTTTCAGTATTTCATCCAGTGTTGACCGGATTTATAACTGAATCAAACAAGATAGTCTTAGTATGCCCCAAATATTGTTTCTCAGTAAAAAAATTATCCGTTTTTCTGGGACATAATGTCCGTATTATACCTGCTCATCCTGAGACCAGAACCACTTGGCTCCGAGCTCGCGCTTCACGTCGTTGAGAAACTTCTCTGTATCTCCAACCGTGCCAACTTGCAGTGTGCGCCTGTTTTTGCCTGATGTGAATGTCAGACCAAAGCCGCGGGTCTTGCCCTTGGTCTGGTGTGAAACTGACATCTCGAGCGGCTGAAAGGGGTTGATGACCACCATTGCTCCCGATGTCGGGCTGTGGACACGCGCGGTCCAGAATGAGCCAAAGTCGTCGCGGTTCTCGATGAACTCGACAGCCATGGTTGTTGTAAGTATACTATTGTAAAAACGGTTTAAATCCGTTTTTCAAGAAATGGGTAAACAAATGCTCCTGCTATTACTACCAGCACAACAATGTCAACTGCTCTGACAATCTTCTTATACTTTACAGGAAGCTCATCAAATTTCTTTCTGTATTCGGCCGGCTTAAAAATTCCAGACATCCACCCAAGAAGAGTTGGCCCAAGTCTGTCAGTACAATCATAAATCATGTCATACCAAGCCAATGCAATATATGCAGCTGTTGCTAGAAGGAAAGCAGCAACACACTTATGGGCAAATGCTACTGGATGCGGTAACCAATATACTGCCAACACAAATCCGGAAAACACCAAACACTTAGGATTCAGATACAGCGGTGTTCCAAACATACCTCCTCCCATTTATACTAACGAAACAAAGGAGCATCGCCACTTGCTGCCGACCCCTTGAACGGGTCTCCTCCAGATGCTACTACAACAGCTGTTTCTCCATCAGTCATTCCTTCGCGGGAAAATGGCCCTTTACCTCTGAATAACCCGGCAGAAAGGATTACAAAGCAGGCCGTGAGAATGATTGAAACAATCAAATCCTTGGTTCCTACGAAACATACAGCAAAGATAGCAAGTCTGCGTAGAATCAAATTTTGGGAATATTCTTTATCATCATCGCTCAGCTCATGAACAATAAATCTGCTTCCAACGTTCAGTAAAATCAACATAACCCCTGAAAATACTGTACTATTGTTTAGAAATCCAACTAAATGCTGTATATGAAGCAAGACCATTTATTAGAAGAGGCTAAATTTCTCTGTAACTTTGGGGTCGGAATGAGGCTTCACTGTAGTTGTAGAAACAGGTGGCGTTGTCTCATCCTTACCCTTCTCCTGGGGAAGCTTCTCTCCTTTTCCGGCCATAAGCCCCTTGCCATTAAGCATTCCTGCCAACTTACCTAAATCTTTGACATCTATTTGTGGAGCACCAGACTTAGGCTGTTCCTTCTTGGGCCCCTGTTCAGCAGCATCAAGATGCTCAAGTGTAGGGCGCGAGCTCATCAGGTATGCTACACCAAGAAGAAGACCAACTGGGGGGCTCTTCATGAATGCTGCTACAACTCCTAGAAGCGCAAGAACCTGCCCGACCGGACTCTTAAGAATCAGCGATACAAACTGAGGAGGAGGGTGAGTGAAAAACGCGATATAAGTTATTAGTCCAGCTACAACAAGGTACTCAGGTGTAATCTTCATTTACATTATAGTGCTAATTTTTCTATGCTCCTTTGAACAAGATGAACTATTCGAGTCTGGATGATGTATTCCCGGACAAACCGTGGCCAAAAAAGACACACGGTATAGCCAAAACTGAACCTAAACGAGACGCAGTGCAGGAAGGTCGTGTATTTACAGACCCTAGAAAGCGAGGCCAAGCAAGTATTCAAACAATGAAAAAGAGCATTGATGACCTCACTGGAAGTCTTCCAATCGCAACAGACGATGATGAATCAAACTTCAAGCCAGAACGCGTTGCTCCTTTAAAGGAACACTTTACAGCAACAAAAGAAAGCTCTTCAAAGCCTTTCTATCGTACAGATGATGGTACAAACTTTGCATATGCCCCTACTTCTTTTCAGAGAGATGCTGATGATGTGAGACTGCAAAGATTATATCAACTGCTTGATAGGCAAAATATGGGCTCAGAAACTCCCGGAACACAAGATATGTTGCTGTATATCTTTACCGGAATCTTCTTCATTTTTACATTTGATACTTTCATAAATCTTGGAAAAAGACTGAGGTCTTAGGCTGGGAAGGTTGCAGAATACAAGTCTTTCATCTCTTGAGTTTTCTTGTCAACCTTGTCGTAGTCGTTTGCTTTTCGCGCCGCGACAAGTTCCCCCAGCAAAGCCAGTCTTTTCTGCCGGTACACAATGCTTTTTTCAAACACATGTATTGATTCCGGATTTGTTGACACCCGGATATGCTCACGAGCATTCTCGTTCCGTTGCTGGGTGTCTATTGCTTCTACTTCAAGCATGCTATCAAGGCATCTAGCCAGACGACTTGCCATCTTGTTTGAAAGTAATTATCTTGAAAAATTAATTTCGTTTTTATTTTTCAACAGAGTAAATGACCTTGCTGAGTCCATATTGCTTCATGCACTTTTCCAGAAATAACTGACATTCATCACATGGTTTAGAGTTCAACAGCCTGTCATGAGCATTGTAGCGATAGACTATCAATGTAGCACCACGAAGTAGTGAAGTATCACCTAGATTCTTCACTACTGCGCGTTCTGCGTGAATTGTTTGGCGTGAATAACCACAGCCTTTTGAGCGAGACCCAACACCGTTATGGCCAATGGCTAGGACCTTGTTTCGTTTCATAATCACTGCCTGATGGTAATGTGTATTATGTGGAAGAACATCCGGCCGTCGATTCTCCATTGTTGTAGACATTGCTGTAGATTATTTACATTCCATTTTCTAAGACCGGTCTCCAACGCGTGTCTCAATTGTTGAAAACTCATCAAACGCATTCTCTAAGGTCTCGATATCGAGGCTGATACTCCAATTAGATTCAGCAGCTGGCCAGAACATGTACTGATTTCTATTCATACTATGAGTACGAAGTCTGAACTGAAATCTATCTAGTTTTGTCAACGGAGGAAAAAATGCAATTTCCTGGTGGGCATCTGAACTCTCATTGTAGATTACAACAGTGTCAGTTGGGTTGTAAACAACAAACTTACCAAAAACTGAATTGGTAGATGCAGACCGGTCGGCTGAAGGTGCTGTTTCATCTGACATATTTAGTCCCTTTGCTTCGAGAAAAAAGTATGGAGGGGCAGAGGCAAGTGCTGTTGGAGTATATGGAGACAGAGCATCCGGACCCTCCCATAAACTTACCAATATACTACCACCTGAACCTGATATTTGAGGAAACTCAGCACTTTTTATGTTAATAGATGTGACTCTCTCGTATGCACGCGGAAGGTAAACAGTAAAGTTTCCATTGTTCGGAAAAAGGTTAATATCCCGGTCTCCCGAATCAATGTGAAGAATACGAGTACGCTTCACTAGCTTCTGTACTGGTCTGGAAGGAGCAACTTGAACGCCATTATAGTCGAATGAACGATTCATTTGTGTTTCAACACGAATTAAAACTTCCTGTACCGACGTGTCTTCCGCGCAATACTTTTAGGTTGACGAACAAACTGCTTTCCCTGCCTCATACCCTGTCTCTTCTTTCGCGTAGTTCGAGCATACTCTGCTGAAGATAGATGCTTAATTGCTTTAGCTGGCAGATACCGTTCGCCTGTTAGCAAAGAAGGTAATCCAGACTTTGTCGTCCAATCCTGGATTGTCCATTGATGCAAAGAATTATTTGCAGACCTTGCACCCTTATATTTACCACCCCGGTCCTTATACATCTTAACCGCCATCTGTGCTTTGCGTGCACTCCACTGCCCAGGATGACCTCCTTTTGACCCTCGTGTAACCTCCGCCTTTACACGTGACCATAATTCTGGATTTGTTCTCACCGTCATTATAAATATGAAATATCTAATTGTGAAAGGAGCATTGGGATTTGGAGATAGGCTCCAAACACTAAAAATGTGTGTAAAATTTGCTTTAGATAAGGGACTACAAATCTATGTTGATTGGGCTGACCAAGTATGGTCTCATAATGGAGAAACATTTTACACATACTTTGATTTAGTAAATATCCAAAAGCTGAAGTCTATTGATGATATCCCGGAAGATGCAACAGTTCATCCGCCTTATTGGAAAGGACAGCTCAAGAAACAAATAGTACCAGCGGAACACTTTAACAAAGAATTATTGCTTGACTTTTTAAATAAAGATACCTCATTTGATGCAGATGTAATTGTTGTTTCTTCAATGAATCTTCGTTGGGTATATCCTGATTCAACATTCTTTGCTGATGTTTTTCGAGTAATCGATTACCGAATTATTTCAGAAGTACATAAACGACAGCTAGTCTATAACTTAAAAGACAAGTTAGGAGTTCATCTACGCGGAACAGACCGTGCTTCTAGAATTGATAAATCTAAACGTATGGCCGGTCTAAATATTCGATTAATGACTATGGGGTTACTTAATGGATTAAAATGTGTAGCTTTATCCGATGACCCGGAATACATTGCGATATGGAGGTCTAGATATAGAGAATTTCCGGTCCTGACAGAAGTTGGAAATCTAGGGGGTAATGTAGGAGTTCATAATAAATCTAAAGAAGAATTGGCTGTCTCAAAAGATAAACTGAATGTTGACTTGCTTACAGACTTTTTTACACTTGCTTCATGTCGAGATGTTCTCAGTACGTCAAAAGATTCCAGATTTGCACAAGAAGCAATAAGACTTAATAAATTTACAGATAGAATTCTTTCCCGTATTTAGTAAGCATAAATTTATGTTTCTTGTCTCTTGTTCTCATAACATCAAGTACCCAATTCATCACATGGAACCACTTATTTGCATGTAAGTCTTGAAATACCCGGATTCTCTGCTCCATTAATACAAATACATTCTCTGTATTTAAACACAGAATGATTTACATAAGTGGCCTAATCTCTTTAATTATCCAAGGAGTAGTTGGTATCATCGACTTCCTGGCATTAAAAATAGAGATAGATTCGAAAGATGAACTCTTAAAAGATTTACTAAAAGTTGAACTTGTAGTTCAAATTGTTGAATTTATGTTTTATATCTTACTAATTTTCTACTTCAAGAAATCAGCAAGAAATATTACTCCATTTCGCTATATAGACTGGGCTATTACTACACCATTGATGTTGATTACACTTTCTGCATTTTTGAATTATGATGATGCCAAACCAACCAGATTAAGAGACTTTTTATCAGAGCATACAGACTCTATCGTAACAATAGTTGTGTTGAATGCATTAATGTTATTATTTGGCCTAACCGGTGAACTTGGATTTTTAAATCCATATACCTCTACCGCATTAGGGTTTATTCCATTTGCTCTGAATTTTAAGCTCATTAAAGATAAATTTTTGCATTCAGATGATATAACAAAGAACCTTCTATTTTATTGGTTTTTAATTGTTTGGGGAATGTATGGTGGATTTGCTGTTACAAGCTATACAATTAAAAATACCGGTTATAACATTCTAGATATATTCTCCAAGAACTTCTTCGGTGTCTTCTTAGCATATACAGTATGGTCAAAGGCCTCCATACGCAATTAGTTCGCCATTCAAAAAATGAGAATATGTTGGTCGATATCCTCCATCTTTCCCCCGGATAAAGATTTCTAGCCTAATTTTAGGATGTTTCAAGGATTTAATAAGCGCATCTTCCTTTGATGTATAAACAACAATGTCCTCCCATTCAGCGCCATCAACTACAAAGACATACACCTCCATTTAAAATGGATAGTCTTACAGTAAGTAAATAAGATATAAAATGGCTTTGACTATCCATGGCTATCGGATAACCAAACCCGCAAATGCTCATCATATTAAAGGAGTCCTAACAGTGAAACCATATGTTCCTTCAGTTTTCGTAAAGCCTCAGTTTGTACCACGATACAAGGTCTTTCAGGAAACTGAAGAACACTTATACATTCCCAAGCATTATGGAATCCAAGAATATGGTCCCTATACAGCATCTACCCGGAATGTCGAACAAACTCCCGATAAGTTCTGGAAATTTACAGGGTCTTTACGCCCAGTTCAAATCCCAGTAGTAGATTCATTCTTGAAACCTGAACCACACGATGGCCTAATTTCCCTTCAGACTGGTGGCGGGAAGACTGTGTGTGCATTGTACATTGCAAGCCAGCTAAAGCTTCCGACATTGGTCCTGGTTCACAATACATTCCTGCGTGACCAATGGCTTGAACGTATTGCTGCATTCTTGCCAGATGCTCGCATTGGCCGGGTTCAGGGTGAAGTCCTCGATATTGAAAACAAAGATATCATTGTAGCCATGCTTCAATCACTATCAATGAAAGACTATCCCCCTGCTACGTTTAAAAGCATCGGTCTAGTAATTGTTGATGAGTGCCATCATATTGCTTCAGAAGCATTTAGCCAATCTATCCCGAAAATCACTTCAAAATATATGCTAGGTCTTTCAGCAACTCCGGAACGCAAAGATAGACTGATGCACGTAATCAATTGGTTTCTTGGTCCGATGTTATACAAGTCTGATACAGCAGACAAAATTGACGATAAAGTGAAGGTTGAATACTTTGAGTTTAACCCACCAGATAAGGAGTTCAATACTATCATCTACAATGATGCAAATGTTATGTTCACTTCATTGATGATTAATAAGGTTGTAGATTACGAACCGCGCAATAAGTTTCTGATTGAGATTCTGAAAGATGTCTTTGAAGAAAAGAACAGACAGGTACTCGTGCTTACAGACCGGGTAGAACATACCAAGAAACTCTTTGAAATGCTTCCAGCAGAGATTCAAACTCTCACTGGGATTCTAGGACGTGAAGTAAAATCAGAACAGCGCACTATACTTTGTGAAACGAAACGTATCCTGATTGCAACTTATGCAATGTGCAAGGAAGGATTTGACTTGGCCACACTAAATACTCTGCTTATCGCAACATCCAGGCCCGATGTAGACCAGATTGTTGGGAGAATCATGAGAGTAGAAAAGGAAACGCGCAAAGTTCATCCGCTTATTTTAGATGTAGTTGACCCAGCTTTTCGGAGGCAGTTTCAAGAACGTCTTCAACTTTACAAGAAAAGGAATTACCAGGTTGAGAAGGTTTTACTAGAGTAAGCATTTCGATAGGAATCCACTCTGCTACAAAAAAAGTATGATTCGTATTTGCCGGCATCAAACACTGGCAATGTGTTGCGGTAGTTGCCAAAACAACAAACTTAGCTTCATAAAATTTGTGAATAGCATACATTTTTCCTTTATAGTGTGTCTTCGTCAAAATCATATTGCGGTGTATAATCATTATAATCCCGGACAGCTCTGTCTCCATAATCACCATAATCTACTTGAAGAAGTGTTCCATCTTCTGCTACAGGTTGGTCTCCGTTCTCAACATAGTCACGTTCGTCGCTGTATCCTTCTTCCGGCCTATTCACATCAATCGGGACAGTTTCATCCGGTTCTTTGTAATTTAACTCACGCACAAATCGCTCGCGGTCAACATTGGTAATAAGGAATTCAGAAAGTCCAAGGTCCAAAAGTCTCTGAGTCAATTCACGTTCAGCATCATTCATCGAACGGAATGCAGCCTTTAGCGTATTACGTTCTTTGGCTCGGAGTTCAAAATCCTCCTTTTCGGCTGCGTCTTTTGATAGCAAAATCATACGTAATGTTAAGTCATTTCTCAGAGCATCATTCACTGCACGTGTTAAAGGAGCACTTGCCTTGACTGTATGCATGAGTTCAAAGAAAAATCCCTTTGCTATGTCACGAATCAATGAATTAGACTCCTCAATATCAATCCGGACAATATGCTTTTGGAGCTCCTTTTGCTCTTTTACTGACATGGATGTTTTAGATAAGAATGCTAGAAGTCTAGTAGTTACTGTTACAAATGCAGTTCCATCGGCTGTCTTTATAAAGTCTGCTAGTAAGGGGAAACCAGCGGGTAGACCCAAGGAAACTCGTTTCCGTATAGCCATATCAGGCACAGACTCAGAAGGTATAGTACTATCCACAGGTTCGACGAATACGCTGTATGGAGAGGGTTCAATTCTTGACTGAAGCCTAACTTCTGATTGTGAAACATTTGGAAGCCGTTTTGTAGTCCAACTAGTAGAAACTCTGCTGATTTTACAGTACATTGGTTTTTCTTCTTCAAGCGCTTCTCCTGGTTGATATACCGGGTTATCAACTGATTCAATGGGTAAAACTAATGTATTCTTAGGAGCTTCTGCTTCTGGTACTTCATATCTCTCACGAGCACTTTCAAACAACGGCTTATTTTGCTCTGCAAAGAACTTAATCCACTGAAGAGATTGCTCTTGCAATGACTTAGACTTCTTGAGAACTTCGCGAAGAATTGTTGCTACGCTTCCACGATACGAACCCGGAAATGATTCAAATGTCTTTCGTAGCAAAACAAGCAGGGCATTCAATAACTGACAGTCTTCTGGGTTATCTGAATCACGAGGATATCCAGCAGTACTCAATGGACGATTACCTATGCTTCTTTTGGGTACAAGAAATGGATTATGAGCCTGTAGAAGAAGTACAGCTCCAGCTATGCCCAACGAGCCCTCAACTAACTCTTGCTTCTCCTTTGCTATAGCCTTGCTTGCAGCTGCACGTGCCTTTAGCCCAGCAGACAGCTTGCGAATTAGCTGAAGAACGGGCATGAGTTGTTTTTCATCAGGCAGAACCTGTAAGAATGTCAAAATTGTAAATAGCAATGATTCTCCAGCATTATCTGCATTGAATAACTTCTTTAACTCTGCAAGTGAATTCACAAAGTTATCTGTACTAATCATCTCGGTTTCCAAAGCAGAGTATTCCATCACTAAATGACCATCTTCGTCATATTCCTTAACTGCATTATAGGTGTCTGCATTGATTTCTTCTCCACAAAACCGACAAGTACGTTTACCATCAATTGATACTGTCCACTCTGCATAAAACTTAAACTTATCTTCCAGAGCACCGCGAAGAACTTCAATCGTGTGAAGACACAGTACAAACTGTCCAGGCACATCATAGTACAGCCGATTCTCAAGAGTTAAGTCACGTACAATCTTCTCAAGAGCTTCTGCCTTATCTTCTGGTTCCCGGTTAGGGTCTTCTTGAATCACTAAAGCATCTCTACGCCGCTCTGATTGAACAAGATGCTCAAACTTTTGGTACTTAATTGCTTCTGCAATAATAGGAACCTGGAATTGTTTTAGTAGTTTTTGGTAGTCAACCAATAGGTCATGTTTAGTCGACTCTTTCCATGCTATACGCCCTTTATAAGCATCAATTACCTTCTCTTGCATAATTGTGCTGACAGGTATACATTGACCAGAACTTCCCTTTGGTCGATAAATTCCACTTGACAAGAAGCTATCAAAACTCGAAGTAAGCATCATGCAAATTTCAGGCTTTGATTCCGGAAATGATGCAGTTGGTACCTCAGAGAACGGAGACACGGCCAAACTTCCAGCAGATGCCGATTCGGACAACAAAAGCTTAGAAACAAAGTATCCGCCATCCACTTGATTTGAGAGCCACAATCTGGAATCATATCCGGGGCTCCAATCACTATACACTTTAGTCAGAACATCAGCAGGAGCATCTGGAGATTCACGCCTAAACTTTAATTCCAGAATTGGCATAGCAACATCCTGACGTTCTACAGGAGGAAAGCGTTCCTTCCACGCAACCCAGGGAATCTGATTCATCTTGACATCGTATAACTTCAGTAACTTGGAACTTTCATAGGGATTTGTACTAGTTGGAATTGCGTGTTCCATAATGGCTGTCACACTTGGGAATGAATCTAGCAATGACACATCAGTCTTTACAAACATAGGCTGATTAGACTTTAGAAAGGGATGGTCTAGCAGAGGTCTGGGAAGTTCCGGGCGCTCGCCTAGGTAGAACCCAAGTGTCTTAATCTCATCTGCTGTATTAGGTACTTCAACTGTTATCGTATCGTACGTTCCATCATCTTTTAGGATGGTCTTTGTCGATAGATAGTTTCCAAGAGCTGTTATGGGTTTTAGTCCCTCTGCGTTCAAAAGAGTAGCCTTGCTGTTAAGCATTCGACCATCTTCTGTGCTAGTAAAAGGCCGAGGAAGAGCACCAATCATACGAGGATAGTAGTTGACGCTGCGCTTATTAGCAAAGATAGGCCGCCACTCTTTATCGTATGAATATTGTTTGTAATCAAAACTGGAATAGACAGGATTAACCCAGGGAATATTAATTGACTTTCGGGCTGTATTAATAATATAATCTGAATCGGTAGCAACAATTAACCCCTCATATGCTATCTTGAGCCGGTCTTTGAACTGCTTAAGTTCCTTGATTTCACGCTTGGTGACCTTACCCCTTGGCAACGTCTTCTCGAAGTAATCAGTTAGCTGGGCATCCAGCGTAAAAAATCTGGTTTCTTCGGGTTTTTGGATTTCTTCTTCGAAGTCGAAGGTCTCTAGAACTTCGAATTCGCTTGGGTCAAATATCAGGACGTCTGCCATTATTCTATAGCCCCTTTTCTACTATGTCACAATATTCGTGAATGGTCTTTTGAGTCTCCTTTAGGAAAGTCTCCGGCTTCTTCTCAGAACACCATCGAACAACCATAGTTGGCTTCATAGGATGAGGGATGTCATAAGATACAAAGTTTGCATCTTTTGAGTGATACATAACCTCCTGAACCAATGCACCAACGGTATGGCCTCCTTGGTCAAGCTTTACATTACATACGTTCTTCTCCGGCTCATGAGCAATCTTCTCAAGAGCATTATTAATCCAAGAATCAACCTGCTGCTTGAGCTCTGTAACTGCAAGCTTCATAATGTCCTTTGGTGGGACAACACCGACAGTCTCAACAGAGACATCAATCCAGTTGGGACGGCCAATCTCATCAATCGAATAAGACTTCTGAATATAGAAGTTATCAAATACTCGGGGGTCTCCGCCACCCTCTACATACTTGGCCTTGTCCTTCTCAGCTCGCTCCGGGTCAACATGGTAAGCCATGCTTGCAGTACAGACCTGTGAGCCCTTCTCTACTGCGAGCTTAGCCTTAACATACACCTGCTCACCCTTGCGTACACGGAGAAATAGCAGGGGAGTCTTCAGGTCACGGTCACGCATAATGATATTATCACGACCAGACTCAATTACAAAGTCATCAGTGGTTACAACTGTATCTTCTGGCTGTGGATATAGCCGAAGTCGGATATTTGCATCCCGGATGATAGTCGAATCAGTATGAAGAACATCAATGGGTAAAATCTCCATACGATGCTTGAGCATCTCATGAGGCATCTGTGTTGTGTTCTCCAGAATCTGGACATCCCTCACAACTACAGTGGGAATCTCACTCAACATCACCCGGCGTATGCCATTGACAAATGTGAGTGGAAAGTTACGAAACTCCGAAGTCATGTGAATAGCATTCTTTTTGGGAACAGAAAAGGTCGCCATTGTTTTTACACAATAGTTTCGTTATCATGTCAATCCGTTTTTTCCTTGCTTGAAACAACGAATGTCTCAGCCATATCTTTTTTACAGCGAAAGATGCCCTCATAGTAAGCAGATTATTGAAACCCTAAAGGGACTCAATAAAGCCGGACTATACAAGTTTGTACTTGTTGAGCAGCTCGCCCGTAACCAAATTCCCGCCTTTCTAAAGAAGGTGCCGACCCTGTATGTTCCCGATACGAAGGAGGTTGTTGTCGGACAAGACATCTTTGGTTATATCAGCAAGCCTACAAGTGCTAGAAAGGAACTTCCAACAAAGGGTGCAAATGGTGCTCCAACTGGTGCCGCCCCAATCGGAGATGTATCTGCTTGGGGGTTCGAAGGGTCTGGTCGCTTATCTGAATCATACTCTATGTGGGAAACACCAACTGCATTTGCCTCTGATGGTAATAGTCAATATACATTTATTGGCGAAATGTCCAAAACCCCCGAGCTTGCCCGCGATGCAACGAAGTCCGAAAACACTATTAAGTCAAAGACAGGGTCAAACGATGATGTAAGTTCAAGACTAGAGGCCCTGCAGAGTCAGCGTAAAAACGAATTTTCTGGCATCTCACGTGTATAACAATAAGAAATGTCCAAGAAGATTTTCATTGAAGCTTTCTTTAGTCAGTTCAACTCCTTTATGGGGGAACTAAAGCAGATGTATCCGGATGATGAAGATTTCCCGGTGTTCATTACAACTCTTTCCATGATGAAAGCAGCAAATCCAATGCTTGTGCTGAACTATGTGAAGAGTGAAATTATTGACCCTTATGGTGCTAAAATTGCTGTTCGTGATGAATCATTCTTCCTGAACCAAGATTACACGTCTCGGGAAGATGTCGATTTGAACATTGTTGATAAGCTTAAGCAGTACATTGCTGGAATGTCTACTGAAACTAAGGAGACTGTATGGAAGTATATTGAAATTATTACTAAGCTTTGCTCGAAGGCTCTAGAATGAAACCATACAAATCATTCGGCGTTAACTCGCTCAGCTCTTTTAATGCAGTATTCATGTCCTTAAAATTACGGAACAAAATCTGGTTTACCTCTGCTGGTGACCATTTTTCATGCAAAGAATCATCGGTAATCTTAATATACGGAATGTCATAGAAACTTTGAACCATTTCACAAAGTATCTCAATAGAGCACTTTTTGAAATGAACAATCATATCAATACGCCCCGGACGAATCAGTGCACTATCAATACGTTCTGGAAAATTAGTCGATACTGCAATAATTCGACCACTAGATTCCAGAGTTCCATCTAGAAGATTTAGTAAAAATGACAAGTCAATCGGATTTTCTTCCTCCTCCTTAATATTTCCAAACTCATCCATCTTAATCTCCTTCTTTGCTGTAGGCTTCTTCAACTCCCGGCGCAATACAACATCGCCCATTGCATCAATGTCCTCAATAACATACATGCGCTCATTTACCGGAATCGTGTAACGCTCCGTCTTCCCATTATCCCACACGTTGATTTCATCATTAAAGAACAGATGGTTCA
>Ga0181349_1000792_pt1 | contig 13424 bp, 28 predicted proteins | sample Su13VDMM110SD_FD_130106 | JGI IMG/M metagenome (GOLD analysis project Ga0181349, IMG submission 130106) | Freshwater viral communities from Lake Michigan, USA - Su13.VD.MM110.S.D | ecosystem: Environmental > Aquatic > Freshwater > Lake | place: USA: Michigan | collected 2013-07-16 | reverse complement strand
GGTTTTAGATAAATTAGAAGAATTATATCACCCACCAGATAGAAACATTAAGTAATTCACCCCGATTTTTTAGTGTCAAGTGGATTAGATATATTTACTCTATAATTAAAAACTTAAACCTATGAAACGATTATTTTGTACAGTAGTTACCGACCTTAACGGAACATTTGAAAGTCCAATTATCTTTCACATCCAAGCCGAAACAATGGACCATGCTGAGAAGTGTACGCGCGAACAGTTAGTAGAGTCCGGATATGGCGATGAAACAATCGATGATTCCTTTGATATGTTTACTTTCGAAGTTAGCGAAGCGGACATTATTGAAGCATAAAGAGCTTCCTAAGTGAGGGTCACGGCCGGGTAACGGTGCCGCCACCAAGAAATTGACCAAGGAGACCAGCAATTGCTGGTCTTTTTTTTGACCAATCCGTGGATGGCTGGGAAGAGTCTCTGACAGAGATGCTCGATCTGGCCCCGATCGAGATAATTTTTGTGCCCCGATTTTCTCGTGTCAAACGAGTTAGTTATATTTACTCTATAATTAAAACTTAAAACTATAAAAGATGAAGACAGCAGACTTAAAAGAAAATTTTTACATGTTCGGCAACAAAGGAAATGTTTGGAACAACACAGCCCACATTGCCCAAGCAGGTACATTTAGTGGAACAACGTTGTGTGGTACACCAATGTTAAGTTCAAACCATGCTAGAATTGAAAAAGTAGAACACATTGGATGTGAAAAATGTTTAAAAATATATTTACAGTAATTTTTTAGTGTCAAATTAATTTGTTACATTTACTCTATAATTAAAAACTAAAACTTAAAACTATGGGCGCAGGCAATCCACACTTACGATCGTTCGACAATGATAAGTTCGAACCCAACACTTACTTTATTGACCTCAGCGAGGACTTTGACTCGGTGAAAGAAAGACTTGCAGAAGAGTCTGGTGAAGAACCAGATGACGATACTGTGTATGCTGAAGTTGACCAACAGTCTGAGTTTGGTTTTGAAGACCTGGCAGAGTGTCTAGCATCAGAACTGAGATTGACCCCATGGGACTTGCAATCTCGAGCCAATGGATATGAAGAATTATCCAGTGCCTTTCGAAATGAGGGTCTTATCCTAGCAGAAGGCCAACGAGTATACGTTATTACTGAGACGAGTGCAGAATACTCACACCTTCCAATTGCGGTAATTCCGACTTTTAAATTCGAAACGTTTTTAGAGGATGCCGAGTTTGAATTAGAAGACCGTCGAGCATGGTATGATGCTAGAGGCAAGAGTGTTGCGGCCGCAATTGACAAACTTGCAGAGAAGCGATGGACCCGGGAGTTGCGCGAATTCCAGAAAGAAGCAACACTAATCTTAAAGAAGTTATACAGTTGGTACCCGACGAAGATGAGCGGTCGGTGTGGAGCATGGATGTCTGGCCCAGTTGACCCAAAGCAATTAGAAGCTTAACTCCGTAGTAAATATTCTTGCCCCGATTTTTAGTTATCAAACATAATAGTTACATTTACTCTATAATTAAAACTAAACTACTATGACACAAGAGGTAAAAATTAAAAAAGTATATGCTGCCGGAATAATAAACTCTAGAGACCAATGGTCTTGGCAAGGAACGGTGGTTGCCAACTCAATAGCGGAAGCTAAACGATTATTAACTACCTATCGTAAAGCCGATGGAATGAAGGGTCGCTGCGAGGTAATTGATATGGACGGACCTAATTACACCAATAGACAAATAGGGGTATCTGATTCAACCAACTTATTTTAATCCCTAAAATGCGGCTGACTACGACGCCAAGCTGCGAAGTACGAAGGTATAACCATTAGCCTCGATTTTTTAGTGTCAAATTAATTTGTTACATTTACTCATAACTTAAAAACTAAAGCAATGACAAAAAGTCCAACCGAACAAGAGGTGCACAACCGAACAGTTAGAGCACCGAATCTACAAAAACATCTTACTCGTATTCAAGGAGGTCTATCAATGCTTGACTTAAACCCGGAGAGCAAAAAAGCGTCAGAGTTTGTGAGAACATATCTTTGGGCAATACAGCAAACTGCAGATAATGATATTGTATTTGATATTGCACTATTGAGATGCAGTAAGGCAGGTGCAGTAATTGAAGATTTAGAGGAAATAATTAAACAGTTTACAGAAAATCTAAACACTACATTAAACAGTTCACAGCACAGTATAATTATTACCCCGATTTTCTCGCGTCAAACTAGTTAGTTACATTTACTTAACATTAAAACTTAAATAGAATGGGAAAGCTAAAAGATAGATTAGAGCAATTTTTAATTGCAGTCGATGCCACTGGTGAAGGTCAGCTTCGCGAAATAATGGGAGACGAGTATATCGATACTCCTGGTTACTATAGTATTGAAGGTGCAGACTACCCTGGTGTGTTTGACTTTATGCGGTCGAACATGGGTATATCCGAGTTTGGGAGACTCATTGAGTGGTTCGACCGGAATCCAGAAAAGGTGGAACAAATTATTGCCCCGATTTTCTCGCGTCAAACTAGTGCGACAACTACGCCACCTTGTGGGTTAGAAAATGAATGCGGACCGAATCACGAAAAATTCACCGCATCAGAACTAGAGAACAAAGCTGCAGATATTATGCGGAACTTTGATTTCGAGTCAGTGCTCAAGCACATGATAGAGACCGATTGGCGATGGTACAACGGCAAAGACACACAAGTGCCAGATATCGAAGACCTAAGAGTGCAAGCACGTACCTTGCTGACCCAAGCAATTTGGACTGAGAGTCCAGTGACAAACGTTGGCACTGGTGGATTCATGGCCTACAAATTACCATGGGGTTTATCGTTAACTTTTCAAATCGGGAGTAGCAATGCATAAGTATGTAGCAACACTCAGTCAGTACAAAATAATTTGCCCCGATTTTCTCGCGTCAAACTAGTTAGTTATATTTACTTCATAATCAATTAAAACTTATATATTATGTATGCAGTTATCCTAAATTTTGAAACAGGTAAAGTAGAATGCTTATACCTAGTAGACTATGATTCCAACAAGATGGACGCTGAGGAGTTTATCGAAGGGGTATTAGAGTATAGCTTATCTAACTGCCAGTGGATGATTGTAAGCGAAGTACCCGTAATTGAACCTTTAAATTACTAAGCCATGGCAAAGAAAGTAAAGTTATATCACGCGACCGATGCTGAAAATTTAGGCCGCATCCTAATGGAAGGATTAATATCTAAGTGGGAAGGAGTCTACCTAACTGATTCGGCAGAGAGTGCAGCACGCTGGATTGGATTCAGGCTGGCTGCAATGGGCAGGGAGAAGATGATAGTCGTTGAGGTGGAGATAAGTCTTAAAGGATTGAAAGAAGGATGCGACCACAGTCCCATCATGGAAACCCTATTTGGTGTAGGTAAATCAATATTATCGCCGAAACCAATTCCCGCCAAGTGTATCAGAAATGTATATGAATATCAATTAAATAAACCATTAAAATAATACACTATGAAACTAAGTAAATGTTGTGATGCTGAAGTAATATTCAGTATAGTCGATGACCGAGTTGGCCATGGGCTGCATGAAGAAACCGAATGCGCAAATTGCGGTGAATTATTTCCTGAAGTTTATGATGAAGAGGAGGAAGATGATTAGCTGGGAACCATTACAAGAGAGACACGTACGCGGCACCTGCAACCGCGGAGTGGTATGGATACGGCTTAATCATGAAGATAAAGTAACCGGCATCTATACCCTATTTGCTGTTACTGACAAGCTTGTGCCTAGGACAGACCGCGATGAGACACTGGCTGGTGCAAAGGAGTGGGCCGAGGACACACTACAGTTGATGGACTGGGCAGAAGAGCTTGAGCTTATAAATAATAAAAAGAAGAAACGATGAATTATATTATTCAGTATGTCGAAGAATTAGATACTGACTTTGAAATTCCAGAGTTAGATGCTGCTCCATATCGAGATATTGAAGAATTCATGGAAAGAGAGCATGTTGAGATACACGCTGCATTTCTTTCAGCCCTATATAATGGTATCACAGGGAATCTATCGATGGTACCTGCATTTGCAGTAAAAGACTCGGACTCCGTAGTGAACCTTGCTAGAGACGAGTACCCACGCTGGTTGCAGGACTGTTTAAAGTATTTTACAGATAACGAACAATACGAGTTATGTAGTGTTCTAATCGATTTAGAGAAACAATTATAAACCTATTAGTATTATTATAACATGAAAACGATATTCCTAGGTATTGCATTTATATTCTTTGCTCTTACTGCATGTGTCCTTTGGGATAACACACACAAGAAGAAAGATGTTCACTGGTTTTCAGAGACCAGACTTGCAGCCGGCCAGGTAATTAAGTTTATTGGAGCGTGTGTTGACGGCACCGCCAAGAAATAATTATCGGAATATTTTATGTTTACCTAAATACTTAGTATTGTAATTAAGTTAAACAAAAAAATAATCTTTTTATTATGAGAAAAACATCTATTAGAGTAACACCGATTTCTGCGAAAGCTAAGTCGAAGACCGCAACTACTTCAAAGTCTGGACGAAAATCCGCAGGTGAGAAATTATCAATTGCGAAAAAAAAATTACGTCGTGGTGACTTAACGACAATCTCCTTAATTACTGGATATGACGCATCACACGTTGCTCGAGTAATCCGCGGAGAACGTAAAAATCCATGTGGACGAATCGCAAATGTTGCTTATGAGCTTTTAGGAAAACGCAAGTAATTAAGTAAATCAACTTTTAAAAAGACTCCAAGAAATTGGGGTCTTTTTTTGTTTAAACCGCTGGAAAAGGAGGGGATTAACGGGGTCTCTGGTGGCCAGACGTCTGGATAAGCAGACTCCTACTCTGTCTCTGGTTTTTCATCCTTAAAATAAGTGAGCCCCGATTTTATCAGGTCAGAACCTTTGGTTACTTTTATGATATAATATTAAAGATAAATTATGAATCATTTAAAATCTAAAGAATATGTCATTTGAACAAAGAGTACCACAGGCTCTTGCTTGTAAAGAATGCGGCGAAATAGTTAAGAACGTAAACAGTGATGTAACTTCAGTGGTTTGCTGGAAATGCGTGAACGTACTTATGACTGGCAAGCCAATGGAGAGTATCGACACTGCAGCACCGCCAGAGACTTGCAAAAAATAAGTGAGCCCCGATTTTCTCGTGTCAAACTAATTTGTTACATTTACTTAACATCAAAAACTATATACTATGTCATTCGAAACATCAGACAATTTACCAAAGTATTTTAAGTCGATTTCTAAAATGAATCCACTTACAATCGAAGAAGAAAAAGGGTTGGCCCTTCGTATTAAAGCCGGAGACCAGGCTGCCATCCATAAATTGGTGCAGCACAACTTAAAAATAGTTGTGACTATTGCAAATCGGCACGTTGGCCAAGGAGTTCCAATCGATGACCTCATACAAGAAGGTAATATTGGATTATACGAAGCCGCACAACGGTTTGAACCTAAATCCAATACACGATTTGTAGCCTACGCTGGATTATGGGTACGCAAGCGTATTAATGAAGCAGTCGTTGCATACGGTCGTATTGTTCGACTACCACATAATCAGGAGTATGATATCTATAAAGCTAAGATGGCTGGAATAGAAACACCAAACTTGTCGACTGTTGAAATTGATGCACCTATTTCAGTCGACAGTGACACCACGATTGGAGATATTCTACTTAATACTCCACATGAATCCGAGTTTCAAATGGAAGTAGACCAGGTGCAATACACGATTCGCAGAGTGTTAGGTGTACTTAAAGAACGCGATCGTAATATCGTATCTGCCTATTTCGGCATTGGTCGAGACTGTGAACTACCGACTGATGTTATAGCTGAGCGTTTCGATATAACGAATGTTAGAGTATCACAAATCGTGAAGAGTGCTATACAAAAAATGAAAGAAGTTATTTAACTCCGTAGTAAGATGAAGGTATTAATATTTGATGGGGAAGACGAGGTACTCGTTGACCCAGCCCAACTGGATAGTGAAGCTGTACTTCGTGTGTTCGAAGAAACTGCAGTCTATCGAGATGTATGTAAAGAGTATCTAGCCAAAGATATTCGACTGATGAAGAAGTATGTCGATATTACAGATGGATACGAAGCCCTATTCCAAAGAATTAAATTAGAACACGGATTAGACTCAGCTGCGATGCGTGCCGCAGAGATAAGTGCAGCACTACTCTTAGATAAAATAATATGAAACTAATCGCAATCCTACTTCTACTAGTGACCGTCGGTATTTCGTTCACCATAGATAGAGACACAGCACCACCGCAAGTAAACGTAACCCTTAAACCAATCGTGAAAAAGTGGCAAGATGAAATGGTTGGGGCGGGTATAGACTATACTAATGGTTTTAATCGAGTCGATGAGGTGAAGGTAGGTAACCTCAACGGAGACCGTGTTGGATTCTCTACTACAAAGACGGTTATCGTAGATAGGAGACAGTTTGCAACCGGCCCATACTCGACTATGTGTACCGTGTATCATGAACTAGGACACGCAGTCTTTCACTTATCGCATGAATCATGTATTATAATGAATAAGAGGACAGAGTCAGAAGAGTTTTATCGAGAACAGTGGCCGACGTTAGTGGCTGAATATCTGGCCGCCTGTCAAGCAAATGAGTTTGAAGCTAAGTATTAACCCTTTACTCCGTAGTAAGATGAACCCATTAAGAGATGAAGAACTGATCCGAGCCTTAAACGATATTAAGAAGAAGGACCCAGCTGCTTTTATGAAGATGATATTAGCTGCACTAAAGAAATATCCTGAACTTGCGGTTGACGATGATGCGCCAACTGCTGAGAAGATAAAAGCGTTAGAGTCACTGCTGAAATATTTTGAAGGTGTGGAAGAGTATGAAGATTGTGCTTTTATACTTAATTTAAAACAGAAAATTATTGAATGCCAAAAAATAAAAAATACGTAATTATATCTGATGCTCCGCCGCGAGTGGGTCTCGCTTGGGAAAACTCTTTGCAAGAGTCTATGGGAATCTGTCACACGATAGCTAAAGCCTATGAGATAGCAAAGTTCCTAGGTGGAATCACCAAGCCGGATTTAAAATATCGTAAGGTGCTTGACCTAATTAAAAAGAATGGCGCAGTGACTGTGAAGCAGAGTAGTGGTATTGGACACTCAGCCACAATTATTACAGTAAAAATTTATTAGTCCCGATTTTTTTGTTTCACCAAAGTTAGTTATATTTACTATATGAAAAAGATATTATTATTTGTTGGATTAATTATTGCATCATGCAATGGTGGCCGACCAGAAATTGACCCGTATCACCCAACTCGACCTGCGGATATTCCAGCCACAACGTGTGATGGAACTCCAATTGAATGGAATTGGGAACACCAGCGTTCCTATAATAAAGGAATGTTATTCCTTGCAAAGGACAGTACGGGATGTGTAATTGCGGTAATTAGAAAAATACGATAATGATATTCGGGATATTCAGGAAGAAGCCGGTACCTCCTCCACCACAAATTGATTGGGTGGACTTGAGACTTCAATGTATTAATAATATAATATATTTGAAATCGCATATCCGAGTTATTAATGCAACAATAGAAGACCTCAAAAACAGATCTGCTCGTTCTTCACGTGCTAGAATAGAGAGTCTGACCCGGACCAAGAAGTGGATGTCTGGAAAATTAGTAGAGGAAGAAGTTACTGCAGAATACTATAAAGAGAAAAGAAAGTCTGCCCCGATTTTTTAGTGTCAAACGAGTTAGTTATATTTACTCAACATTAAAACTATAGGATATGCTAACCTGTCCAATGAATCCAAAAACCATTAAGCAATGGACTAAGTACCTGGAATACATGAATCACTGTGCTCAAATGTTTCAGAACTCTTCAAGTCAAACAGAAAATGACAAAGAGAACGCGAACAAGTACTTAGGTTACGTAACTCATGCAAAAGAACAAATCGAAATACTTACTAATAACTCTAAAACCAAATAACTATGGGATGGTGGTCAACCGATATCATGGGTGGAGATAGTCCGCTCGATGTAGAAGATGCATTCTTCGAAATTGCACAAGTACAAAAATTTCCAAAGTCTGGCGGAATAGCCACTCTTTCAAAGGAAGCGGTAGAGAAGAACATGAAAGCATTTATCGCTGAGGTGAAGCGACATGCCGATTACCAGCCAGAGATTGCATGGCAAGTGTTGGCAGTAACTGTCTTGCATAGCGGTGCTAAATTAACTAAGGCCGTTAAAACCAAGATGCTTGATGCCTGTGATAATGATGAATGGTCACTGGAAAGTCGTGAGCGTAGAGAGTCTGTTTCCTCCTTGAAGAAAGCATTACTTCAATATACTGGAACTCCAATCCAAATTAATTCAAAAGGATTATTTGAAGTAATGTGTAATAATAAAAATTAGCCTCGATTTTTTAGTGTCAAACTAGTTAGTTATATTTACTCAACATTAAAACTATAAGATATGTCAACACGAAGCAGAATTGCAATCGAATTACCAGACGGGTCAGTAAAATCTATTTACTGCCACAACGATGGCTACCTTGACCATAATGGTAGAATCCTAAATAACTTTTACGCCGACCGGGAGAAGGTTAGAGCCCTAATTAAGTTGGGTGATATATCCTCACTTAGCGAAGAGATATTCCCAACAGGTCCGCATTCATTTTCTAACCCACAAGGTGGTGTAGTTGTCGCATATCATCGAGACCGTGGAGAGTTAGGAACAGGCGCCGCCGATCATGCAAGTGTTGATGAATTCTTCAATGGAGATATTGAAGATTATGGGTATCTTCTTACTAAGGAAGATAAATGGGTATTTGCAACATATGATGATCGTAACCCACAAACCCTAATTGAATAACAATTAAATACTGAATTATCAAAAGCTCCAAGAGATTGGAGCTTTTTTTGTTTTAAAAAACCGGACGCGAGCTGGATCCACGGAGTCTCTGCTTTCGGCGTGTGCTGGACGCGTCTCTGATAGAGACCCACTCGCGGCGAAAAAAATATTTTGCCCCGATTTTTTAGTGTCAAACGAGTTAGTTATATTTACTTAACATTAAAAACAAGACATATGGATACACTATCTGAGATTTTAGAAGAATCAATTAAATCTGCAATTATTGAAAAATGCGGAGAGAAGCCTGACAAACAGGGGCTGCAGTGTCCACACTGTGGAGCGCGCGAAGTATATGCATCGGCCGTTGACCCAGGAAATACTGAAAAGTGGTTTTGGAGAATTGGCGCATACAAAGTAGATGACTCATCTAAATGCTATAATTGTAAGAGCTGGTTTTAATTTGCCCCGATTTTTTAGTGTCAAACTAATTTATTACATTTACTTTATAAATTCTAAATAATATGAAAAGAATAGTTCTAATATTCAGGTTCGGCAAGGACGCACCAGTTGGTAATGAGCTGCCACTGCTTGCCGCAATTGCAGGCTGTAACTCTCGCCTAGCACTCGGCATACCAGTTCCAGATAAGGGTATGATAACTTTAATCTATACAGATTGGAGCCCGACAAAGATAGCCGAAGGATTCTATGAAGTCGGCAAGGGAACCGGTGATAGGCTACCTGTACTTGTAATGGACACGACTTCTCCCGGTTTTGCAATAAATTCCGAAGACTTTGGACCGGCTGTAGGCAAGGCGTTTGAGTTACTGACTCGAGAGATTAAGAAAGCAGTGCCGCCTGAACCCCTAGCTGAGGATATTCCAGTAGACACTAGAGTTGAGGTGAAGCTATCACTAGATCAGTTGCTCGATCTTGTCAGTAAGGTAGGTCTTACTAATTTATCTAATACTGAACGCAGTAGACTTGATGAATTATCAAAAGAAAGTTTGTAGTAAGTTTTATAAATCTTCAGTTTTTTAGTATTATAATTAAGTCAAACCAATAAAATCTAAAACTATGATAGAAATCAAGGGCGGTAAAAAAGAACAGAGTGTTCGTCGATGGATTAACAAGTCGCACGACGGCAAGGTACCACGAGGTAAAGTGCTAGATTCATTTATCGATTTTGAAAATCGAGTCGGCGCTGCACTCGATGAAGAAGTTTCGTATGGACTCTTTAATGGAGTACTGAAGAAAATCCTAGCAGAAGGCGGAGTGCGTGAAACCAAAACTGATGTGAGTGCAGTCGAGCTGGACTCCGTAGTCCCAATCGTGCCGAACGTTATTAAAGTAGAAGACCTCGTCTTTCCTGAATTTAAGTTGCACAAGACCGGCAAAAAGATTGATGACCTCTTCTCGGACCATGAACCAGGCGGTGGAGTCTATGGTGGAACTGTTAATATTGTAATTGGTGAGTCGGGTGTCGGCAAGTCGACTATTCTATTAGACGTTCTTTCTTCTGTACAGGACACCAATCCCGAGGCAAAGATACTTTATATATCAAGTGAAATGACCCGTAATGATATCCTGTTTTACTACAAGAAAACTCCATCAATCGGTAAGGTACCAACACTATTGCTGATGGACTATATTGCTAACGGAAAGCTGAGTGAAGTATTATCGGTAGCCTTCAATGGAGGTTATGATATTATTGTGCTTGACTCCTACCAAGATGTTCTAGTAAAATTAAAAGAAGCACAGCAATGGAAATCAACGCAAGCCGAGTCTTGGTTAACTGGCATGATGATTACTGCCGCTGAAAAAGATGGCTGTGCTGTCTTGGCAATTCAACACATGACCAAAGGAGGTACCTATGTCGGTAGCACCTACCTAAAACACGCAACGACTGCGATGCTTGAAATTCGTTTTGACCTAAGCGGTAATCGATATGTTGAGTTTTCAAAAAATCGTCGAGGCGGTGGCGGAGTAAACAAGAGATTATATTACACGCTTGATAAACAGGGTGCAGTAGTTTACGATTCAGAACGATACACTGAAAGTGAGGAGATGAATAAGATTGAGAACAAGGAGTCAATACGCCAACACGACCTGACTCGTAAGTTTGAAGAAATCTTCCTTACTAAGAAGCCAGAAACAGTGGACTCCGTAGAAGAACCTGCTAAACAGGAATAAATATTTGTATACAATAGTTTTAAAATGTAGTAAGTTTTTAGTATTATAATTAAGTCAAACCAATTTAAAAAAAATCTTATCATGGCAAAAAAAGAAGTATCAGACCACGAATTCGAACAGATTCGCGAGACGCTCGCAAAAGCTGAGTGTATTACAAAAACCGTGCCACTAGGCGCAATCGAGCTGGACGACAACTCCATCGCACGAGGAACAATCAACGTCAGCGGACAAGCTGTACCCGTCGGCCAAGGATTCTTTCAAAAATTAGCAGGAATGCTAAAGGTAAATCAGTCCTTAACTCGTGAGATGATTAAGAACGAGGACGGCAAGATTGCTACGAGTTTATTGAATGGCTTGAAATCCTATCGTCAAGCGCATGGAGGTACAGAAATCATGTTGATTGCGAGCCCAACAAGTCGCGAAATTATTGACATCTGCGATCCTAAACGTTTTCGTAGAATGACCAATGAAACTGTTTTTGATATGACATCTCGTATTATGAATGGTAACTCAAACTTAAGTATCGAGACCATTGACGTCAATCCACATAGTGGAAAAACAGTTATTAACTTGCTGAATGGAGAAGAGGTAGGTTTTCCTGGAGCCGGTAAAGACGAGTTCTTTAAATTTGGTTTCTCGATTATTCAGTCTTCTAAAGACACGACAGTTGAAATGTACAATCAGAGATTGGTATGTAGCAATGGACTTCGTGTAAGCTTAGGACAAGGCGCGATCGGTGCAAACCGTGATATTAATTTTGAAGAGAAGTTTCGCCTAGGTGGAACAAGTGCCGACGACATCAAGAATTTCCTTGGACGTATTGAGCTAATGAATAAAGCTGGTTTTATTCCAGTAGGTTTCAACACAGCACTAGAGTCCGCTGTGAATACGAAAGCAAGCCTGCTTGAGGTCGAGAATGCCATGATTAGCTCACAGCGAATGGTTCGAGAAGACGACCCAACCCTGAAGAAAGCATTCATCGACACAGTTGCTCGTAAATACTTCCACTCACATGCTGAGACTATGGGACGTATTGTACGCAAAGGACAAGACCCAACTCGATTGAACGATAAGCAGAAGAGTTTTATCAAGACCGGCCAAAGTATTTGGGACGTGGTAAACTCAATGACATTCCTTGGTTCCAACAATTCCGGCCTGCAATTGGAGAACAAACACCAATTGAAAGAACAAGCTGGACACCTTTTCGGTAAAGGTACTAAGGACGGATACGACTTGCAATTCGCACAATTCGCGACACTGTAGGTATTGGTTTGACGACCGTAAGAGCCCGCTTAATCGCGGGCTTTTTTATGGAGTAAGGGCCGGCTCCCCGCAGGCGGGTGCGTGCGCGCGTCTCTGGCTAGTGGCGCCGGTTGGGTCTCTGGCAAATCGCCTGCCCGCCGGAGCTTTTGAAGCGGCTGCAGCCATGGAGCCCAGGCCCCTCTGGAGTAGAGACACTTTCCCGGCTGGATCGGCTCGGAAGTCACCTCAACTCCCGACCTAGGAGTCACCTCAACTCCCGATTAATGTTTCAATTAAGACAGCGAAGGGAGTCCCGTCTGAGGCTCCCTTCTAAATAACGGACTGAAGAACTGACTACTTACCCTGTCCTCTACTCGGTTTGACCCAGTGCTTGCTTCGCTTGTTCACATCACACTTGGTTTTCGAGTGTACACCCGGTCTCTTCTTCTTAACTTTAACCCTGACTGACGTAGCAGTGGCAGAGTTGGTGGATTTCTTGGCCATTTCCTTTTTTATTTTTATTTATAGGGCGCCCTGGATAAATAATTAAAATAGCTAATAGTCAATGTTAAAGTCATTCAAGAATTATATCCGGGAATCCAGGGACGACGAGGAGCAGGTCTTACGTGATCTATTATCAAGTGGTCTAATTAGCCGTAGCGAGTTCTACCACCTGGCTAAGGAGTCCCGGATTCCACTCCACCCAGGGGATTTTAAGTACCGGTACAAGGTCACTCTTGGAGTTCGCATGCGGCACAATTTGCCACTAGAAGAAATAAATATAGACCAGTTTGTTGAACTTGTTGCAGACAGTGTCTCTAGTGCCGACCAGAGTCTCGTCTCCGACATCCAGTTCGAGGGTGTTGACCCGTACTCCAATAATTGGGATTCTCACAAGCCTCTCTACAAATTTATCTTAACCATCGCAAGTGATCTAGCGGAGGAAGATCTTGACACTGCAATTCAGCAGGCTCTCTATAGTCACAGCGAAATTGACTCCGTGCTGACTTTTGATTTCATCTTTGTACACAATTCCTCTCTTCTTTAATTTCTCCAAAATTGAATTATATCAAGTCACTCAAGTCTCGAGAGGTAGCC
>Ga0181349_1000790_pt1 | contig 13450 bp, 14 predicted proteins | sample Su13VDMM110SD_FD_130106 | JGI IMG/M metagenome (GOLD analysis project Ga0181349, IMG submission 130106) | Freshwater viral communities from Lake Michigan, USA - Su13.VD.MM110.S.D | ecosystem: Environmental > Aquatic > Freshwater > Lake | place: USA: Michigan | collected 2013-07-16 | reverse complement strand
GAAAAACGATTTGAAGTATCATTCTTATGTGGTGGTAAAGAAAAAATTGAAGGTCATCATTTAAGACATAGATTACATAAGCGTGAAAACGAAATTACTATTCCTAAGCAATGGTATTTTACTTTACCTGACTATGACTATAATGAAGGTAATCATACTATTATACAATATGAAGGACAAACACCAGGATCTGAAAAGAAAAGATTATGGGAAAGTATGTTTACTATTGCTGTTGAAAATTCATCAAACAGAAGTTATCATACAGAAAAAATTATTGATGCTTTCTTATCTAAAACGTTTCCTATCTATTGGGGTTGCCCAAATTTAGAAGAATTAGGATATGATTCAAACGGTTTTATTTATTGTAAAGATGAAAATGAAATTATTGAGGCTGTCAATAAATTAACTCCTGAATTATATGTTGAAAGAAAAGAAGCAATGGATCATAACTATGAATTAGCTAAACATTATGCTAATTTAATGGGTAGAACTAGAGATATGTTAGTTCAATTATGTGAAACTAATAATTTACCTGATGATCAATTTGCATCTCAAGAAGGTGAAGACAAATGGATTGTTAAAAATTTAAAATTACCTGAAAATGGTACATTCTTAGATATTGGTGCTTGTTATCCAATTACAATCTCAAACACATACCACTTTGAAACATTTAAAGGATGGAATGGCTTAGCAATTGAACCAGATCCTACTTATTATAAATTATTTAGTGAAAAAAGAAAATGTATAGTTGAAAATGTAGCTATACACCCTACAGAAACTGAAATGTGGTATAAACCATTAAACAATCTTGTAGAATCTAAAGATGAGGATTCAATTAGAGTTGAATGTGCTAGATTAGATACTTTACTAGAAAAACATAACATTACTAAAGTTGATTTAATTTCAATTGATGTTGAAGGTTATGAAGAACAAGTATGGTCTAGTTTTGACTATAAAAAGTATTCACCAGAGGTAATGATAGTTGAACATACAGAAATGGGACAATATAATGACGGATTTGCTAAAAAATTATTAGCTGATCCTGATTATGAATTAGTACATGTTACTCCTTTAAATTTTATTATTGCTAAAAAAGGACTTAAAAAATGAAAATAGGCTGCTTAATAACACAAATTACTCTTCCTGGAAATAATATTACAGTAGAAGAAATTAATCAAACTAGATATAATGAATTAGCTCAATGTTCTCTTAATAGTTTTAAAAAATTTCACCCTGATGTAGAATTACATTATGTTAATGATTCTAATTTTTTAGAGTATCATGAAAAATATTTTAAAAGTTTTGAATTAGTTGATAATATAGGAATAGCAAGATATATGTTAGCATATGATATGATGTTACAAGACAATTATGATAAAATGATAGTTTTAGGATGTGACACAATTACATGTGCTAGAATGGATGAATTTATTAACAATAAAGAAGATATATTAGCAACATTAAATTATCCATGTCAAGAATCAACTGAACATTGGCAAACACCTTATTTTGAAATTTCTCCTAATGTTTATGACCATGGAAATATAAATGCAGATGTAACTTGTTTTAATAATCCATCTGCATTAAAAAAAGTAATTGATTTATCAATAGAACATTTTACTCACTTTGCAGAACAAGGAGCATTAAATGAATTAGCTTGGGTTGATAAATCATACTCAGTTAAAATAGTTGATTTCCCTTATCCTACAAGTCCTGTAGTATACAATGCTCGCTCTAAAGGTGTATTTGGTACTAGTATGATTGTAAATGGAGTATTAGCTAAACATGGCCCCTTATTAGATGGTACACCCTCACCACTTAAACGTTTTTATGTTAATAATAACAAATTATATACAGGTGATAATAAACAAATTAAGTGTTTTCACTTTGTAGAGGGATTAGGTGGACGTTCAGATGAGGAATTTAACGCAATTATAAATGACTTTAAATATAAATGGTTTAATGATGATACAACTAAGTATTTTAAAGAACAATGTGGATGTTCAGAATTCTTTAATTAAATTTAGTGTATGCAAGAAATATTAAAATTAGTAGATGAATACATTCAGAAGAAGCATTCTGAAAAGTCGTGGACCGCAGGTAAAGACTGGGTTCAATATGCAGGTCCATATTTCGATTCATCGGAATACATGGCTGCTGTTAAATCGTTATTAGGCGAATGGTTAGTGTTAGGTGCCGATGCGATTAAGTTCGAACGTAAATTTCCTAAATTATTCGGTAAAGAATATGGTTTATTAACGAATAGCGGTTCAAGTGCTAATCTATTAATGATGGCTGCTATGACCTCTAAACGCGGCTATAATCTGCCCAAAGGAACGAAAGTAATTAATCCGATAGCTGGTTTCCCAACTACGGTAGCGCCAATTATCCAATTAGGATTAGTCCCAAGATTCGTTGATATCGAGCTTGAAACATTAAACCTCGATTTAGATCAAGTTGAACAAGCGTGCATTAATAACCCCGACGCTAAAATCATTACGTTCGCTCACGTATTAGGTAATCCACCAAATATGAATCGATTAATGGAGATTGTTGAAAAATACAATTTAATATTATTAGAGGATTGCTGCGATGCATTAGGCTCTACATTTGAAGGTAAACCATTAGGATCATTTGGTAAAATGGCTAGTTGCTCATTCTACCCAGCTCACCACATTACAATGGGTGAAGGTGGGTTTGTAGCAATGAATGATCAAAACACAGAACGCATTGTTCGTAGTTTTAGAGAATGGGGTAGAGGATGTTACTGTGTAGGTAAACAAAACTTATTAGAAAATGGTACTTGCGACTGTCGTTTTAATAATTGGTTACCTTCATTACCAAACGATATATTTGATCACAAATACGTTTATGAAGAAATAGGATATAACATGAAACCAATTGAATTACAAGCATCTATTGGTTTAGTACAAATGGAAAAATTAGAGGAAATAGGTATTAAACGTAAAGAAAATTATAAAAACCTATTCCAAGCATTTAGTAAATACAAACAATACTTCCAATTACATGAAGCACAACCAGGAGCTGATGTTGATTGGTTTGCATTTCCAATAACAGTTAAGGATAATACTCCATTTAAACGTTCTGATATTTGTAAGTTCTTAGAGGCAAATAAAATACAAACACGTCCTTACTTTGCAGGTAACATTATGTTACAACCCGCTTATACACACTTGATGGATTCTAAAGAAGTAATTGAAAAATATCCTGTAGCTAGAAAAGTTACAACTGATACATTCTTCTTAGGTACATCACCTGTAATTAATAAGGAAAAAACAGATTATATAGAAACAATTTTAGATAAATTTATTAATCAACTATAATGAAGAAAATAGTATACATAACTGGATGTTTAGGGTTTATAGGTTCACACGTTACTAGGCTATGTTTAAATCAAGGATGGTATGTAAGAGGTATTGATAAATGTACCTATGCTGCTAATCTTAATTTACTAACAGAATTTCATGAATATGATAACTTTGAATTTGAAAATGAAGATATCAATGATATAAAATTTTTATATGAATGTGATTATGTTATTAATACAGCTGCTGAAACGCACGTTGGTAATTCAATATCTAATAGTGATGCCTTTATTAAATCAAATATTGATGGTGTTCATAATTTACTTAATTTAATTAAGAACTATAGACATGAATCACCTAAATTACCTACATTATTACATTTTAGTACTGATGAGGTATATGGTGATATAGATGAAGGAGCCCACACAGAAACAGATTTATTAAAACCATCTAATCCATATTCAGCAACTAAAGCAGCTGCTGATATGTTAGTATTAGCTTGGGGTAGAACATATAAATTACCTTATATTATTGTTAGACCAACTAACAATTATGGTGTTGGTCAGTATGTTGAAAAATTAATTCCTAAAACATGTAAGTATTTAGAATTAGGTAGAAAAATACCTTTACATAATAATGGTATACCTATTAGAAATTGGTTACATGCTCATGATACAGCTAGAGCTATTGTTACTATTATTAATAAAGGGGTTGAAAATGAAATTTACAATATTGCAGGTGGGTTTGAGCAATCAAATTATGATACTGTTAGAAAAGTAATTACTGAATATAATGGTAGTAATATAGAAGATCATCTTGATTTAACTTACTCTAGAGTAGGACAAGATGTTAGATATGCTTTAGATGACTCTAAATTAAAATCATTAGGTTGGAAACCCGTTGTAAGCTTTGATGATACATTACCTTCAATAGTAGAATATTACAAAAATAAATTCATATGGTAAATAAAGAAGAATTAATTTCTTTTGAAACTGAAATTGGAAATTTATTTAATGAAGGTAAAATAAAAGCACCTATACACTTATATTCAGGTAATGAAGATAAGATGATAGAAATATTTAAAGAGATTAATATAGAAAATGATTGGGTGTGTTGTACTTGGAGAAACCATTACCAAGGGTTATTAAAAGGTATTCCACAAGAAGTATTAAAAGAAAGAATAATAAATGGTAAGTCAATGGTTATGAATTTACCTGAATATAAATTTATATGTAGTTCAATTGTAGGTGGAATACCTTCAATAGCTGCAGGTATAGCGTTTGCTATTAAATTACAAAATAAAAATAACCACGTATGGTGTTGGGTTGGAGATATGAGTGCTGAAACAGGAGCATTTCATGAGGCTTACAAATATAGCTTAAACCACAACTTACCAATTACATTCATTGTAGAAGATAATAAAAAATCAGTATGTACACCAACCCCAGATATTTGGGGTAGAACTCAACCATATTATTTGAAATCTGAATATACTGGTGATATATTGAAACAAAAGAATTTGTACTATTACCAATATACAAATGAAAAATATCCTCATGCTGGTGCAGGAATGAGGGTTCAATTTTAAACTATGAAATATTTTGATGAATTAAAAAGTGCAATGAGTCTATTGGCTAGTAATCCTAAAACTGTGTTTATAGGACAGGCTGTAGAATATGAAGGGACAGGACTATATGATTCATTAAAACATCTTCCTAGTGAAAAAACTATTGAATTACCTGTAGCTGAATACTTACAAAGTGGTTTAGCTAATGGAATGGCTATTGAAGGAATGATTCCAGTATCAACTTTTCCAAGATGGAATTTCTTATTAATGGGTACTGATCAAATAGTAAATCATTTAGATAAGTTTAGCACAATGTCTAATGGTAAATGTACTCCTAAAGTTATTATTAGAGTAGCTGTAGGTAGTGAATCACCCGTTGATCCACAATGTCAACATAAAGGTAATTTTACAGAAGCCTTTAGAAGTATGACTAAAACTTTAGATATTATAGAATTACACGAATCTGAAGATATATTACCTGCTTATTTAAAAGCACTTAATAGAACAGATGGTAGAAGTACCATATTAGTTGAATTTGCTGATTATTGTAAAACTAAATAAATTTTATATGGTAATATACATTGATATAGATGAGACAATATGTAAAAGTCCTGATGTACCTGACTATAATACTAGTAAACCTATTAAAAGAAATATAGCTAAAGCAAATAAACTATATGATCAAGGTCATACTATAGTTTATTGGACTGCTAGAGGAACTAAAACAGGAATTAACTGGACTGATGTGACCAAGGCACAATTTAAAGAATGGAATGTAAAGTATCATGATTTAAAATTTGGAAAACCATCTTATGATTTATTTATAGATGACAAAAACATGAATACCAGAGATTGGGATTCAGATATTAAATTAAAATAAACAAATGATACACGAACAAACAGACTCAGAAAAACCCTCATTACATTGGGGACACATTAAATGTAAAGGTAAAGTAGCCGTTGACTTAGGTTGCGGACGTTGGGAAACAATTGAATACAGAGACCCATCATGGCTAACTACACCAGAATGGTTAGTTGAATTAGGTGCTTCAAAAGTAATTGCATTCGATATTGATGCTAATGAAGTTAATTGGTATAATGAAAATATCGCTCCAAAAATGCCAGTTACAGCAATTCACGCTTCTATTAATAGTGTACAAAACATAAGAGACATTATAGCTACTTATCAACCAAAAGTTGTTAAATGTGATATTGAAGGATATGAAAGAGTATTTTTAGAATTAAGCGATGAAGAATTTACTAGTATTGATTTCTATGCTTTAGAAACTCATAGTGATGAGCTTTATAATGCTTTTATAGATAAATTTAATGCTTTAGAATATGAAATTATAGCTACAGTTGATTTAGTCCATGCTCCACCAATGAAAGTATTATTTGCTGAGAAAAAATAAATAAAACAATAAATTGTTATGAATAATAAAATTTTTGAAAATCTGTTTGTATTAGAGTTAGCTAACAACCACTGGGGTTCTTTAAGCAGAGGAAAACAAATTGTAAGAGAATTTGCTAAGGTTGTTAAGGAAAATAAAATTAAAGCAGCCATTAAACTACAGTTTAGGGATGTAGATAGCTTTATTCATAAAGACTTTAAACAAGAGGGTAAAGATACAGAATTAGCTGCTTTACCTAAGCGTACTAGATACATTCAAAAGACTTCCAAAACAAAGTTAACATATGATGAGTTTAAGGAGTTAATTGACTATATTAAAAAACATGACTGTATTCCAATGTCAACCCCATTCGATGAAAAATCAGTTGATTGGTGTGTACAAATGGATTTATCACTTATCAAAATTGCTAGTTCAGATATTAATGATTGGTTATTATTGAATAAAATAGCTAGTACTAAAAAACCTGTAATTATATCTACAGGTGGAGCTAATGATAAACAAATTGATGATGTTATAAAATTCTTTACTAATCGCAATATACCTATAGCTTGTAACCATTGTGTATCAAAATATCCAAGTGAAGATAACGAGTTAGAATTAGACCAAATTGACTATTTAAAACAAAAGTATCCAGACTTAGTTATAGGATTATCAACTCATGAATATCATGACTGGCATTCTTCAATGTTTATTTCGTATGCTAAAGGAGCTAGAACTTGGGAAAGACACATTGATCTTCCATATCCAGCAGGTCACGAGCAAAAAGAAGTATCAAGTTATTGTTCATTACCTAATCAAGTAGATGAATGGTTTAAAGCTTTTAATAAAGCTAAAATTATGTGTGGTACATCATTAAATGAAAGAAGAGTTATTGATGAAAAAGAATCTAAGTATTTAGAATCACTTTATAGAGGTCTTTATTTAAAACAAGACTTAACTAAAGGTACAAAAATAACTGTAGAGCATTTATATAGTGCTATTCCTTATCAAAAAGAAATAGAACATATTACCTCTAGAGATTATTTTGATAGTGATTTTATCTTAAACAAAGACTTAAAAAAAGATGCCCCATTAACTAAAAAAGATATTATCTAATGAAAGTTTCGGATATTGTTATAAATTTCCTAGAAAATAAAGGAATTAATACAGCCTTCACCATATCAGGTGGAGGCTGCATTCATTTAATAGATTCTTTACGTAAATCTAATATGGATGTTATTTGCCCACATCATGAACAAGCAGCATTAATGGCTAGTGAAGGATACTATAGAATGACTAATAAAATGGCTGTTAATATTGTAACCACAGGGCCTGGAGGTACAAATGCAATAACAGGTTTACTTGGTTTATGGTTAGATAGCATACCCTCTATTATTATTTCAGGACAAGTACCTTCTAACCAATTATCTGAAGGAACAGGGTGTAGACAAATAGGTGATCAAGAATTTGATATTATTAGTATAGTTAAACCTATGACTAAGTATGCTAAGATGATTACCGATGCTAATTCTATATCTAGTGAATTGGAAAAAGCTTATCAAATAGCTTTAGAAGGCAGACCTGGTCCCGTTTGGTTAGATATACCTTTAGATATACAAGGGGCTAATACTGATGAAGGTGATCAATTAAGCACATTCTATTCCATTTCAAACTATAACTGTTCAGAACAAGGTTTAGAGCATTTTAAAGAAATACTTGAACAATCTAAAAAACCATTAGTTGTAGTAGGTAGTGGAATTAGATTATCTAATACATACAATGAATTAAATACATTCCTAACTAAAACAGGAATACCAGTAGTAACAGGACCTCATTCAGGTGTTGATGCTGTTGATAATACTTTAGAATATTATAGTGGTAGAATTGGCATATTAGGCCAGTTAACGTCTAATAAAATAGTTCAAGAGGCTGATTTAATCATATCATTAGGTAGTAGATTACCTATTAAAATGACAGGTTATAATATTCCTGAATTTTCCCCTAATTCAAAGAAAATATTTGTAGATATTGATGTATTTGAAGTTAAAAAACATAAATTTAATATTGATTTAACTATTATAACTGATCTTAATAATTTCTTCTCGGACATTAAAAATACAGAATATAATTTAGATATATCTGAGTGGCAATCATTCGTTCGTGAAACTAGAGCAACACAACAATATTATCACCCAAAACACGAGCAATTAAAGGAATATGCTAGTTTCTATTACTTAATAAGTAAATCACCTAAAATATTTAAAAATACTCCTATAGTTACTAGTAATGGCACAGCTCATGTTATAACATTACAAACGTACCAACTAAATAAAGATCAAAGATTATTTACAAACGTTGGTTGTGCTAGCATGGGTTATGGATTACCAGCAGCAATAGGTACTTGTATAGGCAATGATAGACAAGATGTAATATGTGTAGAGGGAGATGGTAGTATAATGATGAATTTACAAGAACTTGAAACTATAAGAGGTTATAAGTTACCTGTAAAAATAATCTTAATCAATAATGATGGTTATTTATCTATTAAGTTATCTCAAGAGGCATTTTTTAAAGGAATGGAGTTTGCTAGTAGCCCATCTACAGGAGTTACAATACCTTCATTTAAGAAAGTAGCAGATGCCTTTGAAATACCTTATATGAGTATAAAAAATAACAGTGAAATAGAAACCGTGTTGCAAGATATGATGGACCATAAAGGACCTTGTATTGTAGAGGTATTTACTCACCCTAAAGAAAGACATGAGCCTAAAGTAACTCATAAAGGGATAGATAAAAACGGAAAAATAATTCCAGGAACATTAACAGATATGTTTATATCAGATACATTTTAATATATGACTATATTTTTAACAGGAGGTAGAGGTGGAATTGGTTCTACTATTAGTAAAGCTTTAAAACAAGCAGGTATAAATGTTATTGAACCAACTTCAAAAGAATTAGATTTAAGTAGTAATTTTAAAGTTGACTACAAAGTAGAAGGCTTTATCCACTGCGCTGGTGTTAATCATATAAAGAGACACAGCGATGTAACTTCAGAAGAATTTACTAATTTATTTAACACAAACACATTTAGCTTTGTAAAACTATGTGGACAACTTAAGTTCACTCCAGGAAGTAATATTATTGCTATTGGTTCATTATATTCTATTAATACTAAAGAAAATCGTATTCAATATACTATGTCTAAACACGCTATGTATGGTGCTGTAAAAACATTAGCATTAGAAAAATCATTAGAAGGTATTAAAGTAAATATGGTTTCTCCAGGGTTTGTAGATACTGAAATGACTAGAAAAAATAATTCTAATGATCGACTTAGTTATTTAGAAAAAAACATACCACTTGGGTTAGTAGATGCTTGGGAAATTGCTAATTTGTGTGTATATTTAATTAAAAATAATAGAGCAATCACTGGTCAAAATATATTAGTTGACGGTGGTGCGAGTTTAAAAGGAATATAATGAATAAATTTATAATACAAAACACACCGTTTGAAATTTCAACTGAAATTAAAAATAATATTTTAATTAAATCACACCCAGAAGATTATCAAGTAATGTTTAAAAAATTTACAAACACCTTTACCGATAATCAGGTTGTATTAGTAGATAAAAATATTCAGTCATTATACAATGTACAACATTCTAAAATGATTATAATAGAGTCTACTGAAATTAACAAATCAATAGAGACTGTACTTTATATTTGTGAGGAATTATTAAAATTTAATTTTGATAAAGGTTGTACTTTAGTTGTTATTGGAGGTGGAATTATACAAGATTTAGGAGCATATGCAGCAAAAACATTTAAGAGAGGAATTAATTGGATATTTTATCCAACAACATTATTATCACAATGTGATAGTTGTATTGGTGGTAAAACAGCTCTTAATTTTAAACAATATAAAAATCAACTAGCACTATTTTCAGCTCCTCAACAAGTAATTATAGATACTAATTTTTTAAAAACACTAAAACCAGAAGATATAGTTTCAGGTTATGGTGAAATTGTTAAATTATATTTAATTGGTGGTCAATACTATATAGATAATATTGATAAATTTGATTTTAATACAGTAATTTATCATTCATTATCAATTAAAAAAGCAGTTGTTGATGCTGATGAGTTTGAGATATTAGAAAGAAAATCACTTAATTACGGACATTCATTTGGTCACGTTATAGAACCACTTATGAATTATAAAATCCCACATGGTGAGGCTGTAATGTTAGGAATTGAAATTATAAATCAATTATTTACTAAATCAGAATCTATAAGTAATATAGTATCAAAATATACTAGTTTAGAAAAAATTAAAGATATAAACATTGATAAATTAATATCAGGTTTAAAAACAGATAAAAAAGTAACTAACGGTATTATATCATTAGTAGTAGTTCCAGAACCAGGTAAAACTGTATTCGTTGATCAAGCTATTGATGAAGAATTATATAAAAAGGTTTATGAAATATTTGCTAATTGATTTTGGAGCGTCCTTTATTAAGAATATAATCTATAATAAGGATACAGATACATACAGTGATTCTCATAATGTTGTCTCTCCATTTCAAACACAAAAGGAAATTACTAAACAAGAAATATTATCAATTTTACAAGGATTAATTTTAAGTAATGTTGATGGAGTATTGATATGTAGTATACTTGGTGGGTATTATGATGGTGACATTTATCATTCTTGGAAGAAAAAACGTTTAACTAGAAATTATTGCCTTGTAAGTGGATTATTTTCTGATACAGATACATTTCATGTTCATGAACACCATCAAGAAACAACCCATTCAGGGCCATATGAAACTGGTTTAAAAGTATTAGGTTATATAAATGGTATTCCTGTATATAGTGCTTTAGCTGATACCTTATGTGTTATTGAATCGTTAGTTATAGGTAAAAATGATGTTGTAGTTAACATTGGAACAGGTTCTCAAGTTATTACTCAAAATGATAAACGTAGCTTTATTCCTGCAGGTAGAGCATTTTTAACATTTAATGAATTCTTTAAATCATTAGGGTTAGATATGTTTGAGATGTTAAAAACAATAACAACAGATGATGTTGAAAATAGTAGTTTAATAGTTGATTTGAATACATTTCCCCAAGCTATTAAATACCATAAAACTGTTCTAGGAGGACATATATTGGGAATTACTGAAGGTAATTTTAATGTTACAAATTTATTAGGATCTGTATTAAAGAACTTTGTAGAACAATATAGAGAATATATATTAAATAGTGGTTGTACTAATATTGTTTTAACAGGTGGTATTCCTAATAAATTACCTATTATTAAACAATTATTTGAGATATATTATCCATTATTTACTGTTGTTCAAGACATTAATGAAGTGGAAAATACTCATAGAGGTATGGCTTCATATATTAAAAAACATTTATGAGAATATTAATCACGGGTGCTAACGGATATATTGGTAAAACTTTACATAATGCTTTAAGAGATATTCATTATGTAACTGCTATAAATAGAAATAGTTTTGATTTAACTGATGCTGTAGCAATGTCTAAATTTTTTAAAAGTAAACATCATTTTGATGTAGTAATCCATTGTGCAGTAGCAGGTGGTAGTAGATTACAAAAGGATGATTGGGATATTATGGATAAGAACTTAACTATGTATTATAATTTATTACAGTTTCGCAAACATTATACTAAGTTAATTCACTTTGGATCTGGAGCTGAAACTTATATGTCAAGCGAACCTTACGGCTACAGTAAGAAAGTTATTGCTAAGTCTATATTAAATCAAGACAACTTCTACAATCTTAAGATCTTTGGAGTGTTTGATGAGAGTGAATTAGATACTAGATTTATTAAAGCTAATATTAAAAGATATATAAACAAAGAACCAATGCAAATTCATAAAGATAGAGTAATGGATTTCTTTTATATGCAAGATTTAATTAAGGTAGTGGATTACTATATGAACGAAAAAGATCCGCCAAAAGAGTTTGACTGTGTTTATGAAGATAAGTGTACATTAGGAGGCATAGCAACTATGATTAATAACTGTTCATATCCTGATGAAGTAGAAATACAAATACAAGAAGAAGGATTTGACTTATATATGTCTAAGTACCGAGATCCTTTACCAATAGAACTTATAGGATTAGCACAAGGAATTAAAAATGTATATAATAAATTAAAATGAATATAAAAATAATATATCACATGATGCCATGGGAAGCAGACTATGCTTTACTTTCATTTATCCAACTAAAAAAATCATTTTTACTTCTTAACCCCGAAGATAAAATATATGTTGATGTTGCTTTAAATTTATCTGGTTATGTTATTAATTGGGATAAATCAAAATTACCCAAAGAATTCTTTATTAATAAATTTAATTCTTTGATTACAATGTTAGATGGCCCTACAGTAAAATCTATAATATATGAAGGTAATGAATTGTGGGGACATTTAGAGATACAAAAATCACAAATAGAATCTCATATTGATTATTACATATCAATTTGTCCTGATATGTGGTTCCATGAGCATACTTTATTTTATATTATAGAGGCCGCTAAACAAATTAAAGATAAACGCTTTGTTATAACTCCAGAAACCCATAAATTATGGGATTGGACGTGGGATGAATTAGTAAATGAAAATTATAAAGACGTACCTTATGAAGATTGGAATAAATCAGATATATCTGAAATACAATCTAAAGTATTAGGTGAACCATATGTAGAACAAATATCACGCTTTAAATATGCTGGTTGGTTTGATTTATATAGTAAAGATTTTATGGGATTAATTCCTGTACCTGATGACTGGAAAGGATATGGTCCTTGGGATTATTATAGTATGCTAGTATCAGATATAGCTGTTAAAAATGGTATTGATATTAAAGAATATGTTTTAAGAAATCAAATTATATTTGAATACCACCCAAATAAAGAAGATAAAGGTAACTTTGCAGATTACTACAAAGACTTACTTTCACTAAATAAAATAGAAAATCAAAGACAAGTTGTCGAATCAAAATTCCCTCATTATATTCAACAATGGACAAACAAAAACATATGATAAAATTTATAGTAACAACAACAATTAATTCACCAACAATTGCAACTCTTAAATTTATTGAGATTGCTAAGCGTGAT
>Ga0181349_1000789_pt1 | contig 13454 bp, 19 predicted proteins | sample Su13VDMM110SD_FD_130106 | JGI IMG/M metagenome (GOLD analysis project Ga0181349, IMG submission 130106) | Freshwater viral communities from Lake Michigan, USA - Su13.VD.MM110.S.D | ecosystem: Environmental > Aquatic > Freshwater > Lake | place: USA: Michigan | collected 2013-07-16 | reverse complement strand
TATTTCTATTTTAAATAATATCGGTAGTACTAATCTATGCTTGGGAGGTGGTTCGGCTTACAATGGGACAGCAAATGGAAAAATAGTGTCCAATTCGAACTTTGAAAAAATATGGATACCAGTCGCACCATCAGATGCTGGTTCATGTGTTGGCGCTTGTATTCATTATCTTGTAAAAAATAAAAAACTGCAAAAAAGGGTAACGAAGAATCCTTTTTTGGGCCCAAAGTATGATATTGAAAATTACTTGAGAAATCTTGGGAATTTGAACATTATAGAAGTTACGAACCAAGAATATTTGTTAAAATCAGTCGCGGAAAAAATTAATCAAGGTAAAGTTGTTGGTTGGTATCGAGATAGGATTGAGTTTGGGGCAAGAGCATTGGGTCACCGATCTATTTTGGCAAATCCAACTATACCTGGTATGAAGTCAAGAATTAACAAATTAATTAAAAAGAGAGAGGGATTTAGGCCATTCGCACCAATGGTTACCAAAGAAAAACAAAATGATTTTTTTCATGTAATCGATGATGTCCCTTATATGAATCAAATTGTAAAAGTTAAAGAAGAATATGCTGATAAATTATCTGCAGTTGTTCACGTAGATGGAACTTCAAGGATTCAGACGGTATATAAAGGTACAGTGATTCATGATTTATTATTAGAATTCGAAAAATTGAGTGGGTTTCCTATAATACTGAATACATCCTTTAACATAAAAGATAAAACAATGGTACTTACCCCAATGGATGCAATTGAAACTTTCAAGAATACAGATTTGGATTTATTGGTAATAGATAATTATTTAATATACAAAACACTATGAAAAAAATTATTGATTGGTTTTTAAAAAAACTAAAAGACAGAAAAAGAAAAAAAGAATTAAAGAAAAAAATTGAGGAGTTAAAAAAAAGAGACCCTTTTATTTACAATCATTAAACAAATGGTTTGTTTTTCTAAAGAAGAGTGTAATAAGATAATAAATTTAACCTTGGAAATTGAGGGTACTCACAGAGATGTGAATAGTAAAACCGTTGAAAGGCCGAGGGAAAAAATATCGTATACTTATTATAATATTTATCGAAATGAGTCGGTAAAATGGATTTTTGATAAAATTACTGAGTATTTGTTAATAGACCAAAATATCGAAATAACCAAACCCTTTGAAGTAATACATTTACACAAATACATAGCCGGAAATGAATTTGAAAGACATAGTGACATATACTATCCTAATCAAACATTGAATGTTGGAGTTTGTTTGAATGATGACTATGTGGGAGGGGATTTTATCTTGCATGAACCAAAACAAATTATACCCAAAAAAACTGGAACTATTTATTCTTTTAAAAATACGAGAGAACATGAGGTCACAAAAATTGAAAGTGGTGTTCGGTATTCGTTAATAATATTTTTATATAAAGAAAACATAAAACGTGGTATTAGTTTAATATGAAGATAGGAATAACGGGACACAGTGATTATTTGGGTAAAGGACTTTACGATTTTTTGAAAAAAAACCATGAAGTTATTGGATTTTCAAGAAGCAATGGATATGACTTGAAAAATTACAAAAAAATTTTAACAGATGTTGTAGATTTGGATGTGTTTATTAATAATACATATTATCCGATTTACCAACAAAAAATATTTGAAGAACTTTTCGACTTGTGGAAATATCAGGATAAAACTATTTTTAATGTTCTAACTTCGGCCATCTTCAATAATGGTAGTTTTGATGATTATAGAGAAAATAAATTAAGTTTACAAAAATCTTCACTCGAGTTAATTAATTCGAATCTTGATAAAAAAGTGAGAATGATTAATTTATACCCGAATACTTTAGAACATAATAGAAGAGTTCCATTCAATAAAATTAATTTTTCTGAAGTATATGAAATAATTGAATTTCAACTAAATTTACCACAAAGCTTAGAACTTACACATATTTGTATTTCAAGAACAACTATTTCAAACCCTAAATCTCTTTTATAAAATCTGAATTTTGATTACAGAGGATATAAAATAAAATAAAATTTGATATTTATAAGATATTAAATACATAACTAAAAAAATTATGAAAGGAACATTATTTTCCGCTGATTTTGTTAAAGACTCAAATGGTAATTTAAGATTATTAGAATTAAATACAGATACTGGAATTCTTGACCAAGAATTGGTTAATTTTGATTTTAGTGGTATTAATCAAGTTTTAGTCGATAATAATATTTCTGAACTAGACATTATATATAAATATGGAGTTCATATAAATTTTGTTAATGAGTTTTCATCATCAGTATCATTGAATGTGCCAAGTGTAACATCAATAAATTTACATGAGGAAGATTCTAATTCTATATATCCAATATCTATACAAGATTCAAGTAATAAATTTATTTTTAGATTAGCTTATGATGAATCTGCCTTATTTGATAGTGAATATTGTAAGAATAGATTGAATGTATTTAATTTATTTACTCAAAATTCAATAACCGATTATTGCGTTTCATATTATCATTCATCATCAATCGGTGAGTTTAATACACTTACCAAAGAGTTGAATCAAAATAATTTACCAGATGCAACTATAAAGGATATAAACGAATATCATAATCCTATTGATTTTTTTAAGATTGGTTCAACTCTTGAAAATGAATCTATTGAAGATAGATGGGATAAATTTATAAGTGAAAATGTTTCCGAAGATAAGTTAATCGAACAATATCATTTTCACTCATCTAGTTTAGATGAAAATAATCATATAACCTCTGCCAGATTTTTTGGTATAGTTTATGGCCCTGATTTAGAAGTAATTCCATTAAATAGTTATAAGATTAGTTCAATATTTGATTTACCAACTGATTTATCTTCTGAGGTAAATTTAAATCAATACACTAATAAAATTCCTGATTATCACTACTATGAATTTACCACAAATTATATAAAAGGTGATTCAAATGGAATATTATCAACACATCAAGTATTAAGTAGTGATGATGTGTGGAAACCAATTGGTGAATATGAAGTCGGTGAATCTGTAAAATCATATTATTTATCTCGTTACGACGAAACTGAATCAAACCCTTCTCCATTTTTGTGGAGTTTTGAAGGAAACGAGTTTCCAAGTGGTTCTTCTTTAACGTCTTCAGTTGTTGTGTATAAAAATATTGAAAACTTGAGATATAATAGTATGTTTGAATTAAAAGTTGACAGTGATTCATTTTTTTCAGGTGTAGCTAAAAGATATATTGTTTTTAATCCAGAAGAAAATAAAAGTTCATTTAAACCTATCTCATCGATTAATCATGAAACTGATTACTTATTTAATTTAGACGGGAACCTAATTGATATCGATGAATTAAATTTTTATGTGTCTTCTGATAATAATTTGAGTTATGTAGAATTAGATGTTGAAGATTCTGATACCTATATTATTAATGGTTCAACTCCAATTAATTCTGTTGTTTCTCACAACTCACCTTGTTTTGTCGCCGGTACACAAATTCTTTTAGAAAATGGAAACACTAAAAATATTGAAGACGTGAAAGAAGGGGAATATGTGGTGTCATTTGACTTTAAAACCAATCAACTTGTTCCAAGTAAAGTATTAAAAGTATTTTCAAGAAAAGTTGATAAAGTAGTGGAATATGAATTTTTGAATGGTGTTAAATTGAAGGCAACCTTAGACCACCCAATATATGTAGTTGATAAAGGATGGAGTTCATATTCATATGAATTATCTAACAATTTGTATAAACTTGAAAGTCCAATTCAAAAAATTGAATTAAATGATATTGTAAAATTTAATAATCAAGAAAGTGAATTAGTAAACATAACACTGTTAGATGAAGAAAATGTAGTTTATAATTTATCTGAAATTGATACGTTTCACAATTATTTTGTAAATGGAGTTTTGGCTCATAATAGAGGAACAACCACAACTACAGTTCTTCCTCTTTGTTTCATTGCAGGTACACAAGTTTTAATGGCAGATGGGATTGAAAAAAATATTGAAGATGTTGTTATCGGTGAAAAAGTATTATCTTATAATGAAGAGACAGGAATTATTGAATCTAAAAAAGTAATTAAATTAAACTCTCCGATTCATGATGATTTGGTAGAGTATACTTTATCAAATGGAATTAAGATAACTTCAACTTTTGACCACCCATATTATGTAAATGGGTTATATCTTGCATCTTATCATCCAAATTGGACAAATGAAAGATATGATTTACCGAGTCAAGTTGGTAAAATACAAGTTGGAGATTTTGTTAACTTATCAAATAAAAAAACTGTGGAAATTATATCAATTGTAGAATTAGATAGAATTAATACACAAACATATATTATTTCAGTAGAAGATAATAGAAACTTTTACGCAAATCAAATATTAGTTCATAACAAATAAATCAATAAATCATGGATATATCTAATCACCCACCATTATATAAAAAGAAATCATTACAAGATGTTAAAAATAGAAATACATCTCAATTAACAATTGATGAAAAACAAAGAGTTCAAACTGTAATTGGTAAATTTTTTGAATTATTCATGAATAAACATTTGTAATGGATGCATTTAGTTACGTTAAGAATCATGTTTTTGTTAGATTAAAACCAAGTCCAATTTCAGGAATAGGAGTATTTTCTTTAAAAGATATTCCTAATGATACTTTTTTATTTGAAGAATGGAAAGGTGAAACTGGATTTTATCCAATATCACAAGTAGAACTAAATGAATTAGATTCTGAATTAAAAACTCATATTTTGGATATGTTTGAATATACGAATGAGTTTCCAAACGATACTAATATTTATGTCAAACTTACAAATGGATGTCATTGGATATACACGAATCCTTACTATTTTATTAATAGTGGGTACTATGAAAAAAAATTTAATGTGGACAGAGATACTATAAAATCTATTAGATTTATTAGAAAAGGAGAAGAACTTTTAAGTAATTACAAACGATACGAAAAAATAAACAAAAAGTTGTTGTGAAATCTAATATAAAACTATCGAAAAAATATACAATATACAAATCATACGATGATAATTTTCAAAATATAAAACAAGAATGTTTGAAATTTGTAAAACTAAATAATGAAATGAGTTTACTTTCAAAGATGGAAGTTAAACAAAACACTATTTGGATGGAAATAAAATCAAAATGTTTTAATTATATTAATGATAAAGTAAAAAAATATATAGAAGAAATATCTAATAGAAGCTTTATTAATTATGCAGAACATTATTGGGTTTATACTCAAACAAAAGGTTTTAATTTAGAATGGATGCATCAACATCTATTAGTACACCCACCCGGAAGTACTTCAATAAAAACTGATTATACTTTTACTTATTATTTACAAACTCCAACTGATATACAAGGAGACGAAGGTCATATAATATTTGAAACTGAGGATAAAGTTAGACATAAATTTTTACCTCAAGAAGGTGATTTTTTTATTTTCCCAGCAGATATTAGACATACCGCAGTACCAACACCTAATTCTGAAATAGATAGAATAGTTTATGCTGGTAATTTATGCTTAGATGTTGAAAATCAAGTTAATTATACAACTAATCCTATTTGATAGTAATGATACATTTTTTTAATGAAGAAGAGTGTGATAATATTATAAATTTAGTTTCTAATTTAGAATGGGAATATTGTAATGAAAATTTTAAGTATTATCAAACTTTTTTTTATGAAGATTGGATTTCTTCCAAAATTAAAAAAATTTCAGAAAAAGAAAAAAAAATTAGTTTTTTAAACTATCCAATTACCAAAGTAATAAAATTAAAGCCTACAAATTGTTTACCAACCCACGTACAACGATTTAAAAATAGTGATATTACATTTACTACGGTTTGTTTTCTAAATGATAATTTTAAAGGTGGTAACTATTATTTTAATAATCATCTTACCAATATAATCAAAGGATTTGGGGTAATTCATAATTTAGATTCCACACAAAGAATAAAAGAAATTGAAGAAAACGATTGTTATTTGTTATTTGCTCATTTTAATACAATTATTCCTAATAAATTAATATGAATACCGTTTGGACATTTGGCGATTCATTTACATTTGGAGATGGCTGTAGAATAGACCAAGGTATTCACTCTGGTGGTGATTTATACTATAAAAAATACTATCAAGATTCGTATGATATTTGGCCAAACTTGTTGGGTAACATATTAGGATATGAAATCAAAAATTTAGGAAAGAGTGGTTGTTCTAATGATATGATATTGGATAGTGTAATAGATTCATTTGATTTTGTAAGGCAAAACGATGTTGTTATTATTCAAAAAACTTATTACGAAAGATTTGATATCCCTTGGTCAGATGAAAATAATTTTAAAACACAACATAAACAATTTATCGATGGATCGAAAGCATATCTTTTTTCAAAAAATAATAAACAAAAATCAGAGATAGAAACTGCTATTAATTTTGCGATTTACTTTTCTGATAGTAATTTATATAAACAAAGACAAGATAAAAGATTTAATTTTTTAAAAAAACAATTATTAAATAAAACTGATAAAATTTATATTTGGGATGTTGATGATTCAGAAATAAAATCAATACATACAATATTCCAGCATAGTAATTATGAATTTAATGATTCTCATTTTAGTTTTATCGGGCATATTCAGTTTGCAAATTATATCTATAACAATTTATTTGAAGTAAATGTAAATAAACTTATTTAATTTTCTAAAATGATAAATAAAAAAAATACAATAACTGATTCCGAATTATTATTTTTAAAAAAGTATATAAATGATGTATATACCCTACATAAAAATAATCTAATTATATGGAAATATCCTGCTGGTAGAAATACAAAAGAAAGATATTCTAATGGGTCTGCGACATATGTGTATCTTCCTATTTTAAAAAATGATGAATTGACTAATTTTATCAAAGAAAAAACTGAGTGTTCAGTAAGTGATATTACAAGTATCCATATTGGAAAATATGAAGAGGGTGATTTTTTAGAAAACCATATAGATGAAAGATTGGTAAACTCGAATAACAAATTAAATGCCATCACTTTAATTTTTTTAATTAATCCAGCTGAAATAGGAGGACTACTTTTTTTAGATGGAATTGATATTGAATTAAACAATTCCGGTGATTATATTATATTTGATGGCCAGAAAACTTATCACGAAGTTACTAAAGTAGAGAAAGGAACACGTGAGGTTCTAATAGTGTGGTTAATTGAAAAAGATAAAAATCTAAAAAAAATAATATAATACAATTATGTATAAAATAATTAAAAATATTTTATCTTCATATGAATGTGAATTTATCTTTTCTGAATTTGAAAAAGTGGAAAAAGAAAAAGACCATCAAGTCAAAGAATCCGATATATTATTTAGTTGGGAAATATCTGACAAATTTTGTGAAAAGTTTAAACCCCTTGTTGAAGATTTTTATTCAACAAAATTAAATACAGTTTTAGGGTATACTAGAAAATCCTTTAAAGGACAAACACTAACTAAACATAAAGATGTAACTGAATTGGTTATGTGTGTCTCAATCAAACAATCCGATATAAATGTAAATCCTTTATATATCTATATTGATGGTGAAAAAATTGAAGTAATTTTAGAACAAGGAGATGGTGTAATATTTGAAGGAAGTAAAATATATCACGAACGAGAACCATTAATATCTGATTGGATACTTGGAATGTATTTAGGATATGAGCGAATTAAAAAATTAATATAAAATAATTTATATTAAACTTGATATGAACATAAAACAACAATTTGAAGTATACAAAATAAAAGAATTACAATTAGACCCATTTGGTATTTGTAATGCTAGATGTTGGTTTTGTCCTGTCAAGTATAAAGGAAATCCCGTTCATGGTAAGGAAATTATGAGCATTGAACTTCTAAGAAAAATTATTAAGAATTTAATTCATGAGAGAGATAAAGAAAACGGATTAGTTGATAAAAAGTTTCAAGGGTTTTATACTGCTCATTATAATGAAATACTATTATATCCACATTTTGAAGAACTATTAAAAATCTGTCAAGAGTATGAACTAAATTTTATGATTTTATCAAATGGAATTCCATTGACACCTGATAAAGTTGATTTGATTCAAAAATATAAAGGTGTTATCTCTGGTATATGTTTGAATATTCCAGCATTTGAACCTGAAGTTTGGAGTTTACGAAGTGGAATAAACATAAAACAATTTGATAAGTTAATATCCAACATTAACTATACTATGGAAACCCTACCTGATATGGTTACAAATAAATCATTCTCAATTCAAGTAAATGGTATAACTAAATATTCATTCACCGGTATGGGTGGATGGTTAGATAAAGGGCCAGATTTTCCATCTGATATGAATTTAGACCCAATAGATGGTGAATTGATGACTCAGGTTAAAAAGGCAAAAGAACTATTTGAGGGAGTTCAAATATTTGGTGTTCCATATTTAGTTGATAGAGCTGGATTATTAGATAATGTAATGACTAATAAAGGTTCAATAAAAAGAAATCTTCAAAACGGAAATAAAAATAAGAAAGTTATAGGATGTGGTAATGGTAAAGAAGTTGGTGGCAGACCGTTCGGATGGATTCATATAAATGCCACAGGTACGGTATTTCTTTGCTGCAATGATTATGATATGGAAATTCAGTTTGGTGATTTTAAAACTCAAGAACTAAAAGATTTTTGGGGAAATGATGAACATATAAAAAAAATAGAAGAATCATACCAAACTATTTGTAGAGAATGTGTTTTTTCTATTTTTGAATAAGTATAAATTATGATTCAATCTAAATTGTTTACACAAGAAGAATGTGAGATGATAATATCTCTTAATCATGAACACAAAGGATATTCACAAATTCTTCGTGATGACAGAGATTATGAAGAATGGTTAATAGATTCTAGTAAATTTAATTTTTTATTGAAAAATCTTAAATTGGAATTTAAAATAAAATCATTACCCGATGGACGGATAATTCGTTATAAGGTTGGTAATTATTTTACTATACATAAAGATAGATACTCGGCTCATCCTGAAAGATATAAAACATTAATTATTCAACTATCGGATAATTATAATGGTGGGGTGTTAGTGGTTAATGATACAATAATTGATAAATCAATTGGAAATTGTACTTTATTTGATTCAAATGATTGGCACTCTGTATCTGCTATAACTCAAGGTATTCGATATTCACTTGTTTTTTGGTTAGAAAAAATTCATTTTGATAAAAAAGAAATGATTTAAATATGATACGATTCATTTCTGCTCAAACTTCTAATTTATATTTTGCATGGCAAGTAGAAGTCATGCTTAATAATTTTATGGAAATGGGAGTGGACCTTAAATATGTTGATATAGTTTGTACAAAAGAAAATAATAAAATACCAGAAGTATGGAAAAAATTATCAAATGGATATGATGCTAGATTTTTCTTTTATGATGATACTAGAATAACCAAACATTATAAATCATCTATAAGGCCTAATCTATTAAAGCAACATTTTAAATTACATCCGTATTTAAAAAATGAAACTATATTTTACCACGATTGTGATATTATTTTTACTAAACCTATAAATTGGGAACAATTTGAAAACGATAATGTATGGTATGGTTCAAATACCGAATCATATATTTCGTATGATTATATAATAACAAAAGGACAAGATATATTTAACGAAATGGTATCTATTGTAGATATTAATCCTAAACTAATAATCGATAATAATAATAATTCAATAGGGGCTCAATATGTAATGAAAGGAATTGATGAAACTTATTGGGAAAATGTGGAGAAAGATAGTGAACGATTATTTAAACAAATCACTCATTTAAATCGTAAAAAGAAAATTAAAAATAAAGAGTATCTGCCTTTACAAATATGGTGTGCGGATATGTGGGCTGTACTTTGGAATGCTTGGAAGTTAGGATATGAAACACAATATCATAAAGAATTAGAATTCAGTTGGGCTCCACAAGAAGAATCTAAATATTTTGAATTTAATATAATGCATAATGCAGGTATAACTGATTCTCATATAAATTTTTTTCATAAATCAAAATATACAAAAAAGTTACCATACAACTTAAATTTAAACATAAAAGAAAATACTGTATCTAAAAAATATTATGAGTGGGTACAAAAAACAGAAAAGAAAAGTGTTTTATTAAAAAATAGTTTATTATGATTAAATTTACACAAACCGATTGTATAAAAATAACTAAAACTTAAAATGAAGACCGTTATTCAAAAAAAATTATTTAATAAATATGAGTGTGATTATTTTAAATCATTACCTGATGATAAATTATTCAAACGTAGTACGATAGTAGATAATAATAAACTTGTTACTATATCGGAATATAGAACTTCGTGTGAAGTGCGTATGGAGTTGGATATTAATTTATCAGATATAATATTAGAAAAAGTAAAAGAATTTGGAATAAAAAGTTTACCAGATTTTTTTATAATTTTGAAGTACGATATAAATCAGGAGTTCAAAAAACATAACGATTCTGGGGGTATATATTCAAACAGATATAAAACCTTAATAATACAACTTTCAGATAAAACCGAATATGATGGTGGTGAATTATGTATTTTTCAAAATGGTGAAACACTAGTATCTTCAAAAGAAATTGGAAATGTTATAATGTTCGATTCATCCATAGAACACTGCGCTAACAAAATCCAAGAAGGTATTAGATATAGTATGGTTTTTTGGTTATCAATTGATAATTTTGGATTAAATCAATCTTTGATATGATAAATTTTACAAAAGAAGAAAATACTACCTCTAAAAAATATTATGAGTGGATACAAAAAACAGAGAAGAAAAGTGTTTTATTGAAAAATACTTTAATTTAAAAAAAAACATTTGATTATATGGTAATAAATGAAAATATTATTAATGTGGAGTCTAAGATAGATTTAAAAAATTACATTTGCGCGGTTCCGTTTACTTCATTAGAAATTCATGACCATCAAAGATTTTTATGTTGTGCGTCATGGTTAACTAAATTTTTACCTCAAGATACTAAACCATATGACGCATGGAATTCAACAGAGGCCAATGATATTCGAGATAGTATATTAGATGGATCATATAGATATTGTGATGATAACCATTGTCCATTTATACATCAATTGAAAACCTTTGGTGATGTTGGTAGAGTCCATCCTCTTTACCACAAAGATAAATTAAGTTCTAATTTAGAACTAAAAATAAAAAAACATAAGGAAGGAAAATTAACTTCACCACAGGTAGTTCAATTTTCAATGGACAGGAGTTGCAATCTTGAATGTCCTTCATGTCGATTAAGTATGATTATTGCGGACAGTAATAAAATAAAAAAAGTAAAACAAGACATACAAGATATTGAAGACTCATATGGGAATGAGGTGAATACACTATATATAACGGGTAGTGGAGACCCATTCGTGTCAGTTGGCTTTAGAGATTTTTTAAGAAATTTTAATAAATCTAAATGGCCAAATTTAAAATCAATTCACTTACACACTAATGCGACACGTTGGAACAAAGAAATGTGGGAATCAATGCCAAACGTACATCCATATGTCAAAAGTTGTGAAATTAGTGTTGACGCTGGAACTAAAGAGACTTATGAAACAAAAACAAGAATAAATGGTAATTGGGATGTATTGTTAGATAACTTAAAATTTATCTCCACAATACCAACTTTAAGTAGCATAAAAACCTCATTTGTGGTTCAACAAAAAAACTATAAAGAAATGAAATTATTTTATGATTTAATGTATTCTATTTTTGGTAAGAAGGTAAATGTATTTTTTGGTAAAATAACTAATTGGGGGACATTTACTGATGAGGATTTTTTATCAGAACAAATTTGGAATGAGTCTCATTCGGAATACAACGAATTTGTTAAAGAAGTTAATTCTTTTTTACCAAATAATCATACTTGGAGTAATCTACAAGAATTTATTGTTAAAACTTTAATATAATGAAAATTTTATTAATTACTCTACCTAGAACTGGTTCAACTTCCTTGTTAAAACAAATATCAACTGAAAGAGGGTTGAATTCAATTAGTGAACCATTTAATGAAGTTAATAATAATATAGAAAAATATAAAAAATTTGATTGGGAATTTACAAATAATATATGTGTTAAAACTCATATAAACCATAGGGAAATACCATTTTATTTAGATTTTGTTAAATTTTTTGATGACGTGATTTTATTATCTAGAAAAGATTTAATTGCTTGCGCGGAAAGTTTATCTTACGCCAATCATTTTAAAAATTTTGATAGCCATTATGTGTGGGTTAATACCCCAAATATTAAGTATAATATTGAATTAATTAAAAAATTCGACAAAAAGTTATTGGAACTATCTAAAATGATAAATACCAATATTATTTATTATGAAGATATTTTTGATGTAAATTCGTCGAATAGGTTAAGAATTGTAAATTAAATATAACTAAATTAATATGACCTCATTAAAATATTGGACACCTGAAAATTTTGAAATATCAAGTTATAGGTGGGGGATTTCAAAAAGAAAAAATTCTTTCTATACAACATCTGGTAGTGATAATACAGGAAAATGTATTTACACCTATAATGAAATAGGATTTAGGGGAGACTCAATTCACAAGGAAGGATTTAAGATAATGTCTATTGGAGACTCTAATACTGAAGGTGTTGGAGTTAATAATGATGAAACATGGTCTGCACAATTTTCTAAATTAATTACAAATGGAGTTGACCATAACTTTGGTATGGGAGGTAGAAGTAATGATTTTATTACAAGGTGCCTAATAACTTATTATAACTTAATAAAACCTGATTTAGTTTTAATTATGTATACTTCACCTCAGAGAAGAGAACTCTATACCAAAGATGGAGGAATTGAACCATTTATACCTCATTGTCAATGGGGATATACTAAGGAGACTGAAGACGGTCGGGAATTACAAAATAATTTAACTGTAATACAAAATGATTATGAAGATTTTATGAATTGGTATAAGAATCATCTTTTAATCAAATATTTTTTGGAGTCAAAAAAATGTAATTGGTTGTGGAATGGATGGTTCGGAATCCCTCCTAAATATGAAGAATTCAATAGGTTTGATGGATTATATGATAATTTTTTGGATCGTGCCGTAGATGATATTCACACAGGGCCTATTCATAACAAAACTTATGCTAATACATTATTGAATCATATTCGTACCAATTTTAGAGGTTACTTACCAAGTAGTTTAATCTAATCTCTATTGTCAATGTATATCATAATTTCATTGTAATAAATTTTGTATTTTGTTCATAACCATTTCTGATGTAATAGATTTTTGACAGATATGTTGTCTCTCAGTTCCTTTGTAAACTGGACACCAATCCCAATCACCAGAGTC
>Ga0181349_1000787_pt1 | contig 13466 bp, 18 predicted proteins | sample Su13VDMM110SD_FD_130106 | JGI IMG/M metagenome (GOLD analysis project Ga0181349, IMG submission 130106) | Freshwater viral communities from Lake Michigan, USA - Su13.VD.MM110.S.D | ecosystem: Environmental > Aquatic > Freshwater > Lake | place: USA: Michigan | collected 2013-07-16 | reverse complement strand
TTTCAAGCGAGTCGTCAGGCCGGATTAAGTTGCGGCGCGATGGCAAGTTTAATTATGAGCGGCGCAGCGGACGAATTTGTTAGTGAAACTCGATCTAAATTATCGTTTGAATGTTTGTTGTTTTCTAGACTAAAAGATAAAGAAAAAATTTATTGTTTGCAGAACGGCCCGAAATTCAATTTTCATTTAATTGATATGGTTAAAAATATTAACGAATGGGTGGATTCGCTGGGTAAAAAAATCTCACGTAAAACTCGTCTAAATACACTCAGAAAAGATACGGCAAAATATCAAGAAATATATAAAAATAACCAGCAAAATGAAGATTTAACTAAATTAATTTATGAAAAACAAAATCTGGGCTACAATTATAGCTCAACATTAAAAGATATATTTAAAAAGGGCGGACGGGAAGATATTGTTAATTTAAAAGAATTTCAAAATGAAATAGAACCTAATCAATTTGCTATAGTAGTTTGCCATGTTCAAGAAGCTAAAACTGCAGTTTCTAAAAAAGGAAACAGTATGATGAAATTGCTTGTAGAGGACGAAACAGATACTAGATATTTTTATTTCGCAGGTCAGGCATATAAAGATTTTTTGGTAGATTGTGATAACAAACCAAATATCAAAGAGGGAATGATTGTGGCGATTAAACTCCAAAAATCAAAAGATGGATCGGGGGCGTTCGTTCAGAGATTAAAACCACAGGGTATTAAGATTATGACGAAAATGGCCGACCTTAAAGATTCAGAAATCTCGGCAGATTCAGAAAATATTTTACCCCAAAACACAGAGAAATCGCCGCAAAAAAGTTCTAAATTCGAGCTAAAATTGACGTAAATCCGCCGGATTGCGGTATATAGATTGGTATAAACGAATCGAAATCCAATCTAGAAAAAATCGTATATTCCAAAATTGAAAAATTAAAAATTCAAAGATGCCAGTTTGAAGTTAAAAGTATTGAATAGAAACAAGTAAAACAATAAATATTAAAATATAAAAATAAAATGTACGAATACTCAGCAAAAATAATATCAGTTCATGATGGTGATACTTTTACAGCCGAAATTGACCTTGGGTTTAACATTAAAGTTAAAAGTGTTTTTAGACTATTTGGAGTAGACACCCCAGAACTAAATAAAACCGACCAAAAAGCCGCCGGGACAATCTCTAGGGATTTCGTTACGGAAAAACTAAAGAATAGAGATATTATAATTCAGTCAATTAAAGCTGAAGGAGTTAAAGATAAATATGGAAGATATTTAGCGAAAGTTCGATTTATTGACTCTGATTTACAACAAAAAGATTTAAGTGAATTATTAATTGCTAATAATTTAGCTGTTGCTTATTTCGGGGGTAAAAAACAATAAATAATAATTTTAGCAAAATAAATGAAGATAGAATTACTTAGTTATTTTGGTGACGACCTAATGGTCGTAAATTAAAATAATTACTAATTTGATGTGTATTTGATGTAAATACATATAAACAAAGTATTATGCCAAAATCAAAAAATAGAATTAGAAAATGTCAATGGTGTCAAACAGAATACGAATTGGGAGTTCAGTCAACACAGCACAAGTATTGCTCCGAAACGTGTCGTCAGCAATGGCACTACAATAAATGGAAAAGTAATGGCGGTCATCGTGATCCAATTAAATTGCGAGAATATCAGTTAAAAACTAACTATGGAATCACAATATCAGACTTTGATGAATTATTCAAGTCCCAAAATTTTTGTTGTAAAATTTGTAAAAAACAAACTCCCAGCGGAAAAAACTTGCACGTAGATCATTGTCATGTTTCTTTAAAGATTAGAGGAATTTTATGCTCTACTTGCAATCAGGCCATAGGACTAGTAAAAGAAAATATAGAAATTTTAAAAAAAAATGATAGAATACTTAATCACAAATAAAAATGAATAATAAAGTAGAATTAATTGGATTTTATGGCAATGATGAAATTCACGCTTGTTCTGCGTGGACTTCTACTAGCCGCGAAATAACAAATGAAAAACGAGAACGAATTCCTAAGTTGTTAAAAATGTTAGCTGAGGCCGGGCACCATACACCTTTTGAAAAATCATCTTTGCATTTTTTAGTAACAAGTGAAATTGCGAGCCATATTCAAAAACTCAAGCACAGAATTGGCGTTTCTATAAATGGTGAATCCGCGCGATATAAAGAATTAAAAGAAGATAAATATTATATTCCTAATGATTGGCCTGCTGGATGGCAAGAGGAATTAGAAAATTATACCAAGCAGGGATTAGTTTTGTATCATAAATGTTTAGAGTCTTTGGTTAATGACCATCAGTTTGATAAAAAACGAGCAAAAGAGTCCGCCCGATTCTTTCGTGGATATAATACCCAAATTGATGTTGATATTATGTTTAATTGGAGAAGTTTTTGGCATTTTCTAAACCTTAGAAATTCGCCTCATAGCCAAAAAGAGATAAGGGAAATTGCGGCAGAAATGTTAGATTTAGTCAAAGAAATTCCCGAAAATCCCTTCCAACATACAATCGCAGCGTTTAATTTATAAATTTTATGAGTAAAAACAAAAGTTCCTCCGGGGCTGGAAAAGGTGACAAAAACCGTGTTAAAAATTTCAAAAAATACCAAGATAATTTTGATAAAATAACTTGGGCTAAAAAAGAGTTTGTAAAAAATAAGAAAAATGATAGTTCAAGTTTATAAAAATTTACATAAATCCCGCGCGTCTGGCAAAAATATTTATTCCGTTAGAAATAAAAAATCTGGCTTAGTAATAGATTGGGTCGAACAAATTGAATTGAAAAATGTAATTTTTAAAGTAAATGAAGCCGGGCGACAAAGAGTTTTGAGAGAGAAGAAAAAGAATGTGCATAGTTTTATTGTTGGGCAAATTTCCAAAAATCTTCAAAAAAAGCCACTAAATTCTGAACAAATATACTATAATCCCTATAAAACTAAATATTTTATTACATTATCCAACGATAAGCCAATTTTTAAAGCCAAACAAGTATTAATTAACAATCAGGGAGTTTTTATAGAGAAAATTTAAAAAACAATGAGTTTTTATCCCGGTGATGTAGTTTTTTACCGCCTAACAAATCGAAAATATATTGTTGTAAAATTTTACATAATAAAACATGATAATCTAAAAATAGAATTGATTGATTTGAAACCCTTAGTCAGACAAAAAAGTGATAAGTTTGTAAATTTTTTGGGATATAATTCAATTTATTTTGAATTAGTTAAAAAAGAAAGTAAAAAATAAAAAAATATATAATATTTAATATGATAAAAATCAATACCCAAAAACTTTATAAATTATACATGGCAAAAATCAATAAAATTGCTGATGATTTGCCGGAAAAATCCACATTTGAGCCGCGCGAAATTGTTGATATAATCGCCCAGATTATTGAAAAAAATCCAGATTTAATTACCAAACAATGAAAAAATTTAATCTAACAATTCAATCCGATAAAAGAAAAATAATTGGCTCAATAACTTTTACTTACGATAAAGCTTTTTATAAATTTCCTACCGATAAAATTCCTTATTATATTCCTAATAAATTAAAAATAAATATTTATGACGGGGAAACCGAAGAGTCCGCCCGCGCGGACGCAATTAAATGGTATAAAAACGTCCGGGATATAGAAATTTTTTTGACGAATTCCGCCGGACAAAGTATATAAAATAGTATCGAAAGAAACAAGATAACAAAAATTTTACAAGAACAATTCAGTTCAGTAAATACAACAAAAACAAATAAAATAATAATTAAAATAATGAAAAACAGTAAAAATAAATCAGTAAAAAATGTAGCCGCCGCAACCAAGAGTCCCCGGATTTATGTGGATTATACCACCCGGCTAGGATCAACTAAGGGTCGTATGGTAGGACTAATGACCATCAATGCAAAAGGAGTTGTCAGTAAATTTAACGGACAAATTCTAAGTCAGTCGGAACAGTTCGTAACGGTACGAGATCGTAATAAACAAAAGAATTTCAAAATTTCTAAAAATACGATTATTAGTTTAACTGGAGTATAATTAGTTAGTTAAAAAATACTCGATGGGGATTGAGTAGGTAAATAATTCCCCAAAATTTTAAATAAAAAAACATAATTTTGTAATAAAACAGAAAAATCTTATCAAGAATCAGAATTACTAGTTAAATAAACAATAAATAAATAATAAATATGATACAAGCAATGCAAAAAAATAATACAAAAGAACAACAAGCAGAAAAAGCCGCCCGGATATTAGAACTAAATATTGAGCTAAGGGATTTACAGTCCAAGCGAAAATCGGTAGCAGGCGCTTTTACATCAAGAATCAAGGAAGTGCGTCAAGACATCGCGGACATCTTAGACGATCAAGATACAGCCAAAGAAATTGTGGCTGGCGTCCATGATATTCACGACCTAAAAATTGTGGAATAATCGTATAAATTCTACTAAAAAAAGTATATAATATAAGAGTAAGTAACAACAAACTAGAATAGAACAAAAATAATAATATGTTAGGAAACAACAACCAAAACAACGGTAAACTTTTCGTAATGAAAGTAGTAACGCATGACGCGGAAAAGAAGAAGTTAGACCATCCTACTTTTGAAGTAAGAGAAAAGAATGAAGAAAATAAATGGGTAATTACTAAAAATGTCCCCGCTGTATCCGGGCGACTTTCAAAAGTAACCGTCAAGGAAGGAGAATGGGAAGGAGACAAGTTTTATACCGTTTCTACTCTGATTAAAGACGATGAAGCTGAGGAATCTTATCTTGTGGACTTTAAATTCAATCTAATGAATCGAAGCGTATTCAATTCTCTATTAAATATTGATACTACCAAAGATATTAAAATTGGTCTTTATATGTCTAAAAAAGGCTACCCCGCCGCATCTGTCCGCCAAGGTGACGACATGATTAACTGGAAATATTCGCTGGAAGAACAGCCCAAGGCCGAGGAAATTACCTTCAAAGGTAAAACCATGAGAGATTATTCTGCCGTGGACAATTTCTTTGTCAATGAATTAAAAGAGTTCGGAGCAAGTTTGGGTTCTGCCCCGGCAGCCATTTCTACTAAATCAACTCCGGTTGCAGAAAAATCCGTGGCAAAAAAAGAAAAAGTATCTAAGAAATCTCCGCAAAAAGAACTAGATGAACTGTCTGTCGAAATCGCCCCGGACGACAGTGATTTATTTTAATTGTTTGGGCTAGTTGCGAAAAATATCTATCTGGTAGTGTAAAAATTATCAGATAGATTTTTTTTATTTTTATGCGGATTTTAGGAAATTTTTTGGGAGATAAAAGTATATAATTATTCAATGGAAAACAATCAAAAAGATAAAAAGTTAAAAATAATTTGGTGGTCTAATAGCCCATTAGCGCGCACGGGTTTAGGTAGAAACTCTAAATCAGTTCTTAATCATTTATACAAAACTGATAAATACGAATTAGCTATGTATTGTATGGGGATTGTGGACGGACATCCAGAATTTCAAAAACTTCCATATAAAACGATTGGTTCTATTCCCTCCGATCAAAATCAAATCAATTATATCAATTCTAATCCACATTTACGTCCAAGCGTTGCTTATGGTGGATATATGTTGGATTCAATGATTAAAACTGAGAAACCAGATGTTTTGATTCTATCAGACGATTTTTGGGCGGGCACTCATACTGGTTATTTTGATAAACCTTGGTTTAATAAATTTAATTGCGCTTTACATTGTACTATTGATTCTGAACCCGTTCTACCAGATGCATTAAAACATCGAGATAAAATTAAAAATTATTTTGTATGGGCAACATTCGCAGAAAAATTATTAAATACTGACGGATTCGATCATGTAAAAACTATTACCGGGGCGATTGATCCTACCCCTTTCCATAAACTTAATTTTATTGAAAAATTAGAATTAAGAGAAAAATTTGATATTCCGCGCGATGCATTTGCGGTTTTGATGACTTCAAGAAATCAATTAAGAAAAGAATTTATTTTATTAATGGAGGGTTATGCTCAATTTAAAAAACAAAATCCTGAAATTAAAAATACCAGATTAATTTTACATACGCATGTTCCTGAAGATCAGGGATGGGATTTACCGCGTGCGGCCAAAGAATTTGGCATCGAAGAGGAAGTTTTATACACTTACGTTTGTCATTCTTGCAATGAAATAAATGTTAAGAAATATGAAGGTCAAGACGTTGATTGTAAATTTTGCGGCGGACAAAAAAGTACTGTAACATGCGGGGTTAACAAAGGCTGCACAGAGGAAGATTTAAACAAAGTTTATAATTTAGCTGATTGTTATTGTCATCCCGCCAATGCTGCCGGACTAGAATTAGGTTTAATTGAAGCCTGTTATTCCGAATTGCCTATTGCTACTTGCGCTTATTCTGGCACAACAATGTTTACAGACAATAATGATTTCTGTTTTAATGTTGATTTTTCTTGGGGTAGACAGACCGGAACCAATTTCAAACGAGCAATTCCATATGCTTCATCAATAGCTAAATTTTTTACTAAAATATATAAATTACCTATTCAAAAACGACAAGAATTAGGTAGAAAAGCAAGAAATTTTGCCTTAAATACTTTCAGTCCTGAAATAGTAGGAAAACAATGGGAGAATTTTTTGGATTCATTAACTCCGACTGATTACGATTTTAATTTCGATCAAGTAAGAAAAAATGATAACCATCCGTTTAACGAAGCAATTTCCGACGATGTAGAATGGGTAACTGATTTATATAAAAATATTTTACTATCTAGTCCAGATGAAGATGGATTAAAAAACTGGACCGAAGGATTAAAACATGGTCAATCCCGCCGACAAATTCATGATTTTTTTATTGGCTTGGCTAAGAAACAAAATAGTGAAGCCGGGCAGGATAAAATCAATCTAGAAGATTTATTTGATAAAGAAGATAAAAGAAAACGAGTTTTATTAATTCTTAAAGAGTCGATTGGAGATCATGTGATTTTAAGTGGTTTATTACCGTCTATTTTAGAAAAATATCCAGAAAATGAATATTGTGTTTATGTATCCGCCGACCAAAAATTTTGGGATGTCCACGCCGGTAATGATAAAATTAAATTGATACCGTTTTTTCCTCAACTTCGCCAAGAATTATTTTGTATTGGAGCAGGATCAGATAAAAAACTTTGTGATATTTTTATTGATTTGGCAATTAGTACGCAGATTTCGTTAAATTATCTTTCTAATAAATATTAAATTATGTTACTCGCTCAATCTTACGCTAATAATGCGTCCATAAACTTAAAAGGAAATGAAAAACCTATTTTACCAAATCAATATTTTCCCGTCCCGGCGGACAAATATATTACTTTGCAAAATTCAAGCGGAATGGGCGCAAAAAATTATGGTTTATGGGCGGACGTTATTAGTTTAATAAAACCCTATTTAAGTAAAAATAACATAGAAATTGTTCAATTAGGTCAAGGAGAAGTCCAGCCATTAAACAATGTAATAAGTTTGGTCAATAAAACTAATTTTGCCCAAAGTGTTTATATTCTAAAAAATGCCCTATTACATATAGGAAATGATTCTTGGTGTGCCCACGCTTGCGTCGAGGATGTCCCCTGCGTCGTTTTATATGGTTCTACCTCCATCGAGTGTCATTCTCCGTATATTACTAATTCTAAATCAAGATTTATTGAATCCCACCGATTCGGTAAAAATACCAGTTATCAAGCCCAAGAGCCGGGATTTCCGACAATTAATTTAATTAAACCTGAATTAGTAGCCAAATCTATTTTAGAAATTTTGGAAATAGAAAATACTATCATCCAAAACACCATTTTAGTTGGTGATATTTATGCCGCCGGGGCTACTGAAATCAATTTAATTCCCAACGCAATATTAAATCCAGAATCAGTCCCCGCGCCGCAAATTAATCTTCGGGGGGATTTATATTTTGACGTTAATTATATTGTAGCTAACCTACAACGAAGAAAATATATTTTATGGCTAGACAGAGAAATGGATTTAAATGTTCTAAAACAATTAAAACCTAATATTGAAGTTATTATTTATCGGGTGGAAGAAGATACTGATCCAAAATATTTAACCAAAATTCAAAAACTTGGTATACCACTACACCCTTATACCAAAATGTCCCCGGAAGATTTAAATAAAATTAAATTGGATTATTTGGAACTTCCAGTAATCAGTAACCATGAGAATATAAGTTTGGATCAAATAAAAGATAGAATTAAAAATTATAATAATGATCTAGAACTAAAAAATGATGAATTTTTTAATCAAAAAATCTTATACAAAAGCAAAAAACATTATTTGTCTGATGGTAAAATTTATAATAGTATAACGGATTGGCGCAAACAAATATCTGTGGAAAACGTGGATTTTCCTAGTGTCGCGGATTTTACCGATCCAGATTTCTTAAATCAAATAAATCATTTTTTACTATTTTCAGAATAGAAAGTTTGGAATAGAAAGTATATAGGTTAGTATGAATATTACTACGCAATTTAAAGTTGCCAATATAATTGGATTTATAATCGGACTTGTAGGATCATTATTGTTGTGGGATCAAAACAAAATAATATGCACTGGTGTTTGGTTGGTTATGTTACAGCAAATTATAGAGCGAAGAATTATAATTGAAAAAAACAACATTAGTATTCGTAAAAATAGTATTAATAGTCTAAATTAAATTATATGAAAAAAAATAAAAACCAATCTACAATTGATCCAACCGAAACTTCTACAACGTATTCCGCCCCGGAATTTTCTATTCCCGAAACTTCAAAAATGTATTCAACAATGGACGATAACGAAAACCAAGAGGTATTAGGAATTGATGAACGTCAAACTATTTCAGTCAAACAAATCAAACAAATCAAACAAATGATAGAAGATGCATCCACCAAGTTTGGTCAACAAGAACAAATTCAAAAATGTAAAATTGAACGTAATTCTTGTGGATTATTAAAAAATTTAAATTATGAATTTGATGAAATAGGATTTGTTAACTATAAAAAATTGATCCCCCGTGAATTTCTTGTTCCTAATAAACAATTTTTTCAAAATAGAAAAATAGCGGTTCCAGATTCTATAGAAAATTTAAGTGACAAGGAAATGATCGTGTTATTGACCGGATATAAAACTCTTGCGGCAATTCGCGGATTTAGATCAGTAGATCATCAAATTGTTTCAGCTTCTCACGAATCAGTAACTGTTCAAACCAAAATTTCTTGGATTGGTAATTATGAAACTGATTTTAGGTCGGTGGATTATACTGCGTTGGCTACCGCTTCTTTATCTAATACTTATAGTTTTTGTAAAAATTATTTAGCTGAAATCGCACAAAACCGTGGTGAAGTCCGGGCAATTCGCGGATTTTTAAGAATTCCAATTCTAGGTTCCGACGAATTAGGCCCGCAAAACGAAGATGATAATGTTAATGCTAAAAACGAATCAAATTCTAATCCCGTAAGCCCACATTCGGTTCTTCAAAAGAAAATGACTGAGAAAAATATTTCTTTTGATAAAATAAAAAGTACTTCTTTAAGTAAAAAGAATAGTGATGGAAGTTGCAAATTTCCTGACGCAGAAAAATGGGAGTCAGTTTTAAATATTCCTGTTGCTATAGTATTAGAAATACTTAATAATTTAGCGGCTAAAGAAAAGAAAAATAATTAAATTAACTTCTATTAAATAGAAGTAAAATATTCTATTTCGTTAAATAATTTAGCTATTTTGATATATTCGTTAGGAAAATCTAATTGTAATCGAATAGCCATCTTAGCCATAATTCCATGATCTTTTTTTAGTCTTCCTAAATGAATATGCCCAGCGTTAGCATGATCTTCTGGACGATTCGGCCCGCGAGGTAATATAAACTCCATTCGGCCCGCGAATGTTTTTGACGGGGCTACCTCTCCAATTATCACACTGGTTTGATACCCATTAGTTTCTTTTAGAAATTCTCTATTGGATTGATGTATTCCAACCTTTAAAGACTCTCTAGAATATTGTAGTATTGACTGCAAATCATTTCCTCCATAAATCCCAGTAGCACAGCTTTTTTCTGGAATTTTATCATTAAATCTTTTGACGGTAAATTGGTCATGAATAGACTTTACAAAATCTCTTGTATCATATAAATATTCGCAAAAGAAATCCGCGTTTAATAAATTATCGGGTAATTTTTTACGTAACCAAGCATCATAATCTATATGAACACAAGGAATATTACGTTCTGCCATAATAATATTGGCAGATAATTTAGGCAAATCATAGACATGAGATAATTCATCTGGTAGAAAAGGTAACTCTATTGTTTCATCAAAAGGTAATTCTAGTTTATTAAATAATAAATCAATTCCTTTATTGTCAGAAATTAATATTACCTTTTTAAAATATTTTTTAGCCCAATTAATAGAACCGCACCATAAAAAAACTTGCCATAGTGATATATAACTACTTTTATGCTTCCAAGAAAATACTGCCGTTTCTATCATATTTTTAAATAAGATTTACACCCCGCCGCCATCCACTATCGTGCCGGAAACATTGTCCTTTTCGTCTAATTTTTCTGCTCCAATAAATACTAAATACCCCAAAGAATCAAAATGAGCAGTTCTTTTAAAAAAGTAAGACGTAATTGTTCCAACACTACCACCTCCTCCCGGTGAGCCAGTACCCGCTACAACATGAAGTCTGGTTAATTGTAAATCAACTCCATCTGTCACAGTTCCACCGGAATTAGTGGGCGGACGTTCTCTGTGCCAAGTGTCTTTATGGGGTTTAGTCTCATCAGTCTCCGGGGCAACATATTTCCACGGCTCTTTTGATATAGGATCAGTTCCACTTCCATCTTTCGATGACCCTAAAACATATCTATTTTCATTTGTTCCTATTCTATTATGAGAATTTAAAACAAGTTGATTAAATGCTGACATATTATTTTATTATTATTTTATTTTATTATTATTTTGTTAACCAGCCAAACCAGTAATATAAAGCGATATTCCAGTATTTAAATTTAATCCGCTAACTTTTAATATTGCTATATCAGATAAAGAGTCATAGGGGTTAATATATTCTACATTAATAATAGCTGTAGAATTGGTATAATATACGGGATGGCCGGTATCTAAATATTTATTTTTTTCTATATTGTATAAGCCGCCAGAATAATAATTTACTTTATTTTCACCTCGTCCAGTAAATAAATTCCATGACCCAGTAAATGTTTTAGTATAATCTATAACATTTCCACTACCGGAAATATAGCCGGAAATATTTTGATAATAAACTCCACTACCAGTAAATTTATAGTTGGCAATATATCCAGTAACCGGTAAATTGTCACTAAATACTGATTCTCCAACGCCTAAATCGACGCTACCAACTAAATAATAGTCGGACACGCTCATGGTCCCACCATTAAGAGGGTCAATAGTTAAAAGAGTTTGTTGTGTTATGCTATCTGGATACAAACCAGTGATCATTATAGTAGTTGAGGTATCTTTGAATCCGGTGGCGATATTGCTAGCATTTATTAAATCTACTAAGTCATCAATATTATAATAAGTTGATTGAAATGAAGCATTCATTGATGGAAAACCTGGATTCACTGCGGTAATAGATACTAGATCGCTGGCAACCGGGACGCCAAAATAAATTTTCCCAGTAGGATAAATAAAACCGGTTCCAGAAACATTATATAAATTCTGGGCAGAGTTTCCCGTTAACAATCCACTATAATTATATGTTCCACTTCCGCTGTAAATAGTTTGAGAAACTATCATATTGTGGAAGCCACTGGCTTTTCCGCTATAATTAATTCCAGTCCTATACCCCGTTACGTTTAAAGAATAAGGCCAAGTAAAACTTCCGGTAGCATACTGTAAATTCCCGCTAAAGTATCCAGAAACAAACCCAGTGGCAATATTATTTAAATATCCGCCACTTCCTGTCCCTATTCCGGTAACAGAATTGCCACTTATTAAATAACCACTATTAAAAATATATCCACTAATTTGACGAGAAAAACCGGAAACAATATCTATATTGGTATAAAAATTACCACTACCAGAATAATATTCTAAAGAAACAACTATTGGAATACCACTACCGAATAGAGCTTCTATATCGGATGTATATAATTGGGTATTATTTTGTACAATATAATCCAACCCATTCAAATCAAAGTTATAATCATTAGTATTAACGGGCGATGCTGTAATATTAATTACTGTATTGTGGAATAATGTTCCACCGTTAGTAAATAAGTTCATTTTGCCCGTATACAACCCCACCGATTCGCCTGAATTTGGATAGATATAAAATGCCCCGGATTCACCAATATTTAATTGTCCAGTAAAAATATCCGAATAGCCAAATGGTAAATTTGTAGAAAAATTAGAATATTCTCCAGAATAAATAATTAAAGGTAAACTATTATTAATTATATATCCGGTGCCTGCATAATCGCCACTAAAACAAGTAATATTAGTCACTGATAAATTAGGCTGTTCGCCATTTATATAAAGATCATAGTCACACGAAATATAATTAGGATTAATATAAAAATAATTATATGTTCCGGTATCTTTATAATTATTATAAGATATAGGATTATTATTTATAAAATAATCGTAACGTCCACTTTTTATATTACCAGAGATTGAAAATATTTCGTCTGGAGTGTATGCTCCAACAAATTTATTATTATTATCAAAAATTTTACCACTATTACAAAAATAATTAATAACCGTGGGAATATTACCGCTTTTCAAACCAGATACTCCCAAATTAACACCCCCCAACAATGAATCAACTGACAAATCCGCTTGAAACTGAAAATTTCCAGTCTGACTATAGAATGATTTTTTTATACCTGTAGACGTAGAATACATAAATAGTATAATTAACCTTTATGTTTTAACGGTTGGAAAATAATTTACAGTATTAGTATAGCTACCCGGTCTGTCGGAGTTAAACTCTCGTCCAAAGGTAAATGTTTCGATATTCGGTAATATCATTAGTCTAGTTCCAAATTCGTATGAAGAAAAAACACCTTTATCGTCCACAGATACATCAATATTTAATAATCCATTTTCTATACTTGGAATATATCCATCTAATTCAATACCGGCGATTTTAAAAGATTTAGAAATTGATGGCTCAGTTAAATCTGTTGTAAGATTTGCAACAAATTCTTGATGTATAGTTTTAATCTGTTCTGTATTATATTCGCATATTTGATTTTTTTTGGTCAGTACCTTTAGACTATCGTCTGATATATTTTGATAATTAACAGCTAATTGAGCATAATTGCAAGTATCAACATCATCTAAATTACTTTTATTAAATGATTCAACTTTTGAAATAATTCGTCTTCTAATGTGAGTTTTTTGTACAACTACTCCAAATGCAGCAGATGTTGGTTCAGTATATTTAAATGAT
>Ga0181349_1000786_pt1 | contig 13471 bp, 28 predicted proteins | sample Su13VDMM110SD_FD_130106 | JGI IMG/M metagenome (GOLD analysis project Ga0181349, IMG submission 130106) | Freshwater viral communities from Lake Michigan, USA - Su13.VD.MM110.S.D | ecosystem: Environmental > Aquatic > Freshwater > Lake | place: USA: Michigan | collected 2013-07-16 | reverse complement strand
TTTTTTTCTATTTTTTAGGTTTGGGTACAATAGTTACTTTTGTAAAAAAATATAGATATGTACAAACCCATTGAACTTCCTTATTCGTTTTCAGCATTAGAGCCTTACATTGATAAAGAAACTATGAAGGTTCATTTCAATAATCATTACATTGGTTATATTGACAAATTGAACAAGGCGGTAGCCGAAAGAAGATTGTCTGTTCCTCTCAAGTATTTGATTGAGAATGTTCCCTCTATGGAAATACGAAATAATGGCGGTGGGTACTTCAATCATTCACTTTTTTTTAGGATGCTTAGACCTCCCGTAAGCGGTAATAATTCTCCAAGTGAAAAAACTCCATTGGTCAATTATTACATAAAGAGGGATTTTGGTAGTTACGCAAATTTCCAAAGGGAAATTCTTGATAAAGCGCTAGGTCTTTTCGGTTCGGGTTGGGTTTGGTGGATTCGTTACCCAAACGGACAAACCGAAATAGTTGTAACTGCCAACCAAGACAATCCTATAATGTTTGACAAGACCTTAAATATTCTTTTGGGCATTGATGTTTGGGAACACGCTTATTATCTTAAATACAAGTCTTTCAGAGACACCTATATCAAGAATATATTCAATGTCATCAATTGGGAGTATGTGGAAACGCAGTTTTATCGTGGGTAATATTTTTCCACTATAATCCTTACGCGATACCCCCTTGGCGAATATTTTCCACTATAAACGTAATGCCGACTAATTTTTTCCAAAATACCCGTAGCAAAAGTTTACAATACTTGCGACAAGTCGGTCAAGTTTGCGAACAAACAAAAGACAATATGTTGAATTATTGGCAAATGTTTGATAAGAATTGTGACACAAAAATTCAAAGAATTGTGACAAGATTCGTAACAAAAAGATGGTAAATTTGTTACGATGCAAAAATATCTAATCATCTTCTTGAGCGCATTCGCTACTGAAATCTTCTCTACTCTGTACATAACTGCGGTAAGCGAAAAAGACACAACCGCTATGGTGGGATTTGCTATTATAAGACCTTTCCTTGCACTTCCGTTCGCGGGATATATGTTGGAGAGTAAAAATTGGAAGGAACGCTTTAATATGGCTATTGCTCTGTCAATCGGTTATGCTTTGGCTAGTGTGTTGGTCATTGGTTTTATCAACTAACTAGAAATAAACATATCTTTGTTAATAACTTTTTGATTTTGGCTATTGCTTCTAAAGAACTTCTTTGTATCTTTGTGGGGTAATCAAAAACAATCAAAAAATGCAAAAAACAAAAAAAATGAGTTCGCTCAAAGACCTTCAGAATCACCCGATGGTTGATTATGTTGAACGCGAATACAATCCAAATGTGTTCGATGATTATACTCATACCTATTGGCTATATCTAAAAGATGGCTATTGGTTTCAAGAAGAGGAAATCGGTTTGATTCACGAACCGACTATTGCTTTAGTATTGAGCCAATTCAATAGTATGACCATCAGTAGAAGAACCGATGGGTTCTAATTAAGAAATCAAACGGGGGGAGCGCATCCACAACGCTCATTGTAATCAATCAATCTTATGGAAAAGACACAAGTTTATCTTTACTTCAGCACCTACGGGTCACACAAGCACGATGTGTTCGTTATTCAAGTTGGAGGAAAACCTTATCAAAATAATGACCGAATGTTGTATATGCACGACAAAGAATTGGGTGCTATGTTATTCGAATACCTTACACCTTATCTGAACGAGAACTATACCATTTCGTTTATCGAAAGTCCTAAACCGAAATCAGTATGAGAGTGTACACTTTTGAAACCCAATTAGGATTTGTCGAAGAGTATGACTTGAGGCTAATCAAGAAAAGAGCGCTAGAGGTGGCTAAACTGCTCAACAGAGAAGTTCTTATCACCAAGGTGACTAAACCCTCATTCAAACAAGATTGGTTCACTATGCGCCCCGATGGGAAGTTCATTGTGGATGCTATTGATGTCAACAAAGGAGACTACTAAATTCACTAACGGGGGGAGCGCATCCACAACGCTCATTATAATCAATCAATAAAAGTTATGAAACCAAAAGAAATCAGTTACTTTCGAAACCCGATAATGAAAAAAGATTTTGTCATCGCAGTTGGAAGTGTATTTATGAGAGTGCTTGTTGCCGACTTCAAAAGCGATGCTGAAGCAGAAGCGTTCTGTCAATCAATCGTAAAAAAGTTAAGCGAATGAAGAAGATATTGTCCAACGGAAACACCAATGAGAAAACCAAAAAGAATTTGCGGGAAACGCTGATTCTTTATTTGACACCCACGAATCAGAATAGTAAGGGAATAAATCTTTGCCCTAAAGCATCAGACGGATGCGCTTCTGCGTGTTTGTATAGTGCGGGTAGGGGAGCATTCAATAGCGTTCAAAAAGCACGATTGGAGCGCACGGAACTGATGTTGGGTGATAGAAAAGCATTCCTTACTCAAGTGATATCGGAGATTAATCGCAAAGCCAAAAGAACAGAAGGAGAGTTAGCAGTTCGGTTCAACGGGACTAGCGACTTCAAATTGGTTGAATTGGCTATAGCGACAAACTTGCCGATAGAACCTAACGTGGTTTTTTATGACTACACTAAAATCATTTCCAAAGCGGGTGAGCGAATGCTATCTAGCGGACATCGTTACGTTGTTACCTTCAGTCGCTCTGAAGTAAACGAAGAAGAGGCTCTAGCGCATCTTCAAGACAATGGAATAGTCGCGGTGGTGTTTGATGAGTTGCCATACGAGTGGAAGGGATTTAAGGTCTACGATGGTGATTTGAGGGATGATTTGATGTTGGATATACCCAAGGGTTCTGTCCTTGGTTTATACGCTAAAGGAAAGGGTAAAAAAGACACTACGGGATTCGTGGTAAAAACTAAAAACTGAATAACTATGACACCAAAAGAAAAAGCGCAGGACTTGCTAGATAAAATGAATGTAGTTCATTATCTGAAATTAAGCGGTAAAAACAAAGATTGTAAAGGACTTCCCGTCTCTATGTATGCTAGTCAAGTTAAAGCGTGCGCTTTAATAGCGGTGGATGAAATCATTGAGCAAGTAGCAAATTCTGCCGATGCTGACTATTTAACTTTGAGAATTCTCTTTTGGAAGCAAGTAAAAGAACAAATTCAAAACACAAAAACTAACTAGTTATGGCGAAAAAAAAGAAGGTTGTTGTAGAGGAAAGACTTTACACTATCAAATACACGAAATACGATGATGGCTCATCTGAAGTTGAACGAACCAACGAGGGTTTCAACCCTTTTGAACTGATTGGGTATATGGAGCAAGTGCAAATCGAAATACTTCAGCAACTCAAAGGTGTACTTACACCGAACACAACCAAACTGATTGCGAAAGAAAGAAGGAAGTAAAATGAATAAGCACTTGATGAATGGTGTAATTAAATCCGAACCAAAAAATTGGTTGGATGCCGAAATTCAAAAACTTCTTGACTTGAAAAAACAAGGCTTCTCTTTTGACCAAATAGGAACTCAACTAGATAGAACTGCTTATTCTTGCAATAGGAAGTTTTACAAACTAATGAAGAAATTAGATACCTACAACGATAAGCATAGAAAGCAGAAGTACGCATATAACAATCAATTCAGACATCAAATAGTTGCGGAGAGTTTATTGGATGCTTATAGCGGTGGTGTTTCTTGGTGGAAGTCGAATACTGATTTAAGAGTGGTGGATAATGACATTGCCATAGAGGGCGCAGATTACAAACTTGACGCTTTCGATTTTTTATATAAGCATAGGAAAAGTAAATTTGACATCGTTGACCTTGACCCATTCGGTAGTGCCTATGAGTGTTTTGATTTTGCTTTGCAGATTGCTCAAAAAGGAATAATTATTACTTACGGGGAAATTGTTGGTCGAAGGTTTAATCGCCAAGATTTTGTAGAGCATAGATATGGAATGAATTACGTTGAAGACTTTACAACTAACAAATTATCGGAGTATGTTGAGAAGAGGGGGTTGATTTACCGAAAGATACTTACCCCCATCATCAAAGCGGAAATGACGAACATATCTAGGGTATATTACAAGATAGACCATTTTGACTACGGACATAGCGGTTGTAAATATTTTGAGAAGAAGAATACCCTAGACTTGTTTTCATCTTCGGGTGATTAAAATATCTTTGTTAATAACTTTTGTTGTGAATTATTTGGTTCTAAAGAAAATGTTTTTATATTTGCTCTGTAATCAAAAACAAATCAAAATGAACACAGACAAATTTAAATTTTCCGACACGGAGTATTGCGATGGCTACCATCAAACCGAAAGAACCATCATTGGTAAATTAACTCCATTGAGACTGCAAATCATTACGGGTGCGGTTGACAAGTTTAACGAAACGCACGATGCTCCTTATGGAGTTAGCCCGAACGGGTATCGCTATAGATGTGGTTGCGAACACGATTGTTGCGGACATCTTGTCTCTGAAAGCGTTAGTTACGAGCAAGAGACTATTGACAAAGACCTTGTTAAAACCACATTTTTTCACACGAAATCTTACAATCTATAATATGGTACAACTTTCGAGAGATTTAAAGGCTAGAATCGCTGAGTTGCGTCTAGACCAACAACAAGAGGTTATCAATAACTTCGCTAACGGGGATTTGTGGAACAACTGCGAGGACGCTATCTTCTTCATCGAAGAATACGGACAAGAAAACCGACCTACCCCAATGTATGACGAGGATGATTGCGAGTGCGGTTACGAATTAAACAATGGGACAAAAGTCTATTTTGAGGGAATGACTTTTCAGAATAGTTACTAAAACAAGGTTGCGCTTTCACTTTCTACCTTGGGCGCATAATACCTCTTTTTACTCTGCTCAATCGGGCGGAGTTTTTTTTTGACTTGATGTTGCAATGCCGATTACACACACGCTCGGCAGATAGCAAGGTGTGGGCAAAAAAAAGAGCAACTACTTGAGTCACTCTTTCTTTGAGGTTTTATAACTTGACTACGAAAAAATTAATTTTCTATGCAAATATAGGATAAAAATTTAGTTTAAAAAAAAATGTCCGTGTATCTCGGGAAAAGATAAAACACGGACAAAAATTTTTAACAACAATGACAAAGTTAAAGGAAAATAAAGCCCAATCGCATATGTGTATAAAAAAAGCCCAAGAAATACCAAACATATCTTTGTTAATAACTTTTGTTGTTAAATATTAGGTTCTAAAGAAATGTTGTTTATATTTGCTCTGTAATCAAAAACAAAAATCAAAAACAAATGGAAAACACCATCGTTATCAAAGGTCTTACTGATTTGGAGAAAATAGTATTGACCACAATTGCAGAAGGTATGTATGCTGAAGTAGGTTTCAGCGATGTCACTATCGAAGATGTAGTGATTGAATCTAAACTAGATAGTAAAATTGTTCGAGGGGTTATCTCTTCTTTAATAAAGAAAGGGTTAATCGTTGCGGATGATGTTTATGGATTTTCTCCCGAACCGAAAAGAACCTTTTATTGTCTGACTGAAAAATCTTATGGTTTAGTCGAAGAGTATGTTGGTGAGGAGGGAATCCTTAAAGCAATCATTGCATAAGACAATCAAACGGGGGGGAGCGCATCCACAACGCTCATTGTTATCAATCAAAGCAATCAATCAAAAAACAACAATTATGGCTTTTGCAAGTTCGGGAAACAATTCAAGACACCACGATTATAAGGTTTGTCCTAATTGCGGTAAGAAAGGTGTTTATACTCCTCTAAAAGAAGTTTTGAAAAACAACAAAATTGTTATCTATCCAAAACAATGCAAGTATTGTAATGAAAAGTTCGGAAAGGTGCGCTTTGAAACCATTAAAAAATAAGTAATCAATCAAAACCAAATAAAATGATAAAGGAAAAAGCAAAACAAAACAGAGGTATCGAAATTGACCTCACGGGTTCTCAAGGGAACGCATTCTACCTATTAGGGACTGCTGACAATCTAGCAAAGCAAATCGGACTAGATGGAAAAGCCATCGTAGCGGAAATGATGGAGAGCGACTACGAGCATCTCGTGGCTACTTTTGACAAGCATTTCGGACACATCGTAACACTTTTAAGATAATCACCACAATGAAAAAAACATTGCTTTATATTGCGTGTATGCTAGTTGCTTGGGCAATCGCATCTAAATTCGATACGGATACGCACGAACTTGAATCAAAGCCTTACCCCTCACATCAATTCGAAGATTGATTCTTTATGGTAATTTTAGAAATACAACAAGTGATTTGGGTAGACACGAATTTAGGAAAGGGAATTGCCCTTTTCTTAATGGACTATGGGATTCAAAATAACACCATTTGGATTGTAGCATTGGAACATAGTGGTGAGATAAAACATTTTGATTCAAATCAGATAAGACTCGTTGAAAATTTTACATTCAATATCAATATTAAAAAATCTAAAAAATGACTGACAACAAACTTGGAATTGTCGCAAGACAAGAAATCTCTTACGATATGTTTGAGGGAATAATCGTTACCGCTTTAGAAGGCGGAAGTAACTATTGGTATTTAATAGACCTTGAGGATACGGGTGTTTCAAAAGAGAAATATGCAAAAGACCCCCATTCGATTCAGATAGCAAAAATGATTTGGTATGACCGAATTAATCTTCGCGTCTTGGACAAAGAGGACGAAGATGTGTTGCTAGGGGAAGTTAACCTTGCTACCATTAAAACCGCCTTTGAAATCATTTGCTCTCAATATCCGCAGACTTACTTGAACCTCATTCAAGACCAATACGATGCGGAGGATGCTGATATCTTTTTTCAAATTGCCACAATGGGCGAAATAACATTTGGTTGATTATGAAAAAAATAGGCGGAAAGCAAAAAGTGCTTACAGAGCAAGATTTTCAAAAAGTTCTTGTAGCGGTTGAAAAAGGAAGAACCTATAAGGAAGCGTTGAAAACTATCAAATGGAGCGCACCTACCTTTAAAAAAAGAATTACAGAGGAGCAAAGACTTGAATTGAGAAAATATTTTGCTAGTAATCTCGCAAAGAAAAATAAGGGAAGAGGGATGAGGGTTTTTACAGAAGAGGATTTTAAAAAAGTTCTTCGCTTGGTTCAAAGTAGAGTGCCTATTGTCAAAGCCGTAAAACATATCGGATGGAGCGAACAAGGATTTAGGAATAGGATTACCGAAAAGCAAAAAGTTGAACTGCAAAAAGCAAAACGCGTTACAAGAAAAAAAATAAAGATTGAAAATTTTTCTCATTCCGATTTCGTGAAAGTTTTATCGTTGATTGAGCAAAACCTATCTATTACTGACGCGGTAAAAGTTATTGGTTGGAATAGGGGTGATTTTTACAAAGCCATAAGCGAAAAGCAAAAACTTGAACTTCGGATGGTATCAACTGCAAACACTCTTTATGGTATAGGAAGTCAATTCAAAAAAGATTTTGCAAAATGAGTATAGCGCTAGATAAAATCAAGGATATGCAAAAGCGGGTTGAGTCGCTATTAAGACGATTCCCCGCATATCGCGATTGCGACAACAAATTGGTTGCTCATATTTGGATGGAGCAGATAGGGGGTATAGAAAAGATGAAGGAGATTAATTTGCACGATTGGATGAAGATGTGCATTGAAAATCCCAACATAGCTTTACCCGAAACAATCTGCCGAGCAAGAAGGCTTATTCAAAAAACAAATGAAGACCTTCGGGGTGAGCATTACAAAATTCGAAAAGACCAAGAGAAAGATGTTCGTGGGGGCATAAACGATATTTAATATCTTTACCCAATGACAACAAAAGAACTAAAGGAACTAGCGAAGAAAAAAAGCCAACCCCTCATTTTTGAAGCAGATATGTCTATCTATGTACACGGATACGAAGAAGGCTATCTAGATGCGGAAAAAACGCTATTTACCAAGGATGATTTGCACGAAGCGTTTAGAGCGGGTAAAATATTTGAGCGTTCGGGAATCAACATTTTTGAAGACATCATAAAAAACAAAAAATAACTATGCCAAAATTTAGAAAGAAACCCGTAGTAATTGAAGCGATACGATTCACTCAAAGTAATTTTGATGAGGTAGAATTATTCACAGAAGGCAAAGCGCATTCTTGGAGCAGAGAGAGAAGAAAAGATGGTTATGACCATTGTATTATTCCTACCCTAGAAGGCGAACATATAGCCACAAGTGGCGATTGGATTATCAAGGGTGTTAATGGAGAGTTTTATCCGTGCAAACCCGAAATTTTTCAAAAAACATATGAACTCGTTTAAAACTAAAAACTAAATAACAATGGAAAAAAGCAACCCCGTAACAATACTCAAAGAGAAATATGACTCTGAAGAGTTAATTGAATTAATAAATATGACCTTTCAAGAGATAAAAAGTTTCGGAGTATTCCCGTTCTTTTTTAAGGTTAAGGGCATTATCAAGCCATATATTTTTTGGAGTTCATTAATTTCTCTAGTTTTTATTGTGTTTGGCAATGCCGACTATTGGACATTTTTTGTGCCTTTGACTCCCGTAATAATATTCTATATTCTATTTGGTATTGACTTTTTTAGGGTACAATATAGCCTATTGAAATTGCAGAAGCGATTGCAGAAATTTACTACTAAACAAGTTACTTGGGACGATATGGTTTACTTATCCATTATTGTTTTCTCGGTGGATGAAGAAGATAATTTTGAAGAACCGCATTTGTGATTGTGTTTGTGTTTTGATTTTTGATTACAAAAGAATCCCCGTCAATGGCGGGGATTTTTTACTTTTGCAAAGATGAGAAAAAAACAGAACTACCTTACCAAGAAATTTAAAGGGCATTATATTGAGCGTTTGCAAGAATTCTTATGTGAACTTGATGCCGATTGGAATTGGAATATGTCAATGTATCTTAATGCGGAATATCCTCCCACAACTGCTTTCGCTAAACTTTTCTGTAAGCAAACGGGTAATCTTGTTTTAGTTCGGATGAGTCCGATTGAAAAAAGAATTGATAAAAACGAAGCCTACTTTAGATTTGTAATTGAAAAGATTGGTGAGCGTGTTATCGAAAACCGCGAAGAGCCATCTTACCAAGAGATACCCAAACTTTTTGAAGATGAAAAACTTCTCTGAAAGAAAGAAGGGCGCGAAAGAAATTTCCAAACTTATTAACATTTTACCCACGTTGTTAGAAAAGATATTATATTTGGTGGTGTTAATCACTTTCATCAAATGTTTATTAAATTCTAATGTCTAAACAAGTCAAGGCAAACTTTAATAGTGGAGATTTAGATAAGTACAGAACTGCTCTAGCCTACGCGAAAAAGAACAAGCAATCATTTCAAATCGTTTCAACGGGACTATCTAGAAAGATGGTTATGCCAAATGGATACAAGTTGAACTACTTCGGAAGGAGGGGTTCGAATAATCTCGTTGAAGGCGCATTTCTTGTTATGATGGTCAAGCGAGAGATAGACGCTTATATTGAAAAGAATGGTGTTGTTCCTAGCCTAGAGCCTACCCAAGTTCAATCATTCAATTTTACCGCTATAAGAAAGGCTTTAAACGGAAAGCGCCAACCGATAGTTGGAGTTGATATAAACGCTTGTTATTGGTTCGTTGCACACAAGCTAGGATACATTTCAGATTCTCTTTTTGAGCGTGGTATAAACACCAAGAAGAAAAAGGGTTTACTTATAGCTATCGGATGTTTGAATAAACTTCCTATGACAAAAACCTATGTTGATGGTGAGTGCGTGTCAACCACTTTCGACAACGAATACAATCAGAGATATGCTCCTTTCTATTGGAACATCATTTACCATACTCACGAACTGATGATTGAGTCATTCAAGTTGTTTGGTGATGATTGGTATATGTTCTTAACAGACTGCTTGTTTGTGTCAATTGACAAAATAAAGGATGCTCAAGAGTTTCTTAAACAGAGAGGGTTTTTCTACAAAAATCACCCGATTGAATTCAAAAATTTTGATTCGAAAAACATCTCTTGGTTTGACTTCAAGGATATGAAAACAAAAACGATGTTTGCGGGAAGTCGCGATATTAACTTCTATGTCAAGGTTTTCGATGAAAAACAAAGAGCAACCGAAGTCGCTCTTTGAAGGTACTAACTAACTAACTCATTGGAACTAGCCAACAACTTAAAACAAGATAAATGAAAAAAGTAAAAATCAGCCAATCTCTTTTGAAAGCGCTATACAACTTCAAGAAGGGGGAGGAATGTGGAATTAAGATATTTGAGCAATATGTCAATGGTCTTGAGACACCATCTAGCGAAGCTATGGACTTAGGGAATTGGTTTGAATACCAATGCACGGGACAGATGCCCCGTAGTGGAATCCTTCCCGTTGAAAAAAAGCTAAAAGGAGGTGGTTTATCTGCCGAGTACCGAAGAATGGAGGTGCAAGTGAAGAACTTCAACCGCATTATTGACCGATATGAGATTCGGATTGACGAAACGGGTTATGTCTTCAACCACGATAAGTATTCGGGGATAACCGATATAAATGCGACTTGGGACGATGAGCTTTGTATTATTGACGTGAAATCAACGGGGAAGATTGACGATAAGTGGAGCGAGTTCGGGTGGCACGAAGACAAGTTCGAGAACCCCGACAATCCAATTGCTCAGTATCTTACAATTCAAGCCGTGCAGTACAAACTTCTTGCTAGAGAAGAGTGGGGTATATCAAACATCCCTTTTTACTTTTTTGTGTTCAGCACCACGGATGAGAACTCTGTAAAAATATACAAGGTTGAGGTTGATGAAGACAGATTAGATAAGCACAAAGAGCAATTAGATTTCGCCTACAATTATTTCAATAATGTCTTCGTCAATCTACCGAAAGAACAATTAGCATTTCCTAACCAAAAAAGATGTCACGAATGTCCACTAAACCAAAATTGCAGTTACAAAATAGATGTGCCTCTTGTGAGAGTAATACAAGTATCATAAACTATATTGCTTATTTACGCACCTATCAGACGCTTTTATTGAATTATCTCGAAAAAGGAATGGAGGAGTATTCCACGATGAAATATCGGAAGAAAAAGACCTCTATTTTCGTTCAAGATTACTATGTCAGTATTGAGGTAATGCAACAAGACAATAAGGTGAGAATTAGAGAAGAAATCAAATTTATCAATCAAATAATCAAAGGCTATGAAAAATTCAGAGGAACTAATTAAAGCGGAGATAGTTACCAAGCTACCCGAACCAATGCAAAAAGCTATCGCGGATGCTTTTCAAAAATGTATTTCGCTTATTGGGGAGAAGGAAGCGGAGCGTGAAATCAGTTACGCGATACAAATCATCTCCAAAAACAAAGAACTGCAAAAATGCTCCGTTCAAAGCGTAATGGACGCTATTGTAAACGGAAGTCGCGCGAGCGTAACCTTGAATCCAAATCTAAAACTTGCTTATCTAATTCCTCGCAAGGGAATCGCTTGTCTTGATATTAGCTATATGGGTTTGATTACAATTCTTAAAAAGAGCGGTGGGTGCAAATACATTGATGCTTATGTGGTGTTTCAAGACGAGGATTTTTCGCATAACCCCGCATCGGGACAAATTAACCATACCCCGTATTACGCAAGAACTGAAGCGGAGCAGAAGAAGCGAATTATCATTGGTTGTTATAGTCGGGCGGTACTGCCGAGTAACGATGTGGTGTTCTGCTATATGCCCTATTGGGAAATTGAAAAGGTCAAGCGTATGAGCGAGGGTTCGTCTAGTTCATTTTCTGCTTGGAACACTTGGGAAGAAGAGATGGTAAAGAAGTCAGTCATCAAGCGACACTTCAAAATGCTAGTTAGTGATTCGGAAGCGGTTGAGGTTGTCGAAGCCTTACGCATCGAAGATGAGAATAACCCGCTAGTGAAATCCCCTAACAAACCTTCACTTTTCAATCTCGATTTTGGCGAATAATTATTTCAAAACTAGACCATTACACATCAAATGAAAAATAAAATAAAAAAAATTATTCAATGGTTTTTGGAAGTCCAAAACGAAGTAAATGAAATACAATCAAAACAAATGTTCGGTAAATTCTAAATCTATATAAATATGAAAAAAGTGTTTTTAATCCTTACCCTTGCAGTTGGACTAATGGGGTGTAACAAAGAAGAGACGGAGCAATGTAATTGCGGAACAATCTCCAATGATGGTATTGACAATGGGTGCTATTGGTTAGAAATTCGAAACGATTGCACGGGTAATAAAAAGACATTTTGTTTTGACCAAGATGTTTGGATGAACTCCCCCGTAGGTAGTAACTTCTGCGTAACCAACCAAGGTCAATGGTAATATGAAAGAGAATAACATCGCTCGAATCGGATGTGGGGTGTTTTTGCTTTACATCTTAATTTTGATTGGTGCTTTGATTCGCATTTTTTTTATGCACGTTGAACCATCGTCTTGGTTTGAATCAAAACCGATTCCGAAAAAAGAACAGAATGGCGATTCATTATTGCGAGTCAGATGCGATAGCCTAGGAATTGATTACAACACAATCGGAACAACTACAGACCCCGATTAACGCAAAAAGTCCCCTCGTTTGGGGACTTCTTGTTGTAATCAATCTCAATCAAATGTAGGGAATGGAAATACCCTTTATCAGACTTCTGCAAAAATAGCACTTAATCGCACTCAATGCAAATAAATGTCACTTACTGCCGACTTATAAGAAATTCTTCATTTGCTCATCCATTGTTCCGCTTTCTGCGCTGATTGGAGATGATTGCATCGGTCTTGTTGTAGGTGTCACTTGAGCAATGAGTGGCATTCCCGTTCTGTCGTATTTGCTATTTAGAAGGTCATTCTTCACATCGTTTTCTGATGGTTTTGGTGGAAGTGCTTTTTCTACTGCGGGTTTCATTGTATTGTCATAAAGACCACCAATGATGCTTCCCGCAATACCGCCTAAAATAGCGAATCCCGCATATCCCCAAAATCCTTTTTTACCTTTAAAGGCATAATAAAGTCCACCTAGCGTTCCAATGCTTCCAAGAATGTATTGTGCGCTTTTGTAGTTGATTTTATCGTTCATTTTTTTGTTTTATTAAATTTGTGTTAATGAATCTACGGGAAACCAAATACGAGAAGTAAATTGTTGCCCACTTGCTAAAGTTTTTGTGAAAACAAAAGTTGATTCTACATATTTTGTTCCTTTTCCCGATGTAACTACTGACCATTGTTGGGAAAGTGGACTAATTATTTTATTCAAATATTTTGTGTTTCCCGTTAATCTAAAAGTGGTGTCTGCGGGTATTATTTGCTGATTGAAAAGCGAACCTCTTTTCATAAGTGCCGAGCCACCTCCATTCCATTTATACATCGTTTCTGCTCCTTGCGCTCGTTGTCCATCCGCGCTGAAACTTTCGCTAATTGGAGTGCGATTCATCATTTTGCAGATTACAAAACCCGCGATTAAACCACCGCCTACTAAAAGTAAATCTTTCTGATTCATAA
>Ga0181349_1000784_pt1 | contig 13498 bp, 22 predicted proteins | sample Su13VDMM110SD_FD_130106 | JGI IMG/M metagenome (GOLD analysis project Ga0181349, IMG submission 130106) | Freshwater viral communities from Lake Michigan, USA - Su13.VD.MM110.S.D | ecosystem: Environmental > Aquatic > Freshwater > Lake | place: USA: Michigan | collected 2013-07-16 | reverse complement strand
TACATCTTTGGCTACATGGGGGCTGTCTACGGTGCTTCTTTCTCCCGCCACTGGGAAAACATTGATCCCGGTCTTGTGCGGAATGTTTGGGCAAAAGAGTTGGGCCGATTCCTAACCTACAAACCCAGCCTGATTTACGCTTTGGAACACCTCCCGCCAGCCTTTATCCCGTCAGCGGTGGCTTTTCGCTTGACCTGTAACGGTGGGCCAAGAATCCCTGACAAGCCGCACTCCATGATCACCAAGCAGCCAAGCCAGTTTGAGGCGGCACGGAATGAAATCATCAAAAGCGAAGCATTGGCAAAGTTGGCTGAGTTACGCCGGTCATTTAGTGAAAAGGCAAAAAGCAATGAACCGACTTGAAGCAAACAAACTTTTGGATAAAGCCCGTGAAGGACACAGGTACACCCTTGAAGAAATTAGCGCTGCCCTCTACGCCAGTGGCGACCTACATGATCCGTTGCGAAGCGCGGGAATGGCATCAGCGCTATCGGGCCAAGGTGAAACAATTGGGCAATGTGAAAGCGCAAAGCTGGTGGCATCAAGTGAAGGCAGACATTGTGCGGATTCGTGGGCAGGCTACAGCCGATACCTTGATAAACGAAATGAACAGGCAGCATGAGACACGCAAAAAGAGTTGACGCAAACCAAGATGCCATAGTCCAAGTTTTGAGGGATGCTGGCGCTTATGTGTGGATCATCAGTCTGCCAGTTGACCTTTTGGTTGGCTACAAAGGTCACACATTCTTGGTTGAGATCAAAACCAACGCTAAAAAGCGTTTAACGGCCCTACAAGGCGATTTTTTTAACAATTGGTCTGGCAGTACCTTGGCAAGAATTGACAGCCCTGAAGCCGCCCTACGCATGATTGGAGTGTTGAAATGAAAGTACAAATTGGCGATGCCACGCTGTACCTTGGCGACTGCATGGACATCTTGCCAACGCTGGGCAAGGTAGATGCGGTGATTACTGACCCGCCATACAGCGACAAAACACACAACAATGCAAAAAGCAACGCAGGAACTGGCGCTGGCGCAAAGGCGATTGACTTTAAGGCGATTGACTTTAAGGCGATTGAATCACTGCTCACTGCTTGCGCCCCATTGTGTGATGGTTGGGTTATTGCAAACATGGATTGGCGGCATATCGCAGCGCTTGAGTTTGAGGGTCATAGCTTTTATGAGCTAATTCGTTTCGGTGTTTGGGTTAAAACGAACCCAATGCCACAAATTAGCGCCGACCGGCCTGCAAATGGATGGGATGGGATTGCATACATTTTCCCAAGGGGCAAAAAGAAAGCATGGAATGGCGGTGGATGTCACGGGAATTGGAGCGGCCCTGTTATCACAAACGGAGACCATCCAACGGGCAAGCCTGTGGACATGGTTTCTAGTTGGGTTACTCGCTTTACTGGCAAAGGCCAAACCATCCTTGACCCCTTCATGGGCAGCGGCACAACGGGCGTGGCGGCTATACAGATGGGCCGCAAGTTCATCGGCATTGAGCGTGAACCCAAGTATTTTGATATAGCCTGCAAGCGCATAGAGCAAGCCATAGCCCAAGGCCAGTTATTTGCACCAGATCAGCCTAAACAAATTCAGGAGGCGATGTTTTAATGAAACCAGAAGAAGCCGCCGAAAGCATACGCAACAAAGCTCCGGCCTACGGTGAAGCCAAGGCCCAGAGGGTTTATCTTGAAGAATTCCGCAAAAGCCAAAAAGCTATGCTGATGAAAGAATCCTTAGAAATGGGCTATGAAGCCGCGAATGCCCAAGAGCGCGAAGCCTACGCAAGCCCCGTTTACCAAAAGCTGCTAAACGGTTTGGCTGCGGCAATTGAACAAGAAGAAACCCTGAAATGGGAAATTGAGGCTGCTAGGCTTGACATTGAAATCTGGCGAACACGCGAAGCCACCAATCGACTGCAAGATAGGGCGCATCAATGAGACAGTGCCAATGTGGTGGTTTAGTTCGCCAACACGATTTATCAAGTAATCGACAGGTTTGGACGTGCAATTCTTGCGGACGCAGGGAAGTTAACCGTCCAGCAGGTTATTCCTTTAAGTCGGAAAGGCTAACAAATGATGATTCCCAAGCACCCGTATGTGCGCAGCAAGAAACTGTTGCGCCTAGTGGCCAGCCTTGATTGCCAAATCTGTGGGTCAAGCGTTTGCGTTCAGGCCGCCCATACAAACTGGGGAGGCGGCAAGGGCAGGGGCATCAAGGCTGATGACAACCTAGTCGCCGCCCTGTGCCTCAAGTGCCATTTTGAGATTGACCAAGGCAAAGACTTGACCAAGGAAGAACGCCAAGAAAAGTGGTATAGGGCACACGCTGCTACGGTTGAAAAATTGTGTGACCAAGGGGCTTGGCCTTTAGATGTTCCGCTGCCTATAATGGAAGCGCAGTTGTCTTAACGGGGGGTGTTGCAACCCCCCTTTTTTTGATATAGTGCCAACATGAACGAAGAAGTAGCCGAATTTGTAGCGCAACTGCTGCATAGCAGCACGGTGACGCATTTCATGCACTGGTCAACGACCAGCTATGCAAAACATGTCGCGTTAGGGGAGTACTATGTCCAAATTGTTGACTTGGTTGACGAATTTGCCGAATCGTACATGGGCAAATATGATCAGCTTAAAAAATTTCCTGATGAGTTTCACACAGAAAAAGACTCCGTGAAATACTTGGAAGGCATGAAAGAATTTGTGGAAGAATCCCGCGAGGAACTGCCACAAGACACAGAATTGCAAAATTTGGTAGATGAAATCGCCGACTTGATCAATTCAACCTTGTACAAACTGCGTTTTCTTAACTAAGGAAAAATCATGGCAAATATGATGAAGAACGAACCCAAAGGCTACGGCGCAAAGGCTTCAATGAAGGGCAATGCAGCCGCTTCTGACATGACGGGCAGTCAAGGCAGCGCCAAAAAAGGCATTCCCGCTGCTAAAACCAACATGACGGGTGCTGATAAAGCATTTGACGGTGGACGTTCTAGCGGTGTTTGCTATTCGCATGATCGCAAATGTAGCCAGTAATGCAAATTCCGCTGTCCAGCATCATGGCGGCGGGACAGCCAGCGCCCTTTGCTGATCAAAACAGGGCATCGGCGCTTATCCCGCAAGGCCAGCCACAATCGCAAGACCCGATTGAGCAGGAATATTTTGACCGTTTAAATAACGATTATTTAAAATTGCGTCAGGAATACGCTGCTATAAAAGACTCTGGCGGCGGGAAAATTTTGAACACAGACATTGCGCGGGAGTTGTCTCCGCACTATTTGGCTGACCGCACAAAGTCTGCCAATGTGCATGAGCCATCTAGCCAGTTCATCAAACGGATTTATGCGGAAAAGCTGTCAAACCCAACCCCAAAGGGAAGCGACAACACGGTTGTTTTTACTGCTGGCGGCACTGGGGCTGGAAAGACTTCTGCTTTGGAATCAATCAAAAACGTTTCTGAATCGGTCAAACGGGCCGAAATGGTGTACGACACCAACATGAATAAGTTTGAAAGTTCCGACAAGAAAATCCAGCAGGCGCTAAAAGGAAACCGCAACGTTCAAATCATCTACACCTACCGCGATCCTGTGGAAGCCTTAGAAAATGGCGCACTAAAACGCGCCAGCAGGCAAGAAAAAGAGTTCGGTACTGGCAGAACTGTTCCTATTGGCGAACATTTAAAAACGCACATTGGCGCGTTAAAAACTGTTCGGGAATTGCAGGAAAAGTATAAAAACAACCCAAAAGTCAAGATTCAAGTCATAGATAATTCGCGTGGAATGGGCAAAACTGCTGTAAGTTCACTTGACAAGCTGCCTAAATTGAACGAAAATCAAGTGGAAAGGAAGTTATATGACTCACTCGAAAAGGCCCGAAGAAGCGGCGCTATTTCGGAAAGCACCTACAGAGGCTTTGCCGCTAAGTCCCGCTGAACACCGAGAAAGCAGGATGCTTGAAAAAGCCACAAGGACGTTGGCTGAAGAATTGGCTGCGGGTTTGAACAAGGCTGTTTTGGCTGAAGAAGCAGGATACCCAAGCCGTGGCGCTTAGTTGTGCAGGCTGCAAGTTTTTTGTAAATGCTCAGATCATGGGTAGTTGTCGCCGTTACCCGCACACAATCAACAGGCACATGAATGATTGGTGTGGGGAACATGTTGCGTTGCAGAAAATTGAACCCGCAATGGTGAATTTGCCTGTGTACGACATCATGACCGACACTGTTACCGAACCTAAAAAGCGCGGAAGAAAGCCAAAAAATGATCAAGCCACTGCATGACCGGGTAGTTGTTCGCCCCAATGTTCGTAAGTTGTCTGACATAATTTACGTCAACAATAAGGAATCTTTCAATGAAGGAACAGTTGTGGCGGTAGGCCCAAAGGCAGACCAGACACAGGTGGGCGACTTCATCAAGTACGGAAACGGTGATTATTTAAAGTGGCCTGTTCACCACATTGATGGGCAGGATTATCAAATTATTCAAGAAGCCGACATTTGTGCGGTACTGGAGACATGATGGCAAAAGCTGGACTATACGCAAACATTCACGCAAAGCAAGAGCGCATTGAAGCGCAAAAAGCTGCGGGTAAGAAGCCTGAACGCATGAGAACACCGGGCGCAAAGGGCGCACCTACTGCGGCGGCATTTAAGCAATCTGCCAAAACTGCCAAAAAATGAAAAAGCACGACAAGCCCATTGCCCACACCACTACGGGTAAGGGTAAAACCTACAACCCAGTGGAAAAGGGCGCTGGGATGACTGCTAAGGGCCGTGCCGAATACAACGCTAAAAACAACAGCAATTTGAAGCCGCCTGCCCCCAATCCAAAAAACAAGGCAGATGCTGGGCGCAAGGCCAGTTTTTGCGCTAGGATGGAGGGGGTAGTAAAAAACGCCAAAGGCCCAGCGGAGCGAGCCAAGGCATCCCTTAAAAACTGGAACTGTTAAAGGAACATATTATGGCAAACTCAATAGCAATAGGCGCAGCATATCAAGACCAAGACCTTAAAGGGTCAGCCACTCTTTACGCCGCCGCCACATCAGGCCAAATCGGGTATAACACGGGTTCGTCAACGGTTGCACCCGCAACTGTGACCCAAGCCACCAGCAAGTCAACAGGTGTGACCATTAACGCATCAGTTGGTCAAATTGTGACCAACAATGCAGCGTTAGCGGCTGCTGCTGAAGTGGCTTTTGTGGTGACAAACAGCGCAATTTCTGCGTATGACATTCCCGTAATTGCAATTGCAAGCGGTGCAGCAACGGCAGGAACTTACTTGGTTTCTGTTGTGGCAGTGGCGGCTGGGTCATTCACTATTGGCATCACTAATGCAAGTACTGGATCATTGTCCGAAGCATTGACCATTAATTTTGCAACAATTCACGTTGCCCAAGTATGACTCCAGAAGTTATAAACAAGCGTGTGGAACAACTTCAGGCGCAAGCTAAACAAATGGAAATCAACCTCCATGCGATTAGCGGGGCGATCCAAGACTGCCAGTATTGGCTAAACCAATTGGAGAGCAAAGATGCCGCTAATCAAGTCAATGACCCCCAAGGCGCTGAAAGCTAACATCAAGGCTGAAATAGAAGCTGGCAAGCCTGTTAAGCAGGCTGTCGCTATTGGCTATTCGGTCAAGAATGAAGCTGCAAAGGCCAAAAAAGCCACGCCTAAAAAGAAATGACTGACTCAATCCCCGTCTTAGAAAAGCGCCCAGTAGGTCGCCCAACCCTGTATGACCCCGCATATTGCGCCAAGGTCGTAGAACTAGGGCGTATTGGTAAGTCTGTTGAACAAATTGCGGCAATACTGGATGTGTCACTAAGAACAATGTATTCATGGCGTGATGCACACCAAGAATTTTTGCATGCCTTGGATGACGCTAAGACTTATGAGCAAGCATGGTGGGAAGAACAGGCATCTTCTTACATGGTAGAGAACAAAGAAAGTGACCGATTGAATGCCACGCTGTGGTCACGGTCAATGGCTGCAAGGTTTCCTAAGAAGTACCGGGAAAGCACCAAGCAAGAAATCACAGGTGCAGATGGTGCGCCATTGCTCACAGGCATTCAGGTGACATTTGTGAAGCCCAATGAGTGATGTCGCCACTGCAATTGCCAAAGCTCAGTTTCCGATCAAGCTGCAAGGCTTGTTCAAGCCATCACGCTACAAAGTATGCTACGGCGGCAGGGGTGGGGCAAAGTCTTGGGGCATAGCTAGGGCGCTACTGATCAAGGGCGCTAAAGACCCGCTACGCATCTTGTGTGCGCGAGAGTTTCAGACCAGCATCAAGGATTCAGTTCACAAGTTATTGTGTGACCAAATCGAAACCCTTGGCTTGCTGGGTTTCTATGAAATCACCCAAAACAGCATTAGGGGCAGGAATGGCACAGAGTTTGCCTTTGCTGGCCTGAAGAACAACATTGCCAACATCAAATCCTTTGAGGGCGTTGACATTTGCTGGGTAGAGGAAGCGCAGACCACCAGCCGACCAAGCTGGAACATCCTAATCCCCACCATCCGGAAACAGGGCAGCGAGATATGGATTTCGTTTAACCCTGAGTTGGAAACAGACGAAACCTATCAACGGTTCGTGCTCAACCCTCCTGAGAACTGCATACTTATCAAGATCAACTGGTCGGATAACCCTTGGTTTCCCGAAACCTTGAGGCTGGAAAAGGATGCACTGAAGAACCGCGACCTTGAAGCCCATAACCAAGTTTGGGAAGGCATGTGCCGCCAATCGGTAGATGGGGCTATCTTTGCCAAGGAACTGCAACAGGCAGAAGTTGAGGGCAGGCTAACCCGTGTGGCCTATGACGCTACAAAGCCCGTCCATGCCATTTTTGACCTCGGTTGGTCTGACAGCACATCGATCTGGTTCTTGCAGTTTGTAGGCATGGAAACCCGCCTAATCCGCTATATTGAGGACAGCCAAAAGACCATGACCCATTACTTGGCAACCATGCAGACCTTTGGTTATATGTATGAAACGGTTTGGTTGCCGCATGACGCTGAGAACCAGACGCTGGCGGCAGCTGGTCGGTCAATTGATGACATTGTGAGGGCGGCAGGCTACAAGACCCGCATTCTGCCTAAAGTGCCAATCATTGACTCAATCAACGCCGCAAGGACAATATTCCCCAGCTGCTGGTTTGACCGGGAACACGCAGCGGAAGGGATCAATTGCCTGCGCCACTATCGATATGAGGTTGACCCAGCCACAGGGCAGTTCAGCCGCAACCCGCTACATGACCACTATTCGCACGGGGCTGACGCATTTCGCTACATTGCCCTGATGATTCAAGACACCCCCAAGCGCAAAGCAAAAGCACAAGTTGCAATGCCTAGCGGTTGGATGGGATAATCCCACAAAGGGGCAAATATGGCTTACCAAGACGCATCAGGCAAAGACACAAGAATCAACAAAGCCATAGAGTTTTGGCGGCTGGTCAATGACGCAGACTCAAGCAATCGCGCTGAAGCATTGCAAGACATCAAATTTGCAGCCGGTGATCAATGGCCTGTAGAGATACAGAACAGCAGGAATGTGGAAGCCAGACCCTGCCTGACCATCAACAAAATCGACTCTTACATCCGTCAGGTGACCAACCAGCAGCGGATGCAGCGCCCACGCATCAAAGTGCATCCTGTAAATAACTTGGCTGATTACAAAATTGCCCAAGTGATTGAGGGCATGACCCGTCACATTGAGGTGAATTCCAACGCTGACACCGCCTACGACACTGCCTTTGACTACGCCGTGCGGATGGGCTGGGGCTATTGGAGGATCAATACCCGCTACACAAGCGAGGATTCCTTTGATCAGGAAATCTACATCGACACGATTGACAACCCGTTCACCGTGTATTTTGACCCAAATTCCATAATGCCTGATGGGTCAGACGCTGAACGCTGCTTGATCACTACGGTGCTAGACAAAAAGATTTTCCGCGAATACTACCCAAATGCTGATGATGGCGCTAACTTTACCCAGCGATCAACCGGAGATGACACCGCAAGCTGGATCACTAAAGAAGACATCAGGATTGCTGAATTCTTTCACATTGAGCGTGAACGCGCCAAGCTGTATTTGCTGAGTGATGGCACACGCCAATTTGCTGATTCCGAAAGGTTCTTTGAGCGTGTCGAAGCCGCTGGCTTGACCGTTGTGGATGAGCGCGACAGCTTCCGCAAGGCGGTGAAGTGGTGCAAGATGACCGCCCTAGAAATCTTGGAAGAAAAGACATGGGCGGGTAAATACATTCCTGTTGTACCGTGCTATGGCGCACAGGTCATTGTGGATGACAAGCGCAAGAAATATGGCTTGGTGCGGTTTGCCAAAGACCCACAGCGGATGTATAACTTCTGGCGCACCAGCATGACCGAATCGGTTGCGCTTGCTCCAAAGGCTAAATGGCTGCTGGCAGAGGGCCAAGATGAGGGACACGAAAACGAATGGGCGATGGCTAATATTAAGTCAAGCCCCGTCCTACGTTACAAGCAAAAAGACATTGAGGGCGTACCAGCCCCAGCGCCAACCCGACTACAGCCCGAAGCGCCTCCACTTGGCATCATGGAAGCCGCCGCCGCTATTTCGGCAGACTTGCAGATGGTGCTGGGAATTGTTGATCCCAACCAGCTGCCAAGTGGCAACATTTCGGGCAAAGCCTTGGCGGGTCAACAGAATCAGGTGGATTTAAGCAATTTCCACTTCTATGACAACATGACCCGATCCATTCGGCATACAGGCAAAATCCTGCTGGACTTGATACCTAAAATATACGACACGCAGCGGGTAATGCGAATTATTGGTTCAGATGGTCAGCCTGACATGACCACGATCAACGAAAAGAACGAAGTCAACGAGGTGCTGAATGATGTGACCGTTGGCGAATATGATGTGGTGATGGACACAGGGCCGGGCTTCCAAAGCAAGCGCCAGCAGGCAGTTGAGGCAATGATGCCCCTGCTTACAGGCAATGAGCAATTGTTCAATATTGCTGGTGATTTGGTGTTTAGGAACATGGACTTCCCCGGTGCGGACGTTATTGCTGACCGCCTTGCCGCCATGAACCCGATGGCTAATATTGATGAGAAATCAGATATACCGCCTAAAGTTCAAATGCGGTTAGCGCAAGCACAGAAACAAGTGCAGGAAATGCAGCAGCAATTGCAAGCCGCCATGCTGGAGATTAACAACCGTGGTCAGGTTGCCCAAATCCGCGAGGAAGGCGCTAACAAGCGCAAACTCATGGACGTTACCGCACGGGCGCACAACACCGAAACAATGGCAGAAGTTAAGGTCAATGACCAAAACACCCGTTCAATTACTAGCCAAAACAAGACTGAAATTGATGCGCTGGTCAAAATGCTTATCGCAAGAATGCCAACTGATCAGCTGGTAGCAGAAATTGAAAGGCTGAATGCTGAACAGCAACAGTTTGCGTTGGCTGCTGCACAGGATATTTCGCACGGTGCAAACCCATTGGTTAACCCGCAACAGATGCAGCAACCAATGCAGCCGCAGCCAATGCAAGAACCGATGCAGCCGCCAATGCAGCAGTCATTTGAACAACCTATGCAGTAATTGACAGCAAACTAATTTCGTGGTAAAAACCGCAAAACCTTACCAGTTGGGTCAACTGGGTGAATTCTTTGAGGAAACTCAATGTCAGAAGTAGCAGAACGACTTGCCGCCAATGTGGTGACAAGTGAAAATTTAGCTGAATTTAATGCCAAACGAATGGGTTTAGCTGATCCATCCCCAAGCGAGGCTGTCGATAAGACAGAGCCGCAAGAGGTTGATGAAGGACAGAGTGAACCGACTGAGGTAGAGAACGAAGCGACAGCAACAGAGGATCGAAAACAAAATCCTAAGCTGGAAAGACGGTTTTCAGAAATAACCAAGCAACGCGAATCAGCACGGGAAGAAGCCCGTAGGGAACGCCAAGCTAGGGAAGATTTGGAAACAAAGGTAAGGGACTTGGAGGCCAAAATTCAGCCCAAAGCTGAACCAGTAGCTGAAACAGAACCATTGCCAGAGCAGTTCAGCGATATGTATGAATACGCTAAGGCGTTGACAGACTATCGTGTTGAGCAGCGATTGACGGAAGAAAAGCAAAAGGAAGTGCAGGCTAAAGTTGCCGCCGAACACGCCAAGTTAATTGACACTTGGGGTCAACGGGTAAAGGCAGCTAAAGCTGAAATGCCAGACTTTGATGACATGATCAATTCCACAGACGTTACGGTAAGTAACGAAGTGCGGGATGCGATCTTTGAATCTGAGGTTGGCCCACGCATTTTGTATCACCTTGCTGAAAATCCTGATTTTGCTGTAAAGCTGCAAGGCATGACCTTGACCGCCGCCTTGAAAGCAATTGGGAAATTGGAGGGGCAGTATGAAAAGACTGAACCGCAAACAAAGTCTGTTGTTGGGAAAAGTAAAGCACCCGCGCCTATCAATCCAATCAGATCAGCAGCCAACGGGCGTGATGTGAACCTGACCAGTGATGGTCAATTTCATGGTTCATATCAGGCTTGGAGAGCAGCAAGATTGGCTGGAAAGATTCGCTAAACCCATTCTATTTTAGGAAACAAAATGGCAAATAATCTGCTAACCATCAGCATGATCACCAACGAAGCGTTGATGGTCTTGGAAAACGAATTGACTTTCTCCAGCGAAGTCGAGCGCAACTATGACGATCAATTCGCCGTTACTGGCGCAAAGATCGGTGCTACTCTGAACGTCCGTAAACCCGGTCGTTTTATTGGCACAACTGGCCCTGCTTTGAACGTTGAAGATTTCAACGAGACTTCAGTGCCTGTGACCCTTTCTACACAGTTCCACGTTGACACCCAATTCACAAGCCAAGACTTGGCTTTGTCTTTGGATATGTTCTCTGACCGTGTGTTGAAACCCGCTGTCGCCGCTATTGCCAACAAGATTGACTTTGACGGTCTGACAATGGCAAAAAACAACACTGCTAACATTGTTGGCACTGCTGGTACACCCCCAACTGGCTTGATCACCTACCTGACCGCAGGCGCGTATCTTGACAGCGAGGGCGCACCCCGCGATGGTCGCCGTTCATGTATCGTTGAGCCGTTCACAGGCGCAACCATTGTTGACAGCTTGAAAGGTCTGTTTGTTCCCTCAGACAAGATTTCGGCTCAATACAGCAAGGGCATGATGGGTCGTGACTCAGCAGGCATGAACTGGAAGATGGATCAAAACGTTGTAGCGCAAACATTCGGTTCTTATTCAACCGCTACTTTGGCTTGCGCTACCACCACAGCAACTGGTTTCTTGACCACTGGCTACGCATCCACTTCCACTATTGCACTGACCGCAACCACAGCAACCGCTAGCCTGAAACAAGGTGATGTGATTACGATTGCTGGCGTTTTCGCTGTCAACCCACAGAACCGTCAAGCCTACGGCAGCAACCGTTTGCGTAACTTTGTGGTGACTGCCCCTGTGACCGTAGCAACTTCTGGCACAACTTCTGTGACCGTTAGCCCTGCTGTGATCACTGCTGGTCAGTTCCAGAACGTAAACTTGGCAACCACCAGCGCCACTGCTGTTGTGACCCCATTCAACAACACCGGCACTGTTTCTCCACAGAACATCGTGATGCACAAAAATGCGTTCACTTTGGCTTGTGCCGATTTGGAATTGCCTGATGGCGTTCACTTTGCTGGTCGCGCAAGCGATAAGGAATTGGGTCTGTCAATGCGTGTGGTTCGTCAGTACACTATCAACAACGATTCGATCCCGACTCGCGTTGATGTTCTGTACGGCTGGGCCCCGCTCTACCCTGAACTTGCCTGCCGTGTCGCAGCTTAATTAACCATTTTAAGGAAAACATATCATGGCAAATCCCGGCCCAGCAACTACCCAAACAATTCACCCAAGTAATTTGGCAACAAACCAAGCGATTCGCCTTTTGGCTGTCGCAATTGGTGTTAATGTCAATTCAACGGGTGACCAAGCAACTTTGGCAATCAACAACACTTCAAGCTATTCAGTTAGCAACGTAGTTTTCACAAATGCGTCAATATCTTTGTCAACTGCTGCTGCGGGTCTGTTTACAGCACCCAGCGCAGGCGGTACTGGTATTGTGGCAAATGCTGCTTTGTCAGGATTGTCTGCTTCTACAGTTGTATCGCAGCGCACGGTTGCGTCTACTGCTGCACAAACAGCGCAAAACCTATACTTAAATGTAGGAACAGCACAAGGCGCAGCGGCAACTATGGACGTTTACGTTTATGGTTACGACTTCAGTAACTACAGCTAAAAACTGTATAAAATAAGAAGAAGCCACTCTCAAAAGGGGTGGCTTTTTCTATTTGCAAGCCTATAATTCATCAAACTTTTGAGGAACTCAAAATGGTCAACACTTCTGTAATGCGCCCAAGTGGACGCACATACGCCCTAAATTTGACAACTTCAGCCAGTACTGCGCTGTTGATTGAAGCCACTACAAACGATCAAACCAACTATGTTTCATTGATAAACACAGGTTCTGGCGTTGCTGCGGTTGAATTTTCAAATTCCAGCACCGTAACAACCCCCACAGTGGCATCCACTGGCAATAGCGGTTCATTTGTGTTGCCAGCAGCCATGAATTTTCCTTTGTTGATTGCTGCCCCCAAAGCGCCTTTCTACATTAAAGCTATCAGTTCCAGCACAAATACACTTTACATCACAGCCGCACAAGCTGGTTAAAAGGGGGTTGGAATGTCCAACGCAGCCGCCGTTACATCAACGACAAATATTGTTCCTGTACAGGGCATTTTCCAACCAGCCCCAACATTTGACCTGATTACACTGATTGGGCCAGCAGGAACGCCGTTCTACGCCAGCATTGATCCAAACCAATCTGGTTTGAACATCACCAACAGCACAATAAACAGCACCACAATTGGGGCAACAACCCCATCCACGGCAGCTTTTACTTCAGGCACGGTGGTGGCTGCGCCTGTGGGGGCAACCGATCTTGTTAACAAGCAATATGTGGATTATTTTGCTGCTGGATTAAGCTGGAAACAACCCGCAAATGCCGCATCAACTGTAAATATTGCCAGTTTGTCAGGATTGCAAACAGTTGACACTGTTTCATTGTTGGCTGGTAACACGGTTTTGGTGAAAAACCAAACCAATGCGGCAGACAATGGCATTTATCTTGTTTCATCTGGTGCTTGGACACGAAGCATTGGCGCGGATACATGGGATGAGTACGTTGGCGCAATTATATTTATTGTTTCAGGAACGCAAGCTGATTCGGCTTGGTATTCGATGGCGCAGCCCGGCGGCACACTTGGCGTAACCGCGATAAATTGGTCAAATTTCACGGTTTCAGCAATTTATTCCGCTGGCACTGGCCTGACATTAACAGGCACTGTTTTCAGCATTACAAACACTGCTGTTACAGCCGCTGCTTATGGATCAGCAACCCAAGTCGGAACATTCACAGTCAATGCCCAAGGGCAAC
>Ga0181349_1000783_pt1 | contig 13512 bp, 7 predicted proteins | sample Su13VDMM110SD_FD_130106 | JGI IMG/M metagenome (GOLD analysis project Ga0181349, IMG submission 130106) | Freshwater viral communities from Lake Michigan, USA - Su13.VD.MM110.S.D | ecosystem: Environmental > Aquatic > Freshwater > Lake | place: USA: Michigan | collected 2013-07-16 | reverse complement strand
TATGTCAGGTTCTATGTTCTTAATGCCCGCATTTGATATGTTATTAAGAATGCAAGAAACAAATATACAAAGAAGAATTATTGCCGGAGATTTAACATATAGAATAACTGCATTACCTGAAGGGAAAAAGGCGTTACACTTAATGCAAACACCGGGGGGTAGATTTGATTTTGGTCACGCAACTATGAGGAGAGGTAAAGTTTGGTATTGGTATTACGATGTTGGTCCTGCAGATAGAGACAAATGTCTTAAATCAAACCCGGACATTATTACATTACCATCTGATGTTCCATTTGAAGAAATTGATTGGGTTGATTTGAATAATCCTGCTCAGGTTTGGATTCGTAGATGGTTTACCGCATATGTTAAAGAAACATTAGCAAGAGTTCGTGGTAAATTTAGTGGAAATATCAAAACTCCTGATAGTGAATTAACAATGGATTATACATCATTAGCAACAGAAGCTAAAGATGAAAAAACAAAATTAATTGAGGAATTGATTGGTGCGGAAGGTAGATTAACAAGATTAAAACCTGAAAAGGTTATGGAACGAGAGGCGTTAATTGCTGAAAACTTAAATAAACAATTAAAGTTTAGAGCAATGCCAAGACAAATATACGTAATTTAATTTATATGACATTTATAACAAGAACAAAAACAGGAAAAAAAATATTTGGTTCAATGTCAAATTTACCAATTCAACCCCCAATCAGAACCGTTGTAATACCAGAACATAGAACAAATGGTGAAGAATTTATATTAGTTAAAGATGTAGATTATTGTAAAGTTGTTTTAGACCAAAACACAACGGAACACATTGTAATCAAAACTTTAACAAAAGTATTGATTTTACCTATGATGGGACAAATCGATGAACAATATGATGAAATCCTAATAAATAAAGGGGCTTGTGTTGAGTTCTTTAGGGTTGATGGAAATTGGTATATTATTAGTTCAGATGGATTAAAATTAGAATAAAAAAAGGTGTCGAATATGACACCTTTTCTGTTTTAATTAATATGTTCTTCCCAACCCGGTTCAGCTAATTCATAAATATATTCAGAACTAACACCAACTCTATCCCAAAATTTTAATTCTAAATCTGTTATTGTTAATAAATCCTCAATTGTGTCTTGGTCCGCCTCTTTATTCGGAATACCACCAATTAATTCACATTGTGTCTTAGTAAAAAATCCTCTATCTTCCGGATTAGCAATTAATAAACTTTCTCTTAATTCCGTATTAAAAACAATCAATAATGGTTCAACCTTTTTGTTGAATGTTGATATTGCTCTCGCAACATTGTAATCACCGGTTAAATCAGGATTATTCTCAATCTCAGTTTGGTCTAACATATAACAATTAAGTTGTATTGTTGAGGTTGATTTATCTTCCGGTTCCTGACCATTAACTGATGTAAATAAATCTAACTCTTTTTTGGTGTAATTATTTTTTGTTATTTTTTGCACATCCCCGTGTGATGCTTTCACCCCATTATTAACATAACTAATAACATCACCTAACGATACTTTTAAGTTGTGTTTTATAGCTAATTCCATATGTGCCATTCTACTCATCAGAGAACCGGCCTTTGTTTTCATATTACATCGTTTTTTATAATCATCAACAGATAGTTTAACTCTCGCTCTTTGAGCAATTTGTTTTAATGGAATTTGTTGGTCGTATATTCTTTGGTGGTATTCAAAATACCACTCAATAAATTCTTGTCCTTTTCCTTCCAATAATAACTTCACACCTTTATCTAAAAACACCTCAATATATAGTGGTAATTTTTTAGATTTAATTGAGTTCCCGGTTAATTTAATCTTACCGTTGGACTCCATCGTGGCATAATTCTTTCTACTCAAATTAATACAAGAATCCCAAGTTCCGTCACAATCAAGACCCATCTCACCTTTCATAAACAAATCGTTATATTCTGCGGTATCGGCGTAATATCCTCTGTATTCTTTACCCTCTTTAACTAACCAATTCAACCCTTTTCCAATATAAACTCTATCATCAACACCACCTTCAGGTAAACTAAAGTTGACACCATCCGTATCAAGTACCAAAGGAGTGTAGCCTCTCTTAACAAAGTATTTTACCATTTGACGAAGATATTGTCTTCCGGTACAAGTAATTCTTTCCCCACTATTCATTTCACCCCACTCATAAACGTGTGGTGCGGATAACCCACCAAACATTGAGTTAATAAAGATTTTTAACGGTAGTTGTTTTCTATCGTATGAAAGCGATTTTTTAGAATCGATTGACTTATACTCGGACGCCAAGTTTTTATACATAATACGAGCATTACGGAAGTATGTTAACATTCCTTTCATCCCACCCATTACATCACACTCAGGGAACACATCGTGTACTAACTGAATAGAGGGGTATAGAGAAGAGTAATCGAGTTTAAGTACATTAGTAGAGTAACCCACTTTAAGTAGTCGTGAGAGACCCCCTACGAAGTCGGTCTTTTCTTCTTTTGCGGGAATAGCCAAATTATTTTTATATGACCAAGCCAACATAATCATTCTCCATAAAGTTGCAGTTCCCATTGTGGAAACTCTCTCGTAAGTTGTTGGTACCATCGATGCTAGTAGAAACGTTCCTTGGTTGAATTCATCATCCACCGTCAACGTTTCCTCTAAATCGTCGTCAAGATATCTCTCCACAATATTATCTCCTGTAACCTTTAAGTATTTACCGGGAAACCTTGTATCTAAATTATTAAAGTCCGGATTGTCCGCTCTCTTATATTTTCCATTCTCAACATTTAACCAATATTCTTCTTTTTTGGAGTACATTGGACCAATCTCTAAGTGGTCAATATAAACTCGGTCGGGGGCTTCAGCTTTAATGTATTGAGTGATGTATTTAAGTCCTGCAGATTTAATACTTGAATTAATAGCTTGTGCTCTACGAACAGAGTGAATAATATCAATAACATTATAACCCCACAATTGAGTTTGTGAGAATCTTTCCACCTCGTTGGCAAGTTTTAACATACCGTCTTTTTGAGATATGGGTCTTGCCGGATTCAACGATTTTGATATCTTCTTAATATCTAAGTTAAGTGATTTACATCTTTCAAATATCCAAAACCAGTCAAAGTTCGCAGAATTGTATCCACCAATAATTGATGGTTTAAGTTCGTCAATAATATTGAAGAACTCAACAAGACCTCTTCTCTCTTGGTCTTCGTCAGCACACTCAATAACTTTTTGATATCCTTTATTGGTTTTAATTCCAATCATAAATATACGACCGTCCTTTGGTTCCAAAGAGGTCGTCTCCAAGTCAAATCCAAGTCGGGTAATATCATTGTATTCTTCATACCCTTTGAATAATCTTTTCTCTCTTGAGATAAGGAACTGTTCAACAGGGGGAAGAACCGTTAGTTTTCCTTTTGTTTTTTCACCCCAAGGGTCAACACCACCCTCTTTAAAAAATTGGATAAGTGAACGATAACCCTTCATTGATTTAACCATAAATTTAAGACCTTTCTCTAATCTTTCATTACCTTTAGTGTCTAATTTATCAATGATGATTCCGTGTTTTTTCATTGCCTCTTTTTGAAGGTCTTTAGATTTTGAATAAAAATTCAAATCTCTAAGGTCTCCAACCCAAGCAAATGCCGTAAATGTGTCTTTTTTGATTATTTTTCCCTGACCCGGGATTTCTTTAATTTTGTAGATTGCGTCGGTGACGTAATCATACTCGATAGCGACTATGTGCTCTTCGGGGTCGTTCCCTTCTAGAAACGCCTTAATTTCTTCTTGTGTTACCATAATATATTTTTTTAGATTGACGTATTGGCTCCGACATAAGTCAGGTTTGTCTTGTTCTTTATAAATATATTGGAAATGTTTGAGTAAGTCAAATTATAAAAAAAAAGACCCGAAGGTCTTTATTAATTATAGAGGTAATCCTGATACGTATTCTGATGTTAAGTCAACCCAACCACCGTTAATACTATATTTCCAAAATTGGTCAATATTAACGTATGATTCATATCCATAGTCGGTATTAATAAACACACCACTAGAGAAAAATATCTCATTAGAAGGGTTTGATAATAACACGCTATTTGTCGCTCCTGATAAATTAGAAAATAAATAAGTAAATGCGTTTTCTTTAATTTTATTTGTGGAAAAAACCATTCTTTTATTATAAATTTGTTCAGTTGTTCCCGTAAATCCTGATAATGTACCTCTAAACGGCCACAAAATGTCAATTAATTTATAGAATTCATAATCACCTGAACCTGAATAAGTACTAAACGTTGGTGTAGTAGCGCTCCAAGTTGTTAATACCTCACCTATAGCTCCCGCTACTGCCCCACAAGTATTATCTGTAATACTATCTGGTTTACCTTTTCTTAACATTCTTCCCGCACGACCATCTATTGTTACACCAATATGTGGTGTACTTGTTATAAATAAAGTCCCACCACTTGTAATGTGACTAGCCCAAGCACCTAACCCAACAGTTCCAACAAATGGAAATCCGGCTAAACCACCTGACATAAACGGACCTAAAAATGTATTCATAGACGATGGGAATTGTCCAATATTATCAACACTTGTGAATACAGGTCCATCAACATCATCAGAACATATACCTTCGGCGTAAATTATATCATCAGGGGCATAACCTTTACTATTAATAAATCCTTTTGTGTACTCACCCCAAGATTCTGATAACGTTGACGAGGAATAAGCTAAACCACCTTCAGGATTAACAATACTTCTAACGGTAGTCGTGTAACCTGATTGTAATGGTGCAGGTGCAGGAGCATTAAAATTGTAAGTGTAATTATACTCCAAAACATTAATATCATAACTACCATATGGATATGGTGTTATGTTGTTAAACGGTATTGTTTGAACACCTAAATCTTGTGCGGTACCACCTGTTGCTGGTGTAAAAGTTACCGAAGCGGTTTTACCTATTAAATTATTACTGATAATTCTTAAACCTATTGACATAATTATTTTTTTTTATTTTTTTTATTTATTTATAAATATCTAACATTTTAAAAAAATTAAAGTAAAATGTTTGATATAACATCATTATTCGGAATCATATCATCACCTAAATTATTATTAGGAATATTATTTGATATAACATCATTATTCGGAATCATATCATCACCTAAATTATTATTAGGAATATTATTTGATATAATGTCGTAAACTGGGATAATTAAATCTTGTAAATCGTCACAAGGTGTTCCTATAAAATAATTTTGGTTTTTATATAATAACGTATTTGTATTTAAATCATACGAATAAATTAAAAGTTGGACTCCATTAATAACAATATTAACCTCATAAATATTTAATATTGTTACTGTTGTATTATAGTGCCAAGCCGTTTTATAATAACGTGTCACACCTAAAAACACCCCACCATCTTGATAACCTGACACATCACAAGTTTGTGCCGATAATGATGGTATTATTGTGTAATTGTCACCTGACATTGGAATAGTATCATTAACTAAATTAGTAAATCTTAGAAACGACGATTGTTGATATGAAGAGGGTCCTGTGGTAAATAAAACAAGTTTTACATAAGCAGATATTGGGTTTAATTTTTTTGCTCCAATATTACTAAAAAAATTATTTTGATTTTGTGTTGAAATTGATGTTCCGTTAACCGCTTCAATCGCCGAAAACGCATTATCGTAACATCCTAACTCACACGAATTAAAAGTAATCCCTGAATACATTAATGGCATAGTCATATTTAAAAAATAAAAATTACCCGTAATACCTGTTGTAACAACACTTGATGTGTGAATTGTATATTGTGCGGTATTATTTACATCAGAAGCGCAAGTTCTATTAGGGTCATTAATTGGTATTATAGGGATAGCCAAAGTAAAAAAACGATAATAATCAATATTAGTATTATCAAACGGTGTCCCTAACCCATAATTTAAAACATTATCTAAATATGATTGATAATATAATGTTAAATCCGATAAATATTGAAATTCCATATAAATATTTCCGGGACCACCTACAGTGATATTTGTTTTCTCAAAACTAATAAATCCACCTGATGCACCATCACAAGTAAATGGTTGTTGAGAACACGAAGAAGTAGCACCCGTCGAACAAACACTTCTATAAGAACAATATGTAAAACCGCTAGCGATAGTCGACTTAAAATTAATTTCACCATTGGGTGTTGAGCAGGTTCCATAAAATTCAGAATTAAACGCGTTGTCGGATATTCCAGAATTCTGTGTTAAATATTTATATATATCACTACTTTGTAATACACTACTGGTACATCCTGATAGATTCCCCTCGAATTTATATAGATTACAACCCATTGAAGTTATACTCACACAATCAATGAATTTATAAGGTGCTAAAGAATCTATACAAGTTAAACAATCAAAACTAGATAAACATTTAAAATATAACTCCCAATTGGTTCTACTTATGATTGGGTTAGGTGTTACCTCAATTGTTAAAAAATCATTTTCAGTTCTTAATAATTTACTAAGATTTGTCACCTTTTTAAAAAACCCTCCTGCGTTAACTTTTACTGTTTTTGGTATAACAAAAACATTAGTTTGTGTAAATTCCAAACCAACAGTATAATATTCTAAAACAATTGGTGTTGAGTAATTATCACCATTAAAAGTTATTTTAATAGTATCACTAACTTGAAATGTGCTGAATTGCCAAGCAAAATAATTTGAATTTATGTCAAGGTCAAATCCCATTGATAATGATTCAGGAGGAGTATTAAATGCTGCAGTATCTGAAAAATAATAATTATTATATCCGGAGTAAGAAAATATAGGCAATTCTCTATTACCTGAACAAGTTGATGGAAATACTTCAACGGTCTGATTCTCTAAACAATCAATATTTGCTTGAACAAATCCTGTTCCACCGGTTTTTGAATAACTAATACCGTTAATTCGTATTTGTCTAATCATCGGAACATAATATCCGGGTAAAGATATTCTATTAAATGGGTGTGTTTGTTGATAAGGACCAAATAATGTTCCAAAACCTGAAGTAAATGACACCGTTGTATTATTATCAGGACCATACCAATCAATAATATAATCAGTAATGTTTGCCCCAACAGAACTAACTAAAAGCCCTGCAATAATTTGGCTAACTGTTGTGGATGAAAAATCGGTTAACTGAATTTCAAATGACTCACATAAGTCATTATTAATTAATGTAAGGTTTGCACAACAATGAGATACAGTATCCTCAAATTTAATTTCTGTTGTCCCGTCAGGTATATTAGTTAAAATATACGGACAATTTGATGTTAAATCCGAAAGAGATACGTTTGTTTGAAATGCTGGTGAGTAATTATTTGCGTTAGAATAAATATTCACATAACTTCCTAACGGTAGTGTTCCAATATTTGTTAAACAAATTGATGATGAAAACGGCATATATTATTTTATTTTTTGTTTATTTAGTTTAAATAAGGTGACAGACCTACTTGCCAATATGTTTTACCATCGACAATAATTGTCTTATTAGGACTACTACCAGGTGTTATTACTTTTTCAATAGTTGATACGGTATTTTTAGGTGTCCCATCCCAAGCTTCAATACCTAATTCAAAGGCAACATTATCTATTCTACAAGCAAAACCAAATTGACCGATATCTGTTGTTGAACCGGGAACTTGTGATGACCCCGCAAAGTTTAATCCAATTATTTTATATTCACCATTAAAATCCGCAATAAGAACAGAGCCGGAATCACCCCCATAAATTGGGAAATTACAACCCTCACTTAATCTAGTGAAAACAATTAAATCATTAAAAGAAACCGTTCTACCGGAACCCTGTAAAGGATAGCTACCTACAGGTTGAGACGCACCTAATAGTTTTATTTTTAAACCACAATCACCAGATTTTACACCTGATGTTCTACCACTACTTAATATTGTTCTTGGTGTCACAAGTAAACTATCTATCTCAGCAGTATTCGCAAACACCATAGGTTGATTATAATTAATACCTAATTGGGTAAAAGATGTTGTATTACTAACGGTATTAGCACATAATGAAACTAATGCACCGTCCACAGTATTTAATTCAGGTTGGCTCTTTAATGGAACATATCTAACAACTTCACCAATTCTTGTTGATACTGAAGTAGTAACTTCACCACTTTGATATGCTGAAGATTTATATTCATTTACAATTTGATTCAATAACGATAAATTTCTATAACTAGTATATGACGCGTCCTGAACAACAACGTGATTATTGGTTAATCCAACAAGTTTTTGACTTATACTATCCACAACAATTAAACCTAATGTTCCAACAGCAGGTGCTACACGGTCTGCAGTAAGCGATATACCTCCAACTAATGGTCTTAAAGTATTTCTATTTGGCGGATTAACAGGCCCTAATGGACTCCAAGTATAACAATTAAGATTAATTGTGTAATTATCGCAAACAGGATAATCAACCATAGTAACAACTTTCCCAATTTCAAGAACATCTGTTCTATATATTGTTCTATTAATTTCAACAAATTCCGGTAAACGTTCGTCAAATGGAATCTCATTTAACGGTTTCTTTTTTGGTACCGTAAAAACAATTGATTTATCAGATGTTTCAACCCCCTGAACTGTTTTATTACCATACGCAACACCTACATAGTCAGGGGTGTTTTGATATAATTCGTTTAATTTATTTTTTATCTCTTGTGTTAACATAATTGTTCGTTTTTTATATTATTCAATATGAACCCATATTGTGTAAACTGTATTATCCGGTGTTCTAGTTGGTGTTGGTGTTGGTGTTCTAGTTGGTCTTGGTGATGGGTAAATTATTGGGTCAGATATCATATAAGTATAACCTGATATTCCACAATTAATACATACTAGACCACTTGGTGATGGTGTGATTGTTGGTGTAAGTGTCGGTGTTGAGGTGTTTGTTGGTGTATTTGTTGGGGTTTCCGTAACTGTTGGTGTTGGGGTTAGAGTTTGTGTTGATGTAACTGTAGGTGTGGGGGTTATAGTTGGGGTCACTGTACTTGTTATTGTTGGTGTCGGTGTTGGGGTTGGACATACTATCGACTTTTTAGTATTACAACTATAACAATCAATTTCATAAGTTAAAGTTGTGGTTGCCGAGTATTGGATTGAAACAGATGTTCCTGTGATAAATGTTGTACAACCACTATACCCATTCGTTTCAACATAATAAGATTCACCCACATTTAGATTACTAACTAAAGAACCAACCTTGAATTTAATACTTTCATCACAACAATCTTGGAAATAACCAATAATTGGTGATAATGGTGATGAGGTAACCGTAGGTGTTGGTGTTTTTGTTGGTGTTACTGTAGGTGTTGTTGTGGGTGTGCTAGTTGTGGTATTAGTTGGTGTTTGAGTATTAGTTGGTGTTTGAGTGTTAGTTGGTGTTAATGTATTTGTTGGTGTTACCGTTGGTGTTGTAGTAGATGTTGGGGTTGGAGTAGGTGTTGGACAATCAATTAATCTCACACCAAAGTAAGTGTCTGTCGATAAACAACTACAACCTGATGTTGGTGGTATAGTTGAAACCCATTCAGTATAATTACCTACAGGATATTCCGAGTTAATAAATAATTTAGAACATTCTTCAGTTGTATTTGTATTTTTAACAACCCAACAAGCTTGAATATTATCCCAATATATTAAAACAGTTTTACCGTCAAGAACAGTATTCCAATATTTTTTACCATTAATCAACCCACTTCCTTGAGTAGGGTAGTTATAAGTCCCACAACCAGATTCATTAGTTATTTGTATACAATAATTATTTGCCGGTGTTGAAGTTAATGTTGGAGTTGGTGTAGGTGTTGGTGTAGGTTGAATACAATCCCCATCTACCGTGTAACTACCCGTCCCTGATAATATTACAACACCATAATAACATTCCGCACAAACGGTAAGAGTATTTAGTTCTCCCCCAATCACATCATCTAAAGATACGATTACAGGTGTTCGTTCTCCACAAGGGATGTAACTAAACTCAGTATGTCCACTACTACCTTTACCACCATATAATGTATAACTAAAACAACCTTTACAATTAGTTGTGGTTGGTGTTGGTGTTGGTAGAGGATTACAAGGATAATTTTCCAAACATTTTTCACAACCATCATATGAAATACCTAACCAAGTAAATGTTGGTATACTACCTTTTGGGGCAAAATCAGTAATTGTCATACATAATCTAGAGGTAGTTAATATTGTCGTACCAATTGTAAATGTAGATGGTAATATTATTATACCCGAAAGACTACTACAACAAGATAATACTCTATACGGTAAATTTCTTATTTTAGGGGTTGGTGTAGGAGTTGGTGTTGATGTTACTAACGGTGTTGGACAAGGGATTACTATGTCACAATATTTATCGTATTCAGGTATGTAAATTTGATACGTACCATAATAATAAGGATTATCATAATAGTATGGTAAAGTGACTTGCCCAATATAAATACTCCCACCCGAACAAGGTAAAAAAGTAATATTTGCGAATTGTCCGTTATAATTTGATGTTGTTATTTCTAAAAATGTTCCCATATTGTTTTATTATTATTATTATGCTCCTATTACAAATGTTACGTTACAACAACTTGGTACTTGCGATGCGCCTGCCAAACCGTTACCTATATTGTTTATTTGAGTAACTGTATATGGGAATGTTGTACTAATTTGTTTAAGATTTGTACCGCTAAAAATATAAATACCACCATTTATTATTGCTAACCCATAAGGATATGGTGCGGTGTTTGTAATATTTTGGTCAAACTCTAATACCCACACATTATTTGTAAAGGCATATTGTGAAATAAAATATGCAATAGGGGTAGGTGAAGTTCTGATTGTTGTAACTATAATTTTATCGTTTGTGGTATATATAAAGTCACCCGAAACCAATCTTCCTGACGGTAACGCAAATAAATTTTCAACAGATGTTGTGTTGTCATTATTTAACGTAATTTTAATTACAGTAGTGACACCACTAACTTGTCTTGACGATATTAAAGTAGTGTCGTTAATTGCACATAAACCAGCACCTAATGTATAATTAATATTAATTGTTCGATTAAAAGTAGATAAAAATGGATTTAATGTAATGTTAAATTCGTAAATATGAGTGTTGTCATATTTCCATAATTTATTTGTAGTGTGTGCAACATCCTCAGAAGGAAAACTACTAGGTGACTGTCCTAAATCTAATAAAGTAGAAACATTAGTGTCACGATTATATGAGTAAAAAAGACCATCAGGAGATTCATATATTACAGAACATTCAGGTACCACAATAGCACCATTTGTTACCGTTGGTGTTGGGGTAGCCGTTTTTGTTGGTGTTGGAGTTTTTGTTGATGTTAACGTATTTGTTAGGGTTGGTGTTTGAGTCGACGTTTTAGTTATGGTTGGTGTTGGTGTTGGGGTTTTAGTTGAAGTCGTGGTTGGAGTTACTGTTAATCCAATAGTTCTTGTTGGTGTAGGTGTCTTAGTAGATGTTATAGTCGATGTAGGTGTTGCCGTTTTTGTTGGTGTCGGTGTTTTTGTCGGTGTACGAGTCGGTGTAACAGTTGGTGTTTTAGTTTGAGTTGGAGTTGGAGTACTACTTAACGACACTGTTTCATATTCAATATCACAAGACAATGACGTAACACTTGGCGTTGGCGTATGTGTCGGAGTTGGTGTTGGAGTTGGAGTTGGACAAATGAATTCACTAAAACTAAAACAGTTATCACAATTGTCTTGTTTTATTAACCCAACATATAAGTAAGCCAAATTAGGTCTATTTTGTGAGACAATTACGGTTGCGCAACCATTAAAACCGGAACTTTGAATATAATAAGTTCCTTCATAATTAACCCCCAATGACGGAGCTCCATAAATAATAAAAATATTTGATTTATCACAGCAATCAACAAAACTCACCACAACCGGAGGTAATGGTGTACCCGTCGGTGTTGGTGTATACGTTGGTGTTGGTGTAGGTGTTTTAGTTAAAGGTATCACATTATAAATTAATGTGTTTGAAATAAATGGGGGACATCCACTACCATATTGTGTAATATTAAAATATATTGTTGGTGGTAATGTACCTGGTATTGTGATACTTCTTGGGGACAAACAACCTCCCGAACTACTATTAAAATTAACATTATCCGTAGACCAATTAACTAAAATTGTTTCACAAGGTCCACTAGTTGTAAAATATAGTAAAAATGTGTTACCACTACTATTTAATACTGTTTGTAAAATTGGTGCAACGCAATTTGTTGTTTGTGTTAGTGTTGGTGTGGGTGTTACTAAACAAGGGTTTGTTGTTGTTGTTGGTGTAGGAGTTGGGGTTTCTTTAATAACATCACAAGGATACTTTGAAAGACAGTATTTACAATTTTCATAATATGATTGTGAGAAGGTTATTGTATTTTCCATATCACAAATAACATTTATTCTTTGAACTGTATAACATATTCCGTCACTACCTAAAATACTATTACCTATCTGAATATCGAAATATGACGGAATACGTGTCATACACATTTCCGTATTGTCACAACAACTTGTAACATATGCTGATATATATTTTGGGAATGGTCTTGGTCCTATTGGGTCAATTTCAATTGGTCCCCCAATAACAGGAATATTGTCATATTGTGACGGTCCGTTATCTGTTAATATTACATCAGAAAATAATGTGTATAAATTTAATCTATTAAAATCTTCATCAATAATAAGTTCAGTTATACCCACTTTACTACCTGTAAAGATTGAAACTGACGAATCTATAATAATTGGGTCACCCGTTATTACACCTAAAACATTTTTAAATGTGATTGTAATATCTGTATCAACCGGATATCTTGATGTTGCTGTATATAACGCACCTATCGACCCCGGGTAATACTGAGGAACAATCGTGATTGTATTTTCATTAGGGTTATCAACTATTACAGGATTTCCACAACAAGGAAATGTTGATGTATAACAAGTGTTATATTCTAAATCATCAGCAATAAATGATTCTTGAACATATATAAATAATTTTTCTCTAACAGGCAATATTACATTACCCTCAAATGTTTTAACTAAAAACTGACCTTCATATCTACCTTCGAAACTAGTATCTTGTTTTGTAAATTGATAGTAAATGTAATATTCCGGCTCAGCGTTTGGGTCATCAAATATTTTCTCAACAAAACCCGCAGGTCTTGAAGTTATTTTTGGAATACCTGTCTCAGAATTAACCATAGAAAAGAATATGGTTGATGTTTCCAATAATTCCATAAAATTATTGTAATCACTTCTACCATCTTTTACTACCTGTAATTTTAATAAGGGTAAGGTTGCGTTTTTCTTTATAAAAAATTCCATCTAAAGTTTTTATTATAAATACTTCGTAATACGGAATTAGCTTTCTTTTCTTAACGACCCATCATAATGTTCAAATCGGTTGTGTTC
>Ga0181349_1000782_pt1 | contig 13514 bp, 23 predicted proteins | sample Su13VDMM110SD_FD_130106 | JGI IMG/M metagenome (GOLD analysis project Ga0181349, IMG submission 130106) | Freshwater viral communities from Lake Michigan, USA - Su13.VD.MM110.S.D | ecosystem: Environmental > Aquatic > Freshwater > Lake | place: USA: Michigan | collected 2013-07-16 | reverse complement strand
GCTATGGTGAAAACGATTACGCAAAAGGTGGTAAGATTGTTAACTACAAAATTGGCGATTTAGTTCTTTTGAAATATGACATTCGATATGGAAGAGAGGATAGCATACCATTTAAGATTGTAGACATTGATGATAAAATGTTGATAATTGAAGATGCTTCGAAATTTCGTTCAAAAAGAAAAGTTCCTCGCGCGAGAATTGACCCGTCAACTATTATTCCTTTTGAAAATTACGCAAAAGAAAAGTTGAACATTATCAAAAGCTATGCAAAAGGCGGTGAGGTAGAGCAATTGCAAGTTGGCGATATTGTCACTCATAAAAAGGGCAGACAATATGGTCACGGAAAGATTTACAAAATTTCAGATATTGGAATTTTTATCGAAGACAAGTACGGGAATAAGAGAGAGAAGCCATTTTATTTTCCAAACGAATTCAAAAAAGTTAGCAAAATGTTTGGGGAAGGCGGTAAAGCGGATGTTTACATTGAAAACAAAGATGTGAAGTTCGACAAAAAACGATACAAAGGCATACTATCTGATTTTGACCTAGATGGACTCCCGAATGTAGATGACCCCGACCCGTTCGGAAATCAAGACAAGATTAGTATTGAGCAAGTAAAGTTTAGTAACACATTCAACAAGGTTTTAGACACCAAAAAGAATTTGGATTCGGAACTAAAGAAGTTCGTTTCCAAACTTCAAAAATCAACATCTAGCACAGAGAAGATTTACGCTAGAGCGAAAACACCTTTTAGCATTTTGAACAAACTTGTTGACTCGCGATTGCTTGATGAGAAGCGTGGATTGAAGGATTTAGTCGGCACTACAATTACATTTCAAAACCTTAAAGACCTAGAAAATTACAAGCGTAAAGTACGCAGAGGCGATATGGGTAAGGTGCTTGACTACGATGATTACTACACCAATCCAAACGATGGTTATCGCGCTTATCACTTTGTAATTGACCAAGATGGAGTTCCAATCGAACTTCAATTGAAAACTGATAGAATGAAAGAGGTGAATATTTTATCGCACGATGCTTATAAAAATAAAAATTTGAATAAAGATTATATGCTATATTTGACAAATCTTGCAGACGAAGCAGACAAGGGAGACGAATTATCAAAAGAGAGATTTTTGGTAGAAATGTCTAATAAAGCAAGAATACGAAAAATGTTATCAACTAAAAACTAACAACTATGTCAGAAGAACAATTAAAATGGGAGGTGTTCGTAAAAGAACACAAAATCGAATTGAAAGATTTACCCGAAAATGTCCAAAGCAAGGTTCAAAAGTTCAATGAAACTTATGACCAATACGATGAAATTGAGGATACAGATGAGAATCAAACCACTCTTCGTAACTTGGAACTTGAGTTAAAAACTATGGACAATGGTATTTTAAGCGACTTGGAATCATTTCAAGAAAAGCAAAAAGATTCAAAGCCCGAAGGTGATGTAACTCCTCAAGCGGGAGACGGAGGTCAAACACCACCGACACCACCTACACCACCTACACCACCAACACCACCACAACACCAAGCATCCGATAAGCCATCTTGGGCATTTTGGTTGTAAAGATAAGCGTTGATTTTTGGGGTTGTAAGCATTTCACAAATGTGAGCATACCCCACTATCTTCGCCAATTGTCAAATGATTTCTTCTTGAATATCAGATGATGTTTTTTTTCACCCCCATTTTTTAGTGGGGGTCTTTTTTTACACATAAATTATGAGATACAGATTAACACTAATAGACAAGAGGGGCGAATCCATACACGCGGGTGCATACGAGAGCCAAGAAGAAGCGTTCACCGCTTTAAAGCAGTTTGACTTACTGAAGTTTCAAGTTACACTAGAAAGGTTAGATGATGCAAAATCTTAAACACCGATTGGATATAGAGGGCTATCCGTGTCAAAGACCGCGATTGGGGAAACACGGGACATATAATCCACCCAAGTATTCAAAACACAAAAAGGATTTAACCTTACTCATCAAACTGCTGAAAATAAAACCCGCAGATTACAAAGCGGTAAAATTAGCTTTTTACTTTCCGTATCCCTCAAGCGAGCCAAAGAAGAATCGGATTGATTTATTACCAATGAATCGCAAGTACGATATTGACAATTTGGTTAAAAGTTTTTTTGACGCACTTCAAGATAGCGGTGTCATTACTGACGATAGGCGCATTTGCGGTGTATATGCAATCAAACTTTTTAGTGTTGAAAAAAAAGGTTGGATTGAGTTCGATATTGAATAAATTTGCACAACTAACTAACTAATGACTGAACTTCCGAAAAATCCTAATCCCAATAATGCTATTGAGTTAATTCGCGTTCTCAACAATAGCATTCACTCGTTGGGTTTAAAAAGAGTTATCTCCTACCTCAAATGGATAACTAAATGGAGTGGCAATGACACCAAAGATGTTGCTGACCTCATTATTTATTCAGTTACTTCAAAGTACAAAATCACTTTCGCGTCTTTACTTGAGTCAACCCGCAATGATGGGGATGATAATGACGCTATGTGTTTGCTAGCGGTGCTTCTAAAGAAACACGCATTATTGAGTCAGAGCGAGATAGCTAAAAAATTAAATCGGCATAAAAGTCAAGTTTCAAAATACATTTCTCGTATGAGTAATTTGAACATTGAACTATTTAAGCTAGACCGAAAAATACACTCTGACTACATTGAAATAAATGAAGCCGTAGAGAAAATGATTCAAAATGAACAACACGAGTTATGGAACAAAAACGCAGAAGAGGTAGACCCTCAAAATCCGCAACCCAACAACCAATAAACCAAGACCCAATGGCTGAAAATATAAACTCAATCGAATCTCAAATTGAGGATTCGCAATTCAATTTTCTCAACCCCGAAGACCAAGCGGAGCAGAAATCGTTTTTCAATCCCTTAGAAGAATCGGTTACTGAAAGAGAATATTCCGCTCCACAAATAGCGCAAGGAAACATTGCACCGCTTGAAGAACCTCAATTTATGCGGAAGGGTTTTGAGCAAGTAAAAGCGGAACAAGAAAACACAATTAGTTCATCTCCAAGTTCTAGCGGTTCAAGTTCTAGTGGTTCAAGTTCTAATTCTAGCGGTTCTTCTCCGCAAATGAGTAATGACCCAATGAACAACCCGAATCCCGCTTACAACGAGATGGAGGATAGAGAGAAAAAGAAAGCATCCGAACAAATGGTTGATGCGGTTCTTGATACCTACGATACTCTTAAAACGCTATCTGCAAAACTTGGGCAGATGGACGAAAAGAAAGTTCGTAAGATGATTGAGGAGGGCAAGATTGACAGAAACCGCAGAATCACGATTGACGAATACGGAAATAATGTTGGCATTATGGAGTTTGTTACAAACTACAATGCTCAAGTGACACAAGCGGTTGAACCCGACCCTTCTTTCCGTAAAAGTGTTCGCCCCGCGATGACACGGGTGTTTATGAAAAAAGGTTGGGGAATGACTGACGAGCAATATTTATTGTTCGCTTTCGGAAAAGACCTAACCATCTCAGCAGTCACTTTGATTGGTATGAAGAAAGGAATCAAGGAAATTTTAAACAATCTTGAAGAGGAGCAATCAGCGAAAGGCAACCCGACTGCTCCAAAAAAATCAACACCACCACCACCATCAGCACCATCGGGGGGGTATGATACACCACCACCACCGACCAATTACCCGCCAACAACACCCGTATCCACACCGCCTCAAAGCGATGAATTTGTTGAATACCCACAAGAGGACTTGACAGACGAGGAATTGGAATACTTGGAGAGAATTGAAAGCGCACAAGCGGAAATGATTCGCAACAACACAAAGGAAGAAGCGTATGCCGAGGCAGATGATGCAGTAGAAAAGATGAACATTGAATTTGAGAGTCCTTTAAGACAAAAACAAACACGCTCATATCAGATACCAAATGTTGAAGAAACATTTGAAAAAGGCGGTGAAATAAAAGACGAACTTTCAATGTAATGGAGAGAGCAATACCAAAAGTGTTGGTAGCAACACCAACATACGAAGGCAAGAACTACTGCCTAAAGCAATTTATAGCCAACGTAGCTAGTTTTACATTTCCCAAGAACTGCTATGATTTTGTAATATTCGATAATTCACGGACTCCCGACAATGCGAAATACATCAATAAAACATTTGGAGTTAAGTGTGTATGGAAAGATTATTCGGGAATGTCTGTTATTGAAAAGTTAGCACAAACACACGAAGAAATTCGTCAATATGCAATAAATAATGGATATGACTTTTTGCTCCATTTGGAAAGCGATGTATTCCCGCAAGAGGATGTAATTGAGCAGTTGTTGTGGACAAGAAAAGCAATTGTTGGAGTTCCTTATCAATTATTTGGTGGTGGTCAAAGACGGGTTGTAACGCAAGGTTGGTCTGATACCGAATTAAAAAATGATTTTTATGTTTCGTGCCTAAATCTTTCATTTGTTCAGCATTGGTTTTTTGACGGGTCTGTAAGACGATGTACCACCAACGGAATTGGATGCACTTTGATGCACACGAAAGCAATCGCCAATATACCATTTAGATTTGTCGAAGGTGACGATTCCGCTCCCGATACTTGGTTCACTAGGGACTTGATGTTATACAATATTCCATACTATGTTCACACGGGAATGATTGCATTTCATTGGAATATGGAAGATTGGCTAGAATATGCAAATTTAATTAAATACGATAAAAATGAGTAAAGTAGTAAACTTCAACGCTCCGAAAACAATTGACGGAGTAATCGAAAAGGTAAAAGAAAACAAGGCAATGTTTCTTGCGCCAAAAGCAAGAATGAAACAATCAGTTGAGAACGATGCTCAATATTTGGTTGCGCTAGGTCAGTTCATTTCCAATGCTCAAAAAGAGATGGAGAAAATGAGCAAACTTGGGAAGAACTATGAAGCATCAAAAATTCAAATTGAAATATTTGATGCTATAGGAAAATACCAATCAAACGAAGGATTGGTAAATGACAAGGCAACCCATTTTGAAATGGTATTTTTGCCTATGTATGAAAAGGAAATGGAAGAATCGGGTAAGAACTTTGATGGTATGCTTCAGCAATGTAAAGAAACTCTTTTAAATATGAAAGGTGTTGAGAATAAAATTGTTGGATTCATTGAGAAAGAGGTTGAAAAATACGAAACATCTGCCGACAAAGAAGATGATGAATTTAAAAATTATACCTACAAACTTCTGAAAAGATTGTGGAACAAACTTCAAGAAGAGGCTCAAAATTAAGCGTATGAGAACCAAAACATTTGATAAGCCACATAGTCACGATGCAGAGTGGTATAAAGATAGAGAAGCGGTTGACCATATTAACCAAGCGGGGCATATACCAAGATTGTATAATGCTTACGAATTGTTAGAAGAAATTATGGCGCAAGAAGAGGTGAAAACTATCACGGATTTCGGATGCGGAAATGGAGGTTTGATGCGTAAAATTAAACAGAACTTTCCAAGCGTTGAAATTTGGGGTTATGATTTATGCCCCGCAAATGTACAAGACGCAAAGGACAAAGGAAGCGATGTTGAATTAGTTGACTTTGTTCTTGAAGGAAATCTTAAATATCCCGAAGTGGTAATATGCACAGAAGTGCTAGAACATCTAGTTGACCCCGATGCTTTTTTGAAAAAACTGCTTGACAACGGGGTAAAATATGTGATAGCGTCATCGCCAAACTACGAGACACCTACAAGTCACGAGGAGTATCACCTTTGGGTTTTTCAAGGAAATTCTTATGCCGAAATGTTTGAACAAGTCGGTTGGGAAGTTGTGAGGCACGAAAAATCCATATTTCAATTCGTGGTGGCAAAAACAAAAGGTTAGGAATGAGCGATACTCCGAAACCAAAAATAGGAATAGGTTATACAACCTACAAAAGAGATGAATTGTTGCAAGAGTGTTTGGATAATCTGCGTTTGTACACCACTTCAGATTATAAGTTGCACATTGCTAGGGATTCTGATGAGGATAGAAGAGGCATAGCGCTTCGAAAGAATGAGTGTCTTCATCACTTGCAAGATTGTGATTATATTTTTCTTTTTGATGATGACTGCTACCCGAAGAAGAAAGGTTGGGAGCAATTTGTTATAAAATCACATCAAGATAGTGGAGAACAACATTTTGCGTATCTAAAAGATAGCATTCATAGCGCAAAAAACTTCTATTTCTGCGGTGACACAACCATCAAATCTTTTGTCACTTGCGGGGGTGTTTTTCTATCAATAACAAAAGAGTGTCTAAAGAAAGTTGGTGGGTTTTGGGATAAGTATGAAATTTATGGCTTTGAGCATTATGGGTACTCTTTCAGAGCCTTTCAAGCCAAACTGAATAGTGATTTGTTTATGTCTGTAGAAGGTTTGGAAGAATACCTTTTTGCTTACGATTACGAAGACAAAGAATTTAAAAGCACCATACCGCTAGATGAAAGAATTGAGTTGAGTGAAAAAGGAAAAAAAATATTCGCAATAGATGCGGAAGTGGTATATAAACCAATAGTTTACGAGAAAAAATAGTTTTTTAAAATGAATATGAATAAGAAAAAAATACTTGTTATTGTACCATCTCGCTCTCAAGGAAACGGAAGGGAGAAAAACATAGACAGATTTATTGACGCTTGGAAAGAGCATAGCGAAGGTTTAAGCGACATTGCCATCGCTTTAGACCCCGATGACGAGCATTATTATATCAGAAGAAAAGAGGCTATTTATTTCGTTAATAAAACCCGCGAAAGAATGATTCCAACGCTGAACAAATGCGCCAACGCTTTTGCTCACGATTATGAAATGATTGCTTTTTTTGGAGATGACCATTTGATAAAAACTAAATGGGAGTCTGAAATGTACGAAGCAAATCAATCGCTCGGTGGTTTAGGTATTTTTTATGGCGATGACTTGCTTCAAGGTTCAAGATTAGCAACTGCGGTTTGTCTAGATGCTGAAATTGTTAGGACTCTAGGCTATATTGCTCCACCAATGCTCACCCATCTTTTTGCAGATAATTTTTGGATGGATTTGGGAAGAGAACTAAACACCTTGCAATATTTTCCTAATATTGTTTTTGAACACATTCACCCGCATATTGGAAAATCGGTGGAGGATTCAATGTACCTAGAATCAAACTCTTTTTTTGAAGCAGACCAAAAGAAATACGAACAATATGTTTCTAGCGGAGAGTTTATTCAAGCAGTAAAAACGATTCAAACGCATAAAACAAAAATTATATGACCACTTTAACAGAACTTTTTACAATACTTTACCTTGTACCCATAATTTTTTTGATTGCTTTTCATTCGTGGTTTTCGAAAAACTTTTCAATGCAAGAAAATGCACAATATAAAATTTTAAAATTGATGCCTTTTTTGAATATTTTATTACTCTTATTTCTTGTAATCGCGTTATCGAAATATTGCGTAGAGTACATTTACAACAAACTTAAAAAGCAAAAGGATGTATAGTCAGAACTCAGAGGACACCCTAGCGTTGGATTATTTCAATCATAAAGAAGGTGCGACCAAATTAAAAACTTTGCTAGATATTGGAGCAAATGATGGGGTGACATTCAGCAATAGTAAATTTCTTATCGAAAATGGTTGGTTAGGATTTCTTCTTGAGCCTAGTGAAATAGCATATGCAAAATGTGTAGAAACACACAAGAACAACGCGACTAACACATTTATTTTTAATCTAGGGATTGCAAATGAAACGGGGGAGCAAGTATTTCTTGAATCCGCAAGTCATTTACCAAACGGAAAAGACATTTCACTTTTATCGTGTGTTCCTAGCAGATTAACCGAAAGGTTGAGAAGAAAAGTGTCTTTTACTGAGCATAAAGCTATGTTTTACACTTTTGAGGATTTTGAAAAAAAGTATTTGATGGAAGGTGACAAATTCTCTTATGTTTCTATTGATGCTGAAGGTTACGATTGGGATATTTTGAAACAGATTGACTTAAAAAAATATGGTGTTGAGATGGTCTGTATTGAATGGAATGGGATTGCTCAACTCGCAGATAATTTCGCACATTATTGCGCTCCATTTGGATTGACAGAGTTGCATCGCAACGAAGAAAATATCATCTTTGCATTATGAGAGAAGCACATTTAGGCATTGCCGTAGGTAAACGGGGTATAGGAAAGACTTACACCACTTTAAAAGTAATTAACGATTATGTTACGGGTTTTGGCGGAACGCTCAAACCTAGACGAGTTTTGATTATGGATGTTAACGATGAGTTTAGCGAAATCCGCGCTATGAAATTGTCTCAAGTTGGTATGTTTTCAATGCACCCGATAGTTGAAGCAAGAAGAATAAGACCTTTTAACGCGGATGGTACTCCAATGACATTGAGTGATGTTTGTCAAGCGCTATACTTTATTCTCGAAAATTTTAAAGGCGGTTTGCTTTTAATTGAAGATATCAACAAGTATTTAACACATCATTTTCCTAAAGATGTGGTAGGTGCAATCGTTACCAATCGCCACAAAGATTTGGACATCATAATGCACTACCAAGCCGTAGGTAAAGTGCCGACAACCGTTTGGGAAAATGCTAATTGGATTCGCTTCCATAAGAACAATCAATCTGTTGAGCGTCACAAAAAGAAATACGAAGACAAGTATGAAATGCTTCGCATAGCAGAGTGCTTGGTTGATTTTCAATACGAAAATGGGAATGAGAGATTCTATTGTTATGTGGACATTGAATGGTCTAAAATCAAAGGAAACATAACTAAAGAGATGGCAATTAAAGCCGTAGAAGATTATATGACCAACAACTATTCTCGTGTAGTTGTACCCGAAGCAAGACGAATGACTCTGAATGGAGAAAAAGTTTATGCAACAACCGCTGAAGCCTCAATGGCTATTCAAAAAAGACTTCTAACTGATTATTTTGCAAAGTATTAAAAAAGTAGTGGTTGCGTTGGAGTTGCGTAACTAGTCAACTCGTTTTGTTACTACTTAGAGATTTTGTTTCAATTTTGGCGATGTGAATCTGAAATGTGGATTTCGGACACAAAGAAAATAAGTTAAATAAAAAAACATTATCAAAATGAACAAAGTAACAGACATTTTAGTAGGTGCAATTAGCATTGCTATTGGTGTAGCCGTAGGAACTTATGCCTACAACAAATTCATCGCTTAATTCCTAACTACTAAAAAGATTATGGACTTTAAGAAAATGATGTTCGATGTGGCGAAAGTCGCAGTAGGATTCGCAATAGGTTTAGCAGTTTACAACAAATTCTTAGGAGGCTCTCCAATGGTTGAAGTTGCATCTGATGAATCTACACCCGATTCTACTTCAGAAGAAGAGTAATCTAGACGATAACTCACAAAACAAATTTTAAATTTTAATTCTAACAAAAATGTTCGAAAAATATTTCAACGAAGTGCGTGAAAACGCAAGTAATGACTTCTTGTCATTCGATGGTGCATTTGAATTTTCAAATGACGATTACGGATTTTCTGATTATGATAGCGCTGATGGAATCGGTGGAACAATCTCTGCTCCAACATCACAACCATACATCTTAAATGTTCAAAACACAAACACAAGTACCGCTATCAGCAATGTTACTATCTTGGGTGCATACTCCAACATTGGACAAACTGCTCCCGCTTATGGTAACTCTACGGGAATCAGTATTACTATGGGTATTTCAAACATTTCATATACCGAGTTCCTATATCAGTCTATGAATAAACCCTTTTCCGTGGGCTTAACGTACTTATCTTCTTCAACTGCGAACCAAGTATTGGAAACTTTCACAATTACTCAAAAGGATGTGAATGGTAATGTGGCTTCTAAGGTGTTAACGCCGACCATTGACCCATACCAATTTCAAGATAACAAGGTCGCTTTCAAGTTCGAATATCGTATTGATGGTTTCACCAATATGGTAATCAGTTCTGTGTTGGCTTCTGCAACTTTGAAAGTGTATTTCTACCCTTCAGAAACAGTTGCCACTTCTCGTGCATTGGCGGGACGTAGAGCGGTTCAAGAGTACGGAAATCCTCGCGTAGTTGGACAAAATGTGTTGCAAGTTCGCAACGCACGATAACCAATCGCGTAACCAAAAACAAAAGGGGCATCGGGTTTAACCCTTTGCCCCTTTTAATTTAAATACCTATGAGAAATCAAAACAAAATCACACTTTGCGATTATCTAGCAAACAAAGTTCCAAATGACTGCGTTGATGTGCTTGAAAATAGCGGTCACACTTTTGACAAGCCTCGCTCTAAATCAGAGTTGGCTGAATTACTCAAGCAGTATGTATCAAGGGATAGAGAAAAGGCACTTAAAAAGTTAGCCGAGATTCATCCCGACAAAGAACTTTGTCAATCAATTGACCGCCCCGTGATGGCTTCGGATTATAATGGTAACGAGACAATGCAAGCGATGGGTCAAGATTATGAAAACCCATTTTTTCCGCAATACACTACCAATAATTTTAGACAACAAAAGATGATGAGTTTCAACGGAAGCGGACATATGAATGCTTGTGGTTGTAGTGGATATTCCAACGCATCGGGTTGTGAATGTAATTCCAACGGGGGTTGTAGTGGAAATTGTGGATGTGGTTGTAAGTCAAAAAATTACAACAATGCTGATGGGTCAAATACAAAAACAAATAACCTTTTATACCTTTTGCTAGGTGCGGGATTTGTTTATTTTATGATATTCGCTGATAACAAAAGACAATATAAATAATATGTGGAATCTATTACTTGCGGGTGTTGTTGGTAGTATTGCTTACCTATCCTTAAAGGACGATAAAAAAGAAGAGCCGAAAAAAGAAGAACCGATTGCTCCAACCGCGAAAAAGAAGATGGTTCGTTCAAGTAAAGCTAACGCTCCTAAAGAAGCGCAATTAGACCTTCTCTATGAGATTGAGAAGGATGGTTTTGATTATGCGATTACCTCTTATTCGGATTATCGCGAAATGCAAGATGCGGAATTTGATAAGTTGCGTGAGAATTTTATCAAAAAATCAAAAGCGTTTGAAAAGTATATTGAATTGAAAAATCCCGTTGACTCTGAATACGATGAGTATGCTCAAGATGTTTTAGACCAACAAGGTTTGACTGATGGGTTTTTGGGTGAGGATGCTTACCACAATTTTAAGGGGGTAAAAGATGCGAAATTTCAAAAATTGTATTCTGCAACGAATGACGCTTACAATCAATTGTTTACACATCTAAAGAAAAAATTCAAGATAAAAGATTTTCGCACTAGCGAGTTACAAAAAGCGATTGATAAATTAGAAGGTCAATGAAACTGATAAAACACAACGCGATTGAAAACTTCTCTTGCTTCACTAAAACGGAGAAGGAGGACTTAATCATCCAAGAGATGAGCAAAATGTTCTTGTTATATCCAAGAGCAACTGCCGATATCCTTGATAATTGCGGGGTGACTTATGATTCTTTGAAACCACAAGATTTGTCTTTGGCGGTAGAAAAAAACGGAAACAATTTGAAAATGCTTAACCGCATTATCCGTCTGTCTTTCCTCGTTAACGAGAAGGGAGATAAGACAATGACCAATCACAATAGAAACATCACCTATCGCGAGGTAATGAAGAAAGGTAAGCCTTTTATGAAAGAGAATCAAGAGGCTATGAAGGAAGCGACATTGCTAACACGCGAAATGATGTCGCAAGAAATGTTCAGTAAGATTTTAGGGAAAAATGTGAAGGTGTATTTGAACTTGGACGGACAAGGAAATGCAGAGGAAGAAGAAGCACCTAAAGAAAACACTCAATTAGTTCTTGTTGAGGATAAAAAAACATCGCCCTTTGTTTGGGTGGTCATCGGTTTAGCGGTGGTCGGCATTGGATGGTATTATTACAAATCAAAAAATCAAAGCGTTTGATATGAGTAAAGATGTAACGAAAAAATTTTTCGGACAAATTCGAACTGCTATACCTAAAGAAATGCAAGGTGTTCCAACTTTTGCTCCTATCCCACAACCTCCAATCGAAGGGGTTAGGGTAACTGATGGAACAAAGGTTGCTTTTTCTGACAAGGATGGTAATTACGAATTAACAACCGAAAGCCCAAATATAAAATTTAGCAAAGAAAATTATGTTAGTCAAACAATAAATTTTTATGGGTATCAATCGCATTTTAGGTCGGATAAAAAAGATGTTTATTTAGAAAAATCGGGTTCGACAACAACTCAAACAAAAGACGAAGCAAAAAGCACTACGGAAGAGGCAATGTTATTTGGATTTAAGCAAAAATTTATTGTAAATGTTGCATTAGTTTTAGGCGTAGTTGGTTTAGGTTGGTATTTTTATAAATCAAAAAATAAATAATATGTATTATGTAGGCGGTGTAGTAAAAGACGAAAAAGGTGTAGGTATTCCTAGAGTCCTAGTTCGTGGTGGAACAAAAATGATTTTTACCGATGCAAGTGGAAGTTATCAAACCCAAACTGATATGGTCAGTAAAAAAATCACCTTCTTTAAGATTGGTTATTTGGGCAATGAAATTGATTTGAGCAAATACCCCAATGACTCTTCCGTAAACGGAAACATTACAATGGTAGGAGATGTTGAAAGTAGTGCAAATCCTAATGCGGGTGATGGGCAAAAATCAGATGGGCAAAAATCAAATGACATCGTAACAGAAGAAAAAGGTTTGACCAAAAAGCAAATGAAAATTATTGGGTTTTCGCTTGTTGGTGTTGCCTTGATTCTAACATCGTTTCTTATTTACAGAGCAGTAAAAAAGAAATAAGATTATGAAAGATATTGACAATGTTCTTGGCGGTAAATATTTTAATGTTTCTGCTGACCCCGTAACTGCGGTAGCGGATGCACTTGGTAAAACTGCCGAATCTTTTAAAAAACCCGACATTGGTAAATTTGTTGCTCAAAAATGCGGAAGAAAAGGATTTGGCTATTTATTCAATAAGTCAAAAAGAGATGCTTTTGAAAAGTGTTCTAAAGAAGCGACTGATGATTTTAACAAGCAATATACTACCACCGCAACAACAATTACAAGTACAAATGGTGGAGAAAGTGAAGCAACTAAATCCTTGATGGAACAACAATCAGCAAATACTAACAAAATTTTGATAGGTTTGGGAATAATAGTAATTGGATTAGTAGGGTATATTGCCATAAAAAAATAACAAGATGAAAGGCAGTCAAAACAAGAAGATAAAAGCGGTAATGCAAGGTAACTATGCAAATATGGTTGCAGAAGAAACTAAAGGAAGGTTAAACGGAGCGTTATTTGGTGCAGTTGGAGGTATTATACTTGGAACGATATTTCGTCAAAATTCGCTAGTAATTGGACTAATTGGAGGAATAATTGGCTATGTTGTAGCAAACAAAGATTAAATGAAAAGCGTAAATCAAAGATACAGAGAGAGCGGAAGCGATATGTCCTTTCGTGATTGGTTAAATAGCCAAGCAGAGCAAGGAACGATACAAAAGAAATCAGAGCCAAATGAAATGCAGTTT
>Ga0181349_1000775_pt1 | contig 13579 bp, 19 predicted proteins | sample Su13VDMM110SD_FD_130106 | JGI IMG/M metagenome (GOLD analysis project Ga0181349, IMG submission 130106) | Freshwater viral communities from Lake Michigan, USA - Su13.VD.MM110.S.D | ecosystem: Environmental > Aquatic > Freshwater > Lake | place: USA: Michigan | collected 2013-07-16 | reverse complement strand
TGACCTTAAAAGTAAAAAAGAATCAGGGTTTGGCTTTTTGAACACAGTTGCAGCCAGCGTTAAGGGATTTGCGATATTTACGCTCAAGAAAAACCACAGACACAAAATAGTACCAGAAATTTTGGAAATCTATAAGAATTACACAGACTAGGCATATATATAAGAAAATGGCAGCTGGAAAATTTTCATTCACAATCGAGCAGGGATCAACACTAAGCTTCGAATTGCAGTATAAGGACGCAAGTGGAGATCCAATTAACCTTTCCGCATATTCCGGAAGAATGCAGTTAAGAGAAGCAGTTGATTCCAGCACAGTATTAATTGCCCTATCGAGCTCTAGAGCTGCAGATGGTACAGGATTAAATTTTAGCGGATCAAACGGAGTAACACCACCTGCATCTGGATCTATAGGTGTATATATATCAGCAGCATCCTCCTCAGCGCTAACATTTAACGAAGCAGTTTATGATTTGGAAATTGTATCAGGTTCTACGGTTACAAGAATACTTGAAGGTAAGGTAAGACTTTCTAAGGAAGTAACTCGATAAATGAGCAACAGAGTCAATATATCACAGGCAGCAAATGATGTCAACATTTTAACTAGTGATAATGCAATCTCAATAACAAGCGAAGCATTAAACACGACGGTTGAAGTTACCCAGCCTGTAACGAGTGTTGTGCACATATTAACAGGACCCGCAGGACCTTCAGGCCCATCAGGACCTGTAGGCCCAACTGGAGCGGGAATCTTCAGCGAAAAAATACAAGGTAGCGATCTCTTTTTCACAACATCATCTCTCGAACTTACTGGTTCCTTTACGGTAGGTAACAACTATGCTGACATATTCCTTGTAAAAAATAGCATCGGTGAATTGATACTAAAAGTGACACAAAGCGGTTATATAGTATTGGCTACTCAGTCCGTGGAGTTAACTAATCCAGCACCACTAGGAGCTATCTATTTCACATCGAGCTCATTCTTTGTTGGATTGGATTAATATCACATATTGACGGAGTTTTAGCAATAACGTGAATACTTATATAAAGAACAAAAATAATAAAATTGGAGTAATATGGCATCTTGGAAAAAGGTAATAGTATCAGGCTCGGTAGCCCAACTAGCAGCCGTATCGGCTAGTATTGGATTTAGTGGATCGTTTTTTGGTGATGGATCTGGTCTTAGTGGTGTAGCTGGATCGTTTCCAGCAACTCCCCTAGGTGGTTCTTCCCTGCAGACAACTAAGTTCTTTGTCAATGATGGAGCTAGTAAATTTGTATCCGGATCACAAGTTGCTAATTATGTTTACTCCGGAGTTTCTGGAGATGCTACCATTGCCGCTGGCGGTGCATTGACAATTGGTGCTAATGCTGTTGAGGGCTCAATGCTAAATTCAAATGTAGCTGATGGTACAACAACCCAACTTACTGGTAACCAGTTAGTCGTACTAAAGGTTCCTAATGCACTAACAGCAGGATCAGGTTTGCTTTCTGGAGGCACCTTTGATGGAGCAGCTGCAAGAACCTTCTCTGTTGACTCCGGCTCATTCCTACCATACATTTCCGGAGCTGTATTTAGCACTGTCAGTGGTGATATTACAGTCACTAGCGCAGGAGTGGCAGCAATTGGTACTGGTGTTATTGTCAATGCAGACGTTAATGCAAGTGCAGCAATTGCTTACACTAAGTTGGATTTCGCAGGATCATCTCATGTATCAGCATCATCGCTTTCTCCAGGAGCCCAGGGCGAGGTAGCAATTACAGTTAATGGTGTTGCTCAGACTGCAGTTGATTTGGGGTTACAAACAACAGATTCACCGAGCTTTGCAGGTGTAACTGCCGATAACATTCGGATCGGTATTACTGGTGCAAATGAAATTGATACAACTTCAGGCAACCTAACAATCGATTCAGCAGGAGGTTTAGTAACAATCGATGATAATCTAAGTGTTACTGGAAACGCAACTATTAGCGGAGATCTAATTGTATCCGGTACAGCATCCTTCCAAAACACTCAAAATCTATTAGTAGCAGATAGATTTGCACTATTTGCATCTGGATCTGTTGCAACCGGAGACGGTGGTATTGTTATACAACAAGCAACACAAAACGTAGGTGAATTGTTTGGATACGATAGTGGTGCAGGTCGATGGGCGTATACATCATCTTTTAGCGCAAATAGCTCAACATTTACTCCAGCAGCATATGCAGGTGTAGTTGAGTTTACAGCAGGAAATCCATCAGTTGATCCATTATATGGCGGATCATCGAACGGATATGGTACTATATTTGTAAACACATCTAATGGAGATATTTTTATCTATTCGTAAATTAATTAAAGGGTTGTATATGGGATTAGTTGCACAGAATATACGGACGCAGAATGAAGCTACTATTAGTGGAGCACAGGATAGCGATCTAACTCCACAAGAACTGGAAGCACTACTTAGGTTGATAAAAAAGACCACGTTCGTTGGAGAAGACGTAGAAATGGTGTATACTTTAGTAGTAAAACTGCAAAAGCAATACTTACAAAAAACCAAATAGCAAATAATATGTACGATGTTACAATGACCCTTGACGACTTACTATTCATAAGGCAGTCGCTAGATGCAGTGAATATCCAAGGAAAGAATGCAAAGTTTGTATCCCAACTCCAGACAAAGATTGAAGCGGAGATTGATGAAATCAAAACACATATGGAATCCGAGGAACGGGCAAAATTAATAGCACTAGCCCAGGTTGCAGAGCCCGCTTCAAAGAAAAAGTAACATACTTATGAGTAAGCTGTTGGCCTTAATAAGGAAGTGGGCTCATACACGGCATAGTGTGTGTAACCAACCGCAGCTGCAACTATATAAAAAGACTGTATGCCAAATTGGAAGAAAATTATTACAAGCGGCTCGGACGCTGCACTGAATTCACTAAACATATCTGCAGCACTAACTGCCAGCGGTAACATATATCCGACAGGATCTGGCATCGATCGCCAAGTACTTAAAACAGACGGACTAGGTAACATAGTATTTGGATATTCGGAAGAGATTGTAGCAGTAGTTAAGAATGTGTCAGGAGGAACCCTAGCCAAAGGCACACCAGTACACGCAACAGCATCTGGAACGTCTGGGAACATTGTAGGAATTATTGCAGCTTCTGCATCCGATGCAACTACAATGCCTGCAACATTTGTGTTGAACGAAACCCTGGCTGATGAAGCTGAAGGAGAAGCCCTAGCTCTTGGTTTTATACAAGGTGTTAATACCTCAACGTTTGAGGCTGGGCAGATTGTCTATGTTGGCCCAAATGGTGGTTATGTTGGAGCTAAGCCGACTGGAAGCAGTCTGATACAAAATTTAGGCATTGTTACTAGGGTTCATGCGGTGAACGGTTCTGGTTATATTCTAGGATCCGGCAGGTCAAATGATGTACCAAACATAGAAGAAGGATATCTGTGGATCGGTAATTCGAGCAGCGTAGCAACACCTACAGCGACGTCATCTATACGGAATGTTATTAGCTCCTCTTTTGCTCAAACAGCCTCATTAGCTCCAAACTATGTTTTAACTAGCGTAACTAGTTCAATGTTAGCACCTTACGTTCTAACATCACAAACCTCATCAATGTCAGTGGCTTCTGCTTCAGTTGCTACTTCAGCCTCTTATGCTTTAACAGCTTCATTTGCTTTGAATGCTGGGGGTGGTGGATCATCATTCCCTTACACTGGCTCAGCGATCATATCAGGTAGTTTAACTGTAACTGGAAGTACTAACATACAAGGAGCTTTAGGTATATCTCGAGCATTAATGGAGAGAGCAGAAATAACAGTATCTGCATCAGGAGTATATACAATATATTCAGCCCCAACATCTTCATGTAGAGGCATATTTGCTGATTATACTTTAATATCAACTAATCCAGGAGGTAATGCTCGAGCAGGTAATATAATGTCTATAGTATCAGGTTCTCAAGTTAGATATACTGAAACTAGAACTTCAGACATTGGTAGCACCGCTGCTATAAATGTACAAGTGGATTTAAGCGGAGGAAACCTAAATTTAGAATTGAGTGTTGGAACAATATCAACAACTTGGAATCTTGTATCACTTGTAAGAACAATATAATATGGCTGGAGAATTAATTATACCAAATGGAGTAGTAGTATCAGGAAGTATGGACTTGTCTTTAAATCCATCAACATCTTCCATGGCTGAAGGTACCACTACAAATGCTTTGTCAATACCTGCATATCAAATTGAATTTGACTACGATCAACTTGAAGGAACTTTTGATACTATTCAAACTGGCTCATTAAATGTACAAGGAAGTATAAATTTTAATAATAGCACTGGTGTGCGAGTATTCCCAACATCTTCTGGGGCACCTTCGTTTACTGGGGCAGATGGGCAATTTGTTTTTAGTACAATATCAGGTAATTACTTTATCTATGTGTGGTTGAATGGTGGATGGAGAAGAGCTACCTTAACTACTTAATATTATTAAATTTATGATACGATTTAAACAGAAAAAACCAAATCTGGCTTTTACTCCAAATAAAATAATAAATTATATTTGGTATCAACCAGCCCCTAATCAATTTGTGGGATTACTTGACACCTACCCCGGTGCATCAGTAGCTTATTCCCTTAGATTATTAAGCAGCACTTATGCTGGTTCTGCAATTAGGGTAAGAAGGTCAAGCGATAATACTGAGCAGAACATTGGGTTTAGTTCAGGAGAGTTAGATACTGCCGCCTTACTAAGTTTTTGCGGTGCGGGAAATGGTTTTGTTACTACATTCTACGACCAAAGCGGTAACGCAAAGAACAGTGTACAAACTTCCGCAGGCTCACAGCCAAGAATTGTTTTGTCAGGAAGCTTGGAAACATTAAATTCAAAACCTACAATAAATTACATTTCAGCTACGGCAACGGGTACACCTTTACAAAATGTAACTGCACAAAGCATTTTTACTGTTGCTCAGGTAAATAGTTATAGTTCGCTTCAATCGCTTGTTTCCTTTGATGGGTCCCAATACGGCCCTTGGATTCGCTCTTATAGCCCGAATTATTGGAGAACACCGAATACAGCACCAACAGATACCTTTGATTTCACACATTCAAGTAATATGTACTTTAACGGCAACCTACATACAACAGCAAACAGCTTTTTAAACCCACACATTTTATCATCTTTTGGGTTATCAGCGATTACTAAAAAGTTTGGCATAAGCGACGTTACTTCTCTTGGAAGGTGGTTTATAGGTAAAATGTCCGAGTGTATCGTATATCCAACCAGCCAACAATCAGGATTTAAATCAGGAATCGAATCAAACATGAGTTCACATTATTCAATTACATTATGACAATTTTAGGATATAAATACTTAGTTGAAGCTGACGCTCAACAAGCAAGAAAACAATGTGCTGATTATTACGGATTACCTAAAGCTCCTGATGATGTGACACAATATTGGGTTAATTATCGAATAGCAGAATTAAATGAACCAAAATTTTGGTTTATTGAGTACGATGAAACAATACTAAATATACTAGGGCAACCTATTGAATTTAACCTAGTAGAATCATCAATATGAGGTTGTGAGCCAAAACCACAACCTGATCCATTTTTATAAAAATAAATTTGGCTATTAAAAAAATTATAGTTATATTTATATATGAGTAATTCAATTAATGTTTAACAATTAAAAACAGGTAGTATGAAACAGATCATGTTTGTTTTTGCTGTAGTTGCCTTAATGGCTTCTTGCAGCATCGGTGCAAACTCTGAGGAGACACAATCTGATTCTACTGTACAAGTAGTCGACACAGTTGCTGTGGTTGACACTTTGCAAGTAGAGGAAGTGGTTGCTGAGTAATCAAGAGTGAAAGAAAGAATGAGAAAGGGGGCTAATTAGTCCCCTTTTTTATTTACTACGAGATATTTATAGGAAAACCACTAGATGAATATTCCAATTTGGCCTGGTTCCAGTTCATTCTTTCCTGGGGATACCCCCTTTGGAGAATATGACTACGATTATGAGTTTCAACAAATAGCAGATAAGACTGCAATCTGGTGTGCACAAAGACTTGGATATCCGATTATGGATGTAGAGCTGCAAGCAAGGCATTTTTATATGTGCTTTGAAGAGGCAACTACAGAGTTCGCAAATCAGGTAAATATGTACAATGCAAGAGATTATATGCTTATTGCACAAGGTACAACTTCCTCGATTGATATGACCCAAAAGACTGTAAAGACGAGTCTGGGCAGATTAATCAGCATGGCCAGGAACTACGGCACAGAAGCCGGCTCTGGCGGTAATGTTGATGTAAAAAAGGGGTATGTAACTTCATCACTTAACCAACAAGAATACGACTTAGCTGAGTGGGCTGATGCTAATGAGAGTGGTAGCGAAATTGAGATTAGAAGAGTGTACTATGAAGCACCTCCGGCAATCACGAGATACTTCGATCCCTTTGTAGGTACCGGATATGGTTCACAGCAGCTCTTGGATTCTTTTGGTTGGGGAGCATACTCACCATCAATCAACTTTATGCTAATGCCACTTTATGCAGATGCACTAAGGATTCAGATGATCGAGATAAATGACGAGATGAGAAAGTCTGCATATAGCTTTGAGATCAACAATAACAAACTAAGAATATTTCCAATACCAGACGGAACCTACCTACCTAACATTTGGTTTGATTATATTGTAGTAAAAGATAGAGATAATCCAATACAACATGAAAATGGTAGCTACATATCCGATATCTCAAATATTCCATATTCCAACATACAATATAGCAAAATTAATGCAATTGGAAAGAGGTGGATACAAAAATACACATTAGCTCTTGCAAAAGAAGTGTTGGGTGATGTTAGAGGTAAATACACAACTGTACCAATACCAGGAAACGAAGTAACCTTAAATGGAGTTGATCTTGTAGCTCAGGGCAGAGAAGAGCAGACACAGCTACGAGAAGAGCTGACACTCACCTTAGAAGAGCTATCCAGAAAGGGACAGATGCTAAGAGAAAGCGAAATAGCAGTAGCAATGCAAACACAGCTCGCAAAGGTACCACTTAAAATATATATTAAGTAATGGCACTGTTTGGATCATCCAGAGATATTAGCATGTTTAGGCATATTAATAAGGAACTGATTAATGATATCATTTCTCAAGAGATTGACTATTACCAACTAGCACTAAAGGAGACAGATCTAAACGTATATGGAGAAGCACCAGGTGGCAAGACCTACTTTCCAGCAGTACGAATAGCGTGTTTGATTAGCAGAGATGACCAAACCTGGACAGTAGATGACCAGTTTGGACCAAATGTAACTCAAACAATCCAACTACAGTTCTTCAGAGACATTTTAACAGATGCGAATTTGGTACCAATTGTTGGGGATATCGTTAATTGGAACGGACATTACTGGGAACTTGATAGTATAGTTGAGAATCAGTTATTTGCAGGAAAGGACCCCGACTACAATAAAACAGTAGGTACAGAGTTTGGATCTAGCATATCAATCTTATGTGGAGCACATTACACTAAGATTACCCAAGTACAAATTGAAAACGCAAGAGGCGGAGTATGAGTGAATTAAGACCATCGCCTAGATCGCAAAGGCAAATTATAACACAAACATCTCAGAATGAGGAGGTTAGTGAGCCTATGTACAGTCGTGCAAACGATATTAGAAGAGATGATGATACTGTAAAAGATTTTGCAAGTGGGCTTATTGATATTGACAGTGCAATCAAATACTACTTTGATAACGTAGTTCAGCCAGAGGTTGTAGAAAACGGTACAAAGGTTATCGTACCGAGTATGTACGGTTCTTCTGAAAAGTGGAAAGCAGTTGAGTCTGATGGATATTTAAGAGATAAGAATAGTAAGATACAAGCACCACTTATTGTGTACAAAAGAACAGCGATAACAAAGCTGAGAGAGCTTACAAACAAAGTGGATGGTAATTTTCCACAAGTATATATAAATCAACCAATCCGATGGTCTCCTAAAAACAAATACGATCAATTCTCACGTCTAACTGGGCAAAAGCCAGTTGTTGAGTATATCAACGTAATTGCTCCAGACTACGTCAATCTCACCTATGATGTAGTTGTTTGGACCAACTACTTGGAGCAAATGAATAAAATAATTGAATCTGTTATATACACAGAGGGTAGTTATTGGGGCGAGGTGAATAGATTTAGCTTCAGAGCTACCATAAACGATTATACAAGCACAACGGATGTACTTGATACAGATGATAGAATAGTTCGCACAACCTTCCAGATCAGCTTATTGGGACATATTATAACAGACAGCTTAGCAAAAGCCATTGCCGAGAAACTATCTGGTAAAACAGTATCTATCAGAAAAATACAAACAGATAATAACACAGAATAGCATGAGATGGATTAGCCCAGCTATAATAGTAGGATTACTAGTGTATATACTGTATATGCACTCCTGTAAGCAACTCAATTGCCCAGAAATAGTATCCACCTCAGATACAAATAGAATAACAGTTATAGACACCTTGTACTTCAATAATGGTCCAACGAAAACAAAAGGAAGTAAGCCGGTGGCCTTAGGTCCAGTTACAGATGAAGAGCCAGTTGATTCGGAGCTTATAGCTACTAGGTGTGATAGCACTTATAGATACTCACAGCAGTACGAGGACAGCCTAATTGCTGGTACTTTATATGCAAACGTAAGAGGAACCTTACTCAGCAGTACTTTAGAGTACACACCTAAGTTTCCCAAGTATATAAACAGAACCGATTCAATAACAATTACAAACACAAACACAGTGATTGAAAAAATATACACACGACCATACGGCTTTATCGTAGGTGGGGGACTAGTTATAGATAGGACCTCACAAATGAGTTTTGCACTTGATGTTGGGATACAGTTGAAGCAAGGTGTTGATATAACCTACAGATACGACCCAATCAGAGCACAGCATGGTTTGGGTGCTACATATACATTCCAATTTAAACCTAAAAAGTAGTTATGGAGCAGAAATTTACACAAGAAGAACTAGACTCGATTAAAAAGATTCAAACAAGATATCAGTCTTTAGGAATATCTCTAGTGCAATTAGAGATTTTAAAGAAGTCAATACATGCTGAGTTAGATAAAGTAAAAGACTCGGAAGAAAAGGTAAAAGAAGAAGTTGCGAAGACCAGCGAAGAAGAAGAGCAATTATCAAAAGCACTATCTGAAAAGTATGGAGTAGGTACTTTGGATCTACAAAGTGGCGTTTTTAAGCCGCAGAACTAACGGTTTTGAGAAAGTTACGGATATTTATATTAAAATAAATCCGTTTAAACAATGGCAGAACAAATTGTATCACCGGGCGTTTTCACAAATGAAAATGACCTATCATTTTTACCAACAGGCATTGCTGCACTTGGCGCAGCTATCGTTGGACCAACTTTAAAAGGACCAGCCTTTATACCAACTATAATTAGCAACTACAACGACTTTGTAGCGCAGTTTGGGGACTTGTATGAAGAAAGCTACGTACCTTTTGCTGTTAGAAACTACCTAAGAAATGCATCAACTGTGACTGTAGTTAGAGTACTTGCAGAAGGTGGATACAGCTTTAGCAACTACACAGCAATCGTAGTAAGTGGTTCAACTGGTCAGTTTACAGTAGGTGCAATCTTACCAACTACTACTGTAGGTTTTTCAACTGGAAACAGCTTTAATAAAGCAGCAATCACACCATCAACCGTATCGGTAACTGGTTCTTTTGCAATCACACTATCTGGATCTGGAATTACCGGACAGACAGTATCAGCCTCAGTACAGCCAACTAGCAACATTAATCTTAATACGGTATTTGGTGAATCACCGAAAGGAGCCAAGAAGGGATATATGTATGTGTTGTTTGATAGCTTTCTAACAGACACCAATCTAACCTCATCATTTGTACTTGCTGTAACTGGAAGCAATATCAACTTATCAGGTAGCACCTTCGGAGCATACTCAGCAGCTGCTACACCTTATATAACTTCACAACTAATCCCAGGCCAAGACCCAGCTGAGTTGTTTAGCTTTTACACAACTGGTGATGGTCAAGATACAAACACAGCAGTTAAAGTATCGATCATAAACAACAACCTACCTGGAACCATTGGAGGAACCAATTATGGTACATTCTCTATCTTCGTAAGGCAATATACAGACACAGATCAAAGACCGGTAGTACTTGAATCATTTACGAACTGCAACTTAGATCCAAATTCACCAGACTATATCGCAAGAAGAATTGGTGATCAGTATTACACCGTTAATGCAGACTTTGATGTCGTAACCAACGGTAATTACAGAAATATTTCCAAGTATGTTAGGGTTGAGATGAATGCAAACGTAGATAACGGCTCTGCTCCTGCAAGCTACTATCCATTTGGATTCGAATCATTCCTACAGCCAATCCCAGTACCACAACCACTGCCAACTATGTCTTTGGTAACTCAGTTTACCGAAATTAACGGTAATTATAGCCCCAAAGCATACTACGGTGTAAATTACAGCAACACAGACAACGCAAACTACTTCCAACCATTGGCAAGTGGATCTGTAGCTGGAAACAACGTAAACTTCAATCTCGATTCTAGCTTAGTACACCCATCGGCATCTTTATCAGATCCAAATAGCGTACTTGCAGGTTCTAGAATTATCTCAGCAAGTACCTTTAGTGGTGTTGACGTATCTACTTTCTTGAAATTCACTGTAGGTTTCCAAGGTGGATTTGACGGAGCAGATCCAGCAGTCCCAAAATTTGTTGGTTCAAACATAACAGCAACTAACTTGTTTGGATTGAACCTAAGCAGCCTTAATGCGCCAGGTGGAGTGGCTTATAATAAAGCACTCAACATTATATCTAACGCAGATCAATTTGACATTAACTTACTTGTAGCCCCAGGTGTGACTTTTGAAAAGCATTTGGCTGTGGCAAATCAAATGATCGAAGTAGCAGAGGATAGAGGAGACACCTTCGCAATTATCGACCCAGTAGTACAAGGTAGTACTTTGGCTGGAGCAATTGCAGCGGTAGATGGTTTGAATACAAGCTATGCAGCAACTTACTGGCCTTGGGTTAAAATACTTAATCCAAACACCAACAAACCAACCTATGTACCACCATCAGTAGTCGTACCACAAGTAATCGCATTTAGCGACTCAGTATCAAATGAGTGGTTTGCACCAGCTGGTTTAAACAGAGGTGGCATTGGATCAGCAGTAGACGTAGAGTATAAACTTTCTAAATCAAAAAGAGATTCGCTTTACCAAGCAAATATCAATCCAATTGCAACCTTCCCTAACCAAGGAATCTGTATTTGGGGTCAGAAAACATTACAATCAACTTCATCTGCACTTGATAGAATCAACGTAAGAAGACTGTTAATAGCATTGAAGAAGTTTATTGCATCGTCTTCAAGGTATCTAACCTTTGATAATAACACCGATGAAACCCGTCAGAAGTTTATCAGCGTAGTGACTCCATACTTGCAATCAGTACAACAGCGTCAAGGTATCTATGCGTTCAGAGTTGTAATGGACGAAACAAACAACACTCCTGATGTAATTGATAGAAATATTATGTACGGACAGATTTACATTCAACCAGCAAGAGCTGCTGAATTTATCGTACTTGATTTCAATATCTTACCTACGGGTGCTAGTTTTGATAACGTATAAATTTAAAACGCAGATACTTATAATAAAAGATAGACTATGGCAAATCTAGTAGCAGCAGACGAAATGTTCTTTAAGAATTACGAACCGAAGATGAAGAATCGCTTCATCATGCGGATGGGTGATACAGGCATTCCGTCATTCCTTATAAACAAGGTATCTCGTCCAAACCTTGAGTGTGGTGAGGTAGTTATCGATCACATCAACATTATCCGTAAATTGAAAGGAAAATGTAAGTGGGCAGATATTACAATGACCTTATATGATCCAATCGTACCATCAGGTGCTCAGGCAGTAATGCAGTGGGTAAGAACTTCTCACGAATCTGTAACTGGTCGTGATGGATACTTGGACTTCTACAAAAAAGACCTTGAAATTGACGTACTAGGTCCAGTAGGAGATAAGATCGAAAAGTGGTCCATTAAGGGTGCATTTGTCAAAACAGCCAACTTCAACGACTTAGCATGGTCAGAAGGTGAAGCATTCACAACTATCGACCTTACACTGGGTGTTGATTATTGTGTACTTGAGTATTGATTTATTAATTTAATTAAGAGACCGGCTTCGGCCGGTTTTTCTTTTTCCCGACTATTTATAGGAAACACTTAAATCTATATTGTTATGTCAGACATTGTTAACGACGAGTACCCAAACAAGCAAGTTATTTCAAACGATCAACTTAAAGCACAATTAATGGCTGAGCACACTAGCCCAGCTAAAAACGACTTTCCAACAGAGGTAATTACCTTACCATCCAGAGGACAGTTTTACCCAGAAGGGCATCCATTAGCCTCCGGTCAGATTGAAATGAAGCATATGACAGCTAAGGAGGAGGATATCTTATCATCTACAAACCTAATTAAACAAGGTGTAGTGATCGATAAGCTATTGCAATCGCTAATTGTAACAAAGGTAAACTACAATGATCTGTTACTTTGCGATAAGAATGCAGTATTTGTAGCAGCAAGGGTACTTGCTTATGGTCCAGACTATGAGGTAGAAATTACATGCCCAAGTTGTGGACAAGTTAGCAAGCACGTTGTTGATTTGCAGGACTTTGGTGAGAAGTTAATTGATTTTGATTTACTACCTAAGCACACAAATAGATTCAATTATACGTTCCCAATTGGCAAAAAGAGCATAGAATTTAAAATGCTGACACATGGTGATGAAAGTAGCATTGTTGAGGATGTTAAGAGGTATAAAAAGCTATCAAAGCTATCAGGAGTAGATCCAGAGCTTTCAACCCGATTGAAGCATATTATCATATCTGTAGAAGGTGATGAAAGCAAAGCAACAATTAATAGCTTTGTGGATAACTTATTATCAAGGGATTCACTGGCATTTAGAAATCACTTAAAAGCAATAACACCAGAGCTAGAAACAACCTTTACCTTTGAGTGTCCGCATTGTGATCATGTTAACGAAAAGATGGGGATGCCCATCAATGTTAATTTTTTTTGGGTTGGGGCCTAATTACCGCCCCCAAATTTACGACCAACTCTTTGATTTGATGTATTATGGCAATATGGGGTTCAATTTCACCGAACTCTATAACATGCCGGTCTTTCTGCGAAACTATTACTATCGTAAGCTGGTAGATGTTAAACAGAAGGAAAAAGAAAGACAGGATGCTGAAGTGGATAAAATTAACTCACAAAGCAATAGATTTCGAAAAAGGTGATATTTATAGGAAAACCGCTATATGAAACCTAGTGAGCAAATATTGCGTGAAGAAATACGCCGTTACATAAAAAAGGTAGTTAAGGAAAATAAAGAAGCAGATGCTGAGTGGGTTGTTGATAAAATAGTAACAGCACTGGATGCAGCCCTGAGCAAAAAGAAGGATTACCAGTA
>Ga0181349_1000772_pt1 | contig 13602 bp, 12 predicted proteins | sample Su13VDMM110SD_FD_130106 | JGI IMG/M metagenome (GOLD analysis project Ga0181349, IMG submission 130106) | Freshwater viral communities from Lake Michigan, USA - Su13.VD.MM110.S.D | ecosystem: Environmental > Aquatic > Freshwater > Lake | place: USA: Michigan | collected 2013-07-16 | reverse complement strand
TGCTGAATGACTCTTTCATCACCCACATCTTCCTCGTAACCCGGGTCAAACTGCAGCCTGCCTGTCTTGACAGCGCTACCGAAGTACGCTTCTTCCTTGGGTGTGTCGACGTGACGTGTGAAGTCCTCAAGTGAGTCACGCTCTCCATAGATCGTGAGCATGTCGATTGAAGCGGGATCAATTCCCCAGTCGGTGAATGAGAAGATGGGAAGTCGCTTGACGTCTGCAAACTCAGATGCTGCTGCAAAAGTCATTGCAATGGGCGAAGGTTTTGCCTCCACTACATGCACGGTTTTACCCTCAGCTCTAAGTTCACGTTCAATTGCAACCTTGTAGATCTCAAAGATCTCTCTTGCCATCTCCTTGGTGTAGTCGTAGTCAGATCCCTTCTGGCGCGAGGCAATACCGTAGAACAGGAAGACGACGTCGTTTTCCTTACAGATGCCTTCACGACCGCAAGCATAGAGAAGCTTGCTGTAGTGACCTGTCGTGAAGGGCTTAAAACCGCCGCCGTAGATGCCAACTCTCATTTAAAACCTGCTTCTAATATCTATGTGGTCGCAGAACGTTGTTCAGGACGGACACCACTCTTCAGCACAATCTCGCAGATGTGATCGAGGCGTTCGATGTGCTCGTATGCTGCCCACGGGTCCTTGCCTACTGCGCAGACACCGTGGGCACCTTGTCCCACGACGTCATAGATCCGATTGCCCATCAGGTCTGTCATTGCATTGAATGTCCCCTCAGCAAGATCTTTCGATGTTGCAGGAAGCTTCGAGACAGACGGCCCCACACGTGTGTACCGATTGACCTCGGGAAATGAAGCAGCAAGTAGCTGAAGATCCCAGCCTGCGAACATTGCAGCGACGATGTGCGTGGGATGCAGATGGACGACTGCTCTTGTTGCTGTATTCTCAATTTGCAAGAGACGGTGCATCTCCAGCTCTCCTGACGGAGGATTTCCGCTGGCATCTTCAAGCGACCCATCATCAAGCATTTTGATCTTGACGATGTGTTCCGGGTGGATGATCGTCTTGCGCCACCCGCTAGGTGTGATGTAGAGGAAGTCAGAACCTTTGCGCCTGAGCGAGATGTTGCCGTCGCGGGTGGTGATCCATCCCTTGTCATAAGCGCGACGCATGACGTCACCGATTGCTGTCAACATTTTATCAACCCTTCAACAGCTGCTGCTGCTTTGTGCCCCCATCGTATGCCAGCGCGAGGCCCATCTTGACGAGCTCCTCATTGCAGCACACGCCCCCTTTTGTGTGGATCTTACCCAACCAGCGTCCGTATTTGTCCTGACCGCCGCTCTCAAGGTAGACGTCCTTGCCGAGGATCTGCCCACGAAGCCAATCGCGGGCTTGAACGGCTTTTACTTTCAGTGTAGGATCTTTGGATGTGATCTCAGCAGTGTCAATGCCCGTCAGGCGCACCTTCAGCTTACGCAGTGACATTGAAAAGCCTAGATCGATGTCAACTGTGCAAGTGTCACCGTCGTGGACGTCAGTAACATGTGCGCGGTAGAAAAAGCAACGGTCATCCATGGTTTACCTCTGGAGTAAATATGGATGACCTGCGATTTTTATGAAGTGGCAGGGGAGGTAGGGGTCGAACCTACGAATGCGGGAGTCAGAGTCCCGAGCCTTACCACTTGGCGACTCCCCTGTAGATTATTTTTTGATCCCCTCACGGCGTTTTAGCTGCTGCGTGCGTTCTTTCGAACGCTCTTTTCTGTCTGTGATGTAATCCAAGGCGCGCTTTAGCCTCCGTCGGGTGTCTGGATCTTTCGCCCTGTCGTGAGCTACCCGAAGGCGTTGGTGGATCAGGTTGATGATCTGTGATTGCCGTGCGTGCGACTTTGCTCGAAATGAAGGCTTGCTCAGCGTCGCCACAACGTCTGCGCGTGTCCTGAAGCGCACTTTTACTGTGTCTGTTGGGTCTTCGTCAGTGTATAATCTTCGATCGCTGCCAGGTGGCTTACGGCCTCGACCTCGAGGTGGGTCGCCCTCGATGAGGAGCGCTTCTCTGATTATTTTTCTTAATTGCGCCTCAGTAAGCTGCATAACATCACTTCCTGATCAATTGAACTACTCCCCAGCAAGAGCTAAGTTATTGATTTTGTTAATGGTGGAGAATATCGGATTCAAACCGATGACCTCCGCATTGCAAGTGCGGCGCTCTACTCAACTGAGCTAATTCCCCATTTGATTATATCTATCATCCCACTTTTGTATTTTCTCTAACAATGCTTCAATCGTCATCGAACATTTTTTATTCTTGGACACGTTATCATTGTGCCTAAGCAGCTGACAATTTGCAGGATGCGAAATTATACTTGGATCTATTTGATTTTCATAACCATGACGAACTGAAATGATGTGATCTCTACTAATGCCATTCAAGTTGTTACCACGATTTTTAGCAGAGTACCAGCCATATTTCTCAATTAATGAGAAGTCAAATTCTTCTGGGTAATCCTTGAGATTAAATTTAAACTGGCATCTAAAACGATAGTAAGTTAAACTTTCTCTGTCAGGATTGCATTTAGCTTTTGCTGCGCACGATCTTGAGCAAAACTTAGAATCATTATGACCATTATATAAGTTTCCACAGAAAAGACAGATTTTGTCATGGTAAACAGTTCTTTCTGACCAGATGTTTTTCAAATGTTGACGTTTTTCATCGGTCATTGCTCTACTATTACTACACGTCCTCGAGCAAAAATACACATCTCGCTCAGGATGCTTCTTCTCTCTCTCGATCACATCGAAAGTTTTGTCACATTTTTGACAATGCATGGTGAAAGTTTTCTTTTCACCCAACTTCTCATTAAATCTCTTTTGTCCCACACGAGACAGATTCAATGATCCCTTGTCACCATTCGTAACATTCTTATCACACCAGCGAACGTGATTTGCGAAGACCTTGCCTTCTATGTCTTTGAATAGCGCTAAGCAGTGTTTGCAAGTTCTATCTTCTTTCATCTTACCCTCATAACGCTAATTATGGAGGATAAGTAAATCGAACCCTAGCTATTCAACTTTCTCTTCTTCCACAACTTCTGTATTCTTCTTCGCAAATTTCTTTGCTGTCTCACCTGTGATGAAGAATCCTCCGATCCACATCATCAACTCGACCCAGTTTGCCGGACCTAGCTTATCAAAGCAGAGCAGGACGGTCGACAAAACAGCTGTCACAATAAATGCAAACAGTGATCGCCAGGAATAAGGTGAACTTTTTGCAAGTAGTGAGTGGAATGTGATCTTTTTGTGCTGTTTTGAGACGCGCATATCATTAAATATCAAATATGCGTGAATGTGGTGGGGATAGTCGGACTTGAACCGACAAGGCCGCGAAGCCGGCGCATTTTGAGTGCGCGATGGTTACCAATTTCATCATATCCCCGAAGTGGTGGCCCCTGCCGGACTCGAACCGGCACGCCCTAACGGGCAAAAGATTTTCTTACCACTATAGTTTTCACTACCATTACTGTTTGTGGTCTGGACTATACCTTGACCCTCGACTTTACGTTAGGGTCCGCGCCGTCTAGTCTCTACACATTCCCAAAGTTTCCTTTGGTTAGCTCGGGGTTGCCTCGTCAATTAAGACAGGGGTTTCTCCGAATTTGACGCGATTCACGCCAAAGGTTTCCCTTTAAGTGCTCAATTTATCTGTAAGTCTTCGATGTCTACCATTCCATCAAGGGGCCTTGATGTCTTGTTGGTCGTAGATCCAACATCTTTATTATAACAACCTTGAGCTCTCTTTACACGGGTTCTCGAATTTTTAAAAGAGATAGTTATCTGTGAGGAAAACAATCATGGCCGAGCAGAAACCTGCATTTATTGTCAGAGACCGCATCGAAGGTCTTGAGAAGATTGTTGATAAAATTCTCGAAGTTGACGGGATTAAAGAGCTTGCAAAAGACGCAACGAAGTCTGTACTTGACGAAGCACTTGAAAGTAGTAAAGTTGAGCTTCGTGATGTTGCAAGATCAACCATTCAAGAAGCAAAAGAATACATCTTATCAGAGAAATCCAGCGTCAGTGTTGACCTAGACAAGCGACTTGAAATTGCACGTTCTGATTTTCAGAAAGCGCTTGTTGAGCATCTTGAGAATGTAGAAAAACGCCTCTCAAAGGCCGAAAGACTTTTGAAGATTGCAATTGCAATTTCTCTTGCTTCTGCAATGTGGAGCGGTTTGGCAGGTGCGCTATAGACTTGCTGCTGTCCCTGCAGGCACGGTCACTTCAACGAATGGGAAGTAAGTACCCTCAGAGTTTAGGTTTCGTGTGTCTGTCCAGATGAGACGCCCACCCCAGTAGACGTTGATCGTCGTGTCATTCCTGCTGTCATACACGGAGCCGGGGTAGTCGTGGACGTAGACAGTGTATGTGCCGCGCGTGGGGGTGTCGATGTTGATGTTCTCTGGGCCTGTGCCTGGGATGTCGTCGAGGTCGAGGATGGGATTGTCTGATGTGCCTGAGCCTCCCCATTCAAGGCCGCTGGTGCAGTTTGCGTAGTAGCAATCTGTGAAGTAGTCAGCAATCGTTCCTCCGGGTTGCAGCAAGTGCAGATCCATGTCGTCACCGCCATACGACCAGAACATCTCCACCCAGAGCCCGTCACCAGCAGTGGCTGTGAGTGTGGCATAGCAGGGATCCGATGCGAGGCCATCATTGTCGAAGACAATCAACTCACCCACATACTCACCGGCGACGTCAGGAGAGAAGTTGCGACGATTTGCGCTGCCGGCAGGCATCACTGTGGTTGCGCCTGGAGGTGACGACACCAACGTCCACTCGTAGTCGACGATGCTTCCGCCGTCGGTGTCGTATGATGCATTGCCGATCCAATCAGCTGCCTCGTGGATCGCAAGCACTTCAGCGGGATCAACTGTGCAGATGGCAACGGGCGCGGACAGCGGCGGCAGAGCAGTATCAGCTGTGTCACCTGTGTCCGCTATCCCGTCAGAACTTGCTAGCAGAGGCACACGAAGGTTAGGATTAGCAGGATCATTAGAAAGAATTTCAAGCTCACCGGTGGTCTCACTCCCGTCTGATGTGTAAGTGATAGTCAACTCAGCAAAAGCGTCAGGCTCGTAAATACCGGTAAGCGGTTCCAAGAGCGTGAAAGTCTCTCTCCCAGCGCCAATCTGCATTGCTGAGACATTTAGTGAAGCATCACCTGTCGAGAACATGGAGACAATCTTTGCAGATGACTCACCTGCTGGAACGGCACCAAAGTCTATCGGGCTAGGATCCACCTGGATCTGGGGTGTGCCGTCACCAGGCGGATCCTTGATCGAATTTAAGGTCGTGTCCATACAGCCGCCTGACAAAGGAAGCAGAGCAAGATAAGGAAGAACTCTTAACACTTTCATTTTTAACCCTCGACAGTATCTATTTCACGTTGAAGCTAAGTAATACTTTATCTCGTGTAATCGCTACAGAATTTTCTTTCCATAGCTGGAGCATCGTTATTGTCTGTGCTTGGAAGATTTGCAGCAGTGGTCATTACAACAATTGCTGCTGCTGAAGCCTCGAGATCTGCGTTATTCCACACTTCATCAAACAGCCTCTCGACATACATCTTGCGACTCTTGAAGAAGTGTTCCATGATCGTACGATTGACATCGTACTTTGGATCGCTGCGATTCTTCTCGGTTTGAAGACGTGATGCGACCAATGCCATTACAGCAAGTTCTGCTCCAATATCCACAAGACGTGCAAGGATAAGCTGCCTCATCTCAAGCTTGGGTCCACGGAGGAGCATCTGGTGGAATAGAGTCAGCGCAAGTCTCCTCGTATTACTCTCTGCCCAGTCAAGATGTGCAGAAAGATTATCATCGAATTTGATAAACTTGCCGAGAACAGGACCTAGCAAATTACCGATGTACCACTTCGGGTAGATGAGTGCACACTTTCCAACCACCTTGAGCTTGTCCCAGATAGAAGCACCCTTCTTGAAGAGGCCGCCGGCGTTCCGAAGGTGACCGTCGAGAGCTTCCCGGGCGATGAAGAGATGCATGACGTCGGTGGTGCCTTCAACGATACGATTGATGCGTGTGTCTCGGAGGATCCGCTCCATTGGGAAACCAACCTCAGATCGACCATCAATCGACTTCTCGGTCTCGAAACCTCGCCCACCACGGAGCTGGAATGCGGTGTCAGCGACCTCCCAGGAGCGCTCTGAGTTCCACATCTTCGCAGTGGCTGCCTCCATTCGAATATCGACGCTGTGACGATCGCTGAGAGCTGCACCGTAGAGAGCTAGGGTCTCCATGGCATAGGTCTGACCCGCGATATCTGCCAGCTTCTGGGCACCTGCCTCGTGAATGCCGACTGCCTTGCCCCACTGGACACGACTCTTGGCCCAGGAGGCTGAGAAGTCGAGGACATCCTTGGAGACGAATGCAGCCACTGCTGGAATTCCAAGTCGACCGTCATTGAGTGTGGTGAGTGCCAGTTTTAGGCCCTTTCCCTCACCGAGGATGACGTTCTCTGCCGGCACCTTCACATTGCGGAAGCGGATGAGGCCGTTCTCGATCGCCCGGATGCCGAGGAAACGACAGCGGTGGACCACCTCAAGACCCTCGGATCGTCCTTCCACCACGAATGCCGTAATGCCCTTTCGGCCGTCTTCGGAAGTGGTCCGTGCCATGACAACGTAGAGGTCAGCCAGCGTTCCGTTTGTGCACCACAGCTTCTCGCCGTTGATGACCCAGGATCCGTCAGGCTGCTTCAGGGCCTCTGTGACCATGCTTGCCGGATCGGAACCTGCACCTGGCTCGGTAAGAGCAAATGCGGAGAGTTCACCCTTCGCGATGCGCGGAAGCCACTTCTTCTTCTGCTCCTCAGTACCAAATAGCTTCAAGGGCTGAGGAACACCGATTGACTGGTGGGCTGAGAGAGTTGCAGCAGTCGAACCGCAGTACTTGGCAACTGCGCCAAGGATTCGAACGTAGTTGGTCTGCGAGAGACCAAGCCCACCGTACTCCTTATCAATCTTGATACCGAAGAGGCCAAGATCGGCAAGCCCCTTCCAGACATGAGGTGGGATCTCTTGGGCCTTGTCAATGGCATCGCCATCAAGGTGATCCTTTGCCCACGCCTCGAACTTAGTGATTACAAAATCACCTTCCTCACGATCATCCTTTGTCTGCTCGGGAAATGGATATGCTAGATTGATGTCCAGATCACCCATGAACATGGAGCCCATGAATGACTTAGACTTCCAATCCATCTCTCGGCTCTCTTCAGCAACCTGGATGGACTTTGCTTCTTCCAATGTACGATTCTTATTATCGATCAAAGCGTTGCTCCTGTTATTCTATTATAGTAAATTTTATGTGTTGTTCAAGCTGTGTTGTCTAATAGATCTCCATCCACGCCACAGTTGCTGTCCCCATGAAAGGATCAGTGGCAACGCGGAGTGTCTCAACCGCTGAACTGTCGTCGGGTGTCGCAGAACCGTAGAGTACCGTGCCGTATGCTGTGATAGCAACACCGGAGACGTAGCCCGTCTGCTCCATGTAGGGTGTGTCAGCTGACGTTGCTTCCCCATCACCATCAGTATCGAGGCCCGGGCTGCAGTCATCGAAGCGGATGCCGTACACTCGTCCCACTCCTATTTCGCACCTGTCAGCATCGGGTGTGTAGGTGCTGAAGTAGATGACACCGGCGTAGACAGATGGGTCAGCTGTCAACCCTTCTCCTGCAGCTAGCGGATAGTAGCCGTCTCGTCCGTTGCATGGGATCGGTTCGGCTCGAGAGGCGCAGTCGAGGGGCTCGGCATCCTTCATCGCGAAGAAGTAGCCCGACCTCCCTGAGCTACGGTCGTAGGGTGTGCCTGTTCCCCAGTAGACGCCTAAGCCTCCATCGCGGAGCCATGAGGTGGTTGCTGAGTAGAACACCTCGGGTCTCGCTGCGACACCGTTCGTCCCGTCTGTTCCCGTCATCGGATCGTAGAACTTGCACCAGGTCAAATCATCCGGTTCACGGGTGTTGATGATCGCCTTGTAGATCCACGAGGAACCTGGGCTCTCTGCATCTGTGGATCCTAGACCCCCTTCATCAGTGGGCCGATATGCAGTTGTCACCGGGAAGTAGGCGACATCTCCGTCTCCGTCACCATCCACATCCACCACAGCTAGTGCTGAGGAGATGTAGGCATATTCCAGACGGTCAGCTCCGCCTCCGTAGTTGACTGCATCTGGCGTGGTCGTCAGGTCAGGGAACTCCGTCCCGACGTTGTCACCTTCCCGACTGTAGCCCGCGCTCTCCGTTCCACGCCAGTCGTCACCCACATTCCACATGTAGAGGTTCGCCTCGGTGCTCCGCCAGTAGTCATTGCCACTGTCTCCAGTGTAGCCCACAGCACGTCCGCCACCCCACATTGCCACCCACTGGTCACGGGCTCGGGATGGAATCGTCGCATCATAGACGTTGAAGACGGTGGGACGACCGGTGGTCATGCCCATTGCTGTGGTGTCGACGGTGTTCGTCTGTTCCCAGAGGAACTCAGGTGATGTCGGGTCTGTGATGTCGAGAGCCAGCGTGACCGGACCACCCATGCCCTGCTGGACCACCACCACGCGGTGCCACTCCGAACCGTCAGGTGACTTCCGTCCATCCGCATCTTCATCGATCCACACGTCCTCGACCACCGGGCTGCCATCGAACAGGAACGTGCGCCCGTACCACATCAGGTCGATGAGGCTACCCGCCCACTCCTCGTCCTTGTCGCGGAGCAGGAGGTAGCCGGGAATCCACGCCCAGAGCTCTTCGCCGGACTCATCGTCAGTTGGAGTTGCAGGATCGTCTTCCAGCCGGAAGGCGTGGAGCATGCCATCATTAGCAGCGATCAACACGATCCCAGGTGACTGCCGACCTTCCAGATCTGCGAGGAAGGCACGGTAGGTTGGGTCAACCGCATACATGTCATTGCGACTAGTCACCACGACAGGGATGGAGTAGGGCGAATCGCCCAGCTTCCAGCTGCCTCTCGAGCCAGCGGCAGGATACGCCTCAGCCAGTGTGAGATCGATGAACCGGAACTGCGCAGTTGGCAGTCCTCGAGCGAAGTCGATCATGCTCTGAAGGTCATCACCGTCGACGATGCAGTCACCGTCAAGATCGTAGGATGAGTTAGCAGCGCACGGTGACGACCCAACCGTTGTGTCCAAGTATGTCGACAGGACTGACGGTGATGCACCCACTGTCCTTGCAAACTCATAGTCGAAACCTAGCCGTCCTGATGCACGATCAGCTGATAGGCCGCTCAGGCTCGCTGCTCCGTCTTCCCAAGTGTAGATGTCCCGCTGTCCGATACCGTCACGATCTTCAGGGTTATCCTCAGATGCCTCCACAGGACGGCTGACTAGGAGATCACCTGCATCCCAGACCGCCCCGCCGTAGGCACTGGGCCCCTCGTACAGTACTTCTCCGTAGGTCGGCGATGCTGGGTCGATGTCGAGCCTGTAGTCTCGAACGTGTCCCTGTGCCAGTGGGTTAATTCCCGTCAACTCAAAGAAAGTGTAGATGAGGTGTGACCCATCCGCGGAGAGGACAGGAGAAGACCGTGTGTAGGTGCCTGCCGAGATCTCCGAGACCACATTGAGGATGGAACCCAGAATCTCGTCACCCGTGTCGACGTTGTCGTAGATACCGTCACCCGTAGTGTTTGACGAGGCGTTGAGGAATAGGTTCTCTCCGATCGACCCGGCTGCCACGTTGAGGCCCACAGTATGGACGATCGCACGTTGCACTCCACTTAGGCTGCTGAGGTCTGTGTTGTAGAGGTGAGCTACCACGTTGTCGTAGAAGCACTGGACATCTGGGGATCCCAAGCCGCCTGCTGTGCAGGCCACTTCAGCGGATGAAGCAGATGATGCCATCGCGTAGCTGAAGCTCACCTGGTCATCATCAGCGGGTCGATCCTTCGTCAGGACGACCAGGTGAACCTCAGTGCAGGAGTAACCGATCGGCGACTCAGCCCAGTCCCCGGTCATCCCGTCCCCGTCGTTGTCCACCTCATCAGCCGTCGAGGTCTGCTTCAGGTAGCTTTCACCCAGATCCTCCAGAACTTCAGCCAGGTTCCGCGTGGTTCCGTGAGACGTGACGCTTGTCAGCGCTGCTGCAATCTCAGGATACGATGATCCAACCGGAGCAATAGGGTAGTATGCGTCGGATCCTCCCGATGACGCTGTTCCCACGACACCATACTGTGCGTTGTCGAAGTGCCGAGTTACGCTCTGGATTGCCTGCTTGACATCAGACAGACACGAGTCGCCAGATGACGATCCATCGCATGGCGTGTCCATGTCTGACGATAGATCAACCACGAAGACCACGACCGGCGGGACCATCTCAATGTTCGAGAGCATCTCGTCGGTGCCTGTGGCGGAGGCCCATGCCGGCATGATGAGCGACAACAGAAGTGGTGTGAACATGCTACCCTCTTCTATAATCTATCTACGCTTTTGATCGAGTACAATTAAGTGCGGCTTTTAGAACACCCCCAGAGCCGCAAACTGTGCCAACCTACGATTTGGACGGGATTGCTGTCAGGATACCCGTGTCTTCGATCTCTGATCAGGAGCCGATAGTGCGGAGACGGCAGGATTTGAACCTGCGGTTAGCTTTCGCCAACGATCCCTTAGCAAGGGATTGGTTTAAGCCACTCACCCCCGTCTCCAAGTTTTAGAATAAGGCTGGATTTCCCTTTGTGGAACCGAGGAATGTAGCAATGTCAAGGACCTGCTCGGGTGTGAGGTCTTTGCCAAGCTGATGCTGACCCATTAGTCTGATGGCCTCACCAAGAGATGCAGCCGAGCCATCATGAAAGTAGGGTGCCGTCTCGGTGGAATTGCGTAACCCAGCAACCTTGAACACCATTGTATCAGCGGCGTTCTTGGTCACAGCTGCGCGTCCTGGATCAGCCTGATTGACCCAAGGGCGGACGAGTCCTAGCTTCATGTAGGTATTGCCACCGAGAAGCGCGCCGTTGTGACAACCTGCACAACCTGCCTCGATGAAAGTGCTGAGACCGCGTTGCTCATCGTCGGAGAGCGCGGCATCATCACCCTTGAGGAACTCGTCCCACTTGGAAGGTGTGACCAGCGTCCGCTCGTAAGCCCCGATAGCGATTCCCACATTCTGGAATGTGAGCGGATCAGAAACACCTGGAAATGCCCGGTTAAACTCTGCAACGTAAGTGGGATCTGCTCGCAGGACCTCTACCACAGTCTCGGCATCTGGCATCGCCATCTCACCTGCTGCTAGAATAGGACCAAGAGCTTGCTCCTCAACCGTTGAGGCTCGACCGTCCCAGAACTGGGCAACCTGCCCGGCAGCGTTGAAGACCGTCGGAGAATTGCGACCGACCGGATGCATCTTGTGTCCCGGAGAGAAACGATGCTCGTCTGCGCCGTCCTTCGCCACATTGTGGCAGGTGGAGCACGACATGTTCGCATCTGCAGAGAGCTGGGTCTCGAAGAATAGTCTCCGACCGAGGAAGATCAGGTCAGGATTGGGCTCCTTACCTGTAATGAAGAAATTATCTGGGAGAGGCTGGAATGCTGCGAGCTTGGTACGGTCGAAAGCCACCGTCTTGACAGACTCTGGAGTGGGTGATTCGTTAGAACATGCAAGAAGGAGTGTGAGAAGAGCGATCATCTGTTATGTCCTGTTTTAATTGTTGAGATAAAAACCGGTACCTAAATCAATAGGTACCGGTTATAATGGCGGAAGCGGTGAGATTCGAACTCACGGTGACGATTAAACCACGGCGGTTTTCAAGACCGCTGCCTTAAACCACTCGGCCACGCTTCCTTAAGATGGAGCTGCAGGTCGGATTTGAACCGACGGCTTCCCACTTACAAAGAGGGTGTTCTACCACTGAGCTACTGCAGCAATTTCCCGACCCCTGTACCCCGGGCCGGCCTGCGGGTTAGGTGATCACTCGCCTGCTGTGTCAGCAGATGAATCAGACTTGTCTGCACCGCATGCGCTGAGCTGTGTGGCTGCGAAAGCTGCGATGACCATGACGATAACTGTCTTCATATTGTCTCCTTTAGTTTTTATTATAGTATGCTACGACTAGTTTTTTAACGCCAGCACATCTTTTTATCTATCTACTAGCTGACGTTTGCCATTAGAATGATTGGCAGAGAGAAGAGGATGATACCTCCGATTATGATCGCTGCCAACTCTAGCTTTGCCTTTGACTCAAAACTCATCTTCTTTCTCCTAGCTCAATTATCTTATTCTCAAAGCATACGATCTACAAGCAGGTCGATTAAAATGGTATCGTCGCTCTGGCACGTCCAACTGGAAAGACGTCCCACTTCGATAACTTATCAATTCTTCCACTGATCATGACATAAACTTTGCTGTGGTCGTATTTTGGCTTCACTTTCTGCGTTTTGTTCTCTTCCAACACGACCATACCGATATCTTCCTGACCCCGTTCATGGTTCCAGATGCCCACTAACTCACCAGGCTCACGTCTAACACGTTGCCACGACTCGACGAGGTCGTCAAATGTTATCGTTTTCGCCGTCATTCTTCCACGTCTCGTAGGTCTCGAGGATCTTAAGATCGACGTCGGAGGGGTCCCTGAACCTGCTAAATACAGGAAATCGCAAAGCGCCTGTATTCGTGAAAGGAGGTTGGTGTTCTACCTCAGCGATTCGACCGATGTAGGTGTCCGGCCCCTCTTCCTGGATCTGCTTCTTCTGCGCGTCGGTGTAACCGCCGCCCACCTTCGTCACCACACCGTTCTTGGTGAGGACGTGGAAGCCACCGAACTGTCCGGCGCGCTTCGTCTTCTCAGGCGACAGGTGCCAACCCACAATGACACCCTCTTCAGTCGCCACAGGCTTCATCTTGAGGATCGCATCGGTGCGCTTCCACTGGTAGGGAGTGTCGAGGCGCTTGAGCATGACGCCCTCGTATCCTTCAGTGAGACACTCGTTGTAGAACTCACGAAGCTCGGTCTCGTCATTGGCTGTGGTGGACTTCACGTATCGGAACGGTGTCCCAAGAGTGTCACCGATCGTCAGCTGGAGGTCAAGGAGCCGGGCACGGTAGTGTGTCTTGGACACCTGTTGCTGCCAGGCCGCAAAGTCCACGATGTCAAAGACGTGGTAGCGCATGGTCGAGTCGTCCTTCTTGGTCTTCGAGGACATGACCACCGAAGCAGACTCGTTCCAGTCGTCACCCATCACCTCACCGTCGAGGACGATGTTGTCCTCCTTCAGGTCCTTGATCGCCTGGACGATCTTGGGCAGAGTCTCGATCGGAGTGCCACTTCGAGTGAAGAGAGCGACCTCGCCACGATTCTTAACTGCGATCAGACGGAGCCCATCCAGCTTTGCCTCGACGCGGACTGGGTATTTGACCGGATCTGTGATCTTGAAGTCACCATTGACACCCACCGTAGACAGTGACTCGGCCAGTGCCACGGCAAAAGGGACGATCGACCCAGGCCAGATCTTGTTGATCGTAGTGGAGGACACGCCGCAGCGGAGGTTGCGCCAGAGGAGGCGCTCACACCACTTCTGACCCACTGCGTCGAACTGACTCATCACCACCT
>Ga0181349_1000771_pt1 | contig 13606 bp, 2 predicted proteins | sample Su13VDMM110SD_FD_130106 | JGI IMG/M metagenome (GOLD analysis project Ga0181349, IMG submission 130106) | Freshwater viral communities from Lake Michigan, USA - Su13.VD.MM110.S.D | ecosystem: Environmental > Aquatic > Freshwater > Lake | place: USA: Michigan | collected 2013-07-16 | reverse complement strand
TGGTTGCGAAAATCGAACCATCTGTGAGAGTGATTGTATATGACATGTTTGCTTGCTCCGAATCTTATAGGTATTTATTACCTGTTAATCTACACATATTTATACCGTACTTAGGTTAGTTAATGTCTGTATCCGTACAGTATAATCAATTTGAATCTGACGATTCAGACTCTTTTGCACTGGGTGAAAGATCACATGTGTCAACAACCGTAGTTGAGTGAGATCTTCTCCTGTGACTGCTTTGAGTCCTAGTTCATCGAACACATATTCCCCATTGAAATTGGTGCTGTTGTCAAATGCTTGCTGCCCGGGGATTGCCCCGTAATCCAACAAACAACTAACTAGGATATCTGTATAAACTTGCCCTGAAGTATGCAACACCTGCATGAAATTGTTGGTCACATCGGTGTCTGCTGCGGAATTATCATCCACCACTTTGGCATAGGTTTCGTTGTAAAGATCAGCATTGGCACCGGTGGTATTGGGTGGCAGATAAGTGATCACACCAGTAGGATCCACAGAACTGCCGCCATTGCCAAATGCCATGAGATAGATCCACCCGCCACCTTGTGCAAGTGTACGATGGCTGAGAGTCTCAGCAAGACTGATACTCATGTTTTCGTAATGGATAGCATTCTTTTTATCCACAAATACTTCGCCCGAAACAGGATCAAATATCTTTACAAATCCTTGTACTTGAACAGGTATCATCATGCTTGTTTCTCCACAAATACTTGTTTAGTGTTAGGATCCGAGATCTTCAAAAAGCCCGAAACTGCGATAGTACCACGCTCGTTTGGCCGAGCCACGGGCTGTGGTTTAGGCTGTTGTGGTTGTGTCTGCTGATTTTGCTGCATGATTTATTTACCTTAGTTTTGTCCTCTGAAGAACCTTGCGGCATCAGTTTGGGTCACTTGCAATGCTTGTCCATCTGAAGGGTTGCCGTTGGCCGGTTGATACCACCCAAACCCTTGTCTTATACGAATAGAAACCTCATATCCTGCGGTGGGTTCAGTAACAAAGGTTATGGTAGCCGGTGCTACAGAGTCTACGGTGTATCCTGCGGTCACTCGCAATCCAGCAACATATACCAGGATGGCCTGTTCGGCAAAACTCAAGGTCAATTCACTGAGATCAATGTTGGGGGCTGTGAATGTTGTGGTGCTACCGTCGCCTAGAGTATTTGTATAAACCACACGATCTTGATAGATCGCAGGAGCCAAGTTACCTTGACCGAGATTGTACACGATACTATCCACAGCATGATCGGCCACTGCTGTACCTGCTGTACCGCGCATCAAACTGCTAACTGTGTTAGCAACAAGATCTAGTTCACGATACATGATACGCTCGCCGTTGATAGTGATGATACCCCAGATGTTGGCTTGTAAGTCGGGATCGGTTAATGCACCAGCATTATCGACATAAATGATATCCTGATCTTTACGCAATGGTTGTGTCAGAGCAGTTGTAGTTGCCGGAGTCATACGATATGTTGCCTGTACTCCGCGCATGTCTTGGAATATACGGAATTCCATGGCATCTGGCACCACAGAATCAGTGAACAATTGCGCTACTACTACATCGGTAACGCCAATTGCCGGACCATGCAATACAAGTTCTTGTCCAACGACCAAGTAATCGTCACCATAGAAGACCCGATCACCATTTTTTGTGACCCACATCCTGGTAGGATCAAGCACGGTTCTGCCTAGCTGGAAGTCGTTTACAATCACTTGTATACCTTCGGTGTAGTCAAAACTGCCTGGATCACCAGTTACGGTTCCGTCGTCGAATGGTAATGAATCAAAAGGTTCATTTACCACAGCACCTTCAATCACAGGGCCTTGCCACAACAATGTCTCGATACTTTGTTGTGCTGTGTCATTCCATGATGTCACACTCACGATGTCACCGTACTGTGGATAGAATCCACCTGAGGTGCGGAACACCAGTTCATAATTGTCTATACTACTGCTGTCATCCTGGATAACATAATCTGCTTTGGTAGTCACGCTGATTAATACTTCAGATCCAATGCTAGGAGCAGTAAAGATATCTACATATCTTGTGTCGCTGCCGGTAAACGGTTCAACAATGTAATCACTACCTAATGTAAGTCGCTCATTGTTTACCCAAACACCCACATCATTGTCGGCCACCAGTCCAAGACTGTACCCACCACGGTAAGGCAATGCATATCCAGAACTGCCGTCGGCTATGTACAATACCCCTTCTGGAGGTCTTGCACGGATACCATTTATTTCCACTATCAAGTTGGCAATGTTGGTGCCCGACATAGAATTGTCTAGCATGTAGTCCAACTGTCCGTAACTTATAAAAGTTTGTGTCAATGGTGTGGACCAAGTGTAAGGCAATGATCCATCGGTGCTGCCAATCGCAGTCACATTGATTTCATCCGTCGAGATATATGTGTTGGAGAACAAGATATCTGTGCTGTTGTGTGCGCCTGCTACATATACATAATTGGTAATCAACACACCATTCACAAAGATTGCCATGTCAAAAATTTCAGCATCTGCCACAGGAATGTTCAAGAAGTTTCCAACATCTGCACCATTAAAACTGTTTTTATACAGTTGATTGCCACCGCCAATACCGTATACACTGAGTACCAGTACATCGCCATTGGCTGCTGGTGGTGCGCTGATGCTGGGAATAATACTCACAAAATTTCCAACCCAGTCCACGGAATAACTGATGTCAGCAGTGAGCTCTCGACGCTGTGTCTGATTGGTTATCCGTATTTGAACAGGATTTGTTATGATACCATCAAAACTCTGTGTGTATGCAATAGTGCTATTGTACACCCATTTGACGATCTTCCAAGCAAATCCGTGCCCGTTGAACTCCCAATCGGCACCAGGGCGTGTATACACACGGAAGTCCATGGTGTCAAATTCTGATCCGGGCACTAATTCTTCAGGTGCATGACTTTCGTACGGCCCTACAAACTCACCACCTACCACATTGATATCAGTGGGGCGTAATCCTAGATAGATATCCAGGAATCTGCTTTCGTAGATAGCATCCAGGATACCTGGATCATATGTGGGCAGGCCTTCTGGTCCATATGCAATGTTATCCCAAGGATTTATATCCCAATTGCCTACATCCCATCCGGTATTTTGGCTAAATGTTGGGGCACTGACTTGTACCCCTGGGTAACTTACACCATCAATCAGTAGACTTAAATCCAACCCCGGCTCGTTCACTGTGGGCACGTACAATCCCATGGTACGATCCACACCCGATAGAGTGGCGGCATTTACCAGCAACCAGTCTGCAGGATCAAATGTGGCTGTTTCAACTCCTGTAGAGTCAGAACTATTGGCTTCCCATACTCTGTTATCATAGCGTACCTGTGTGCCGTTGTCGTACGATACATTGGCTTCCCAATCAACAATGGTACTCGCATATTGATATCTGTCGTATTTCATAGTGACATCAAAACTACGCACTAGATTGTATGCTGTGTCATCAACTAGGGCATTGGCCATCACAGCAACCAACTGTCCGCCTTGACCGTTGCCACCATCTAGCGTGATGATAGCCGTGGTTGTATATCCAGAACCAGTGCTGAGTACATCAACTCCAATAATACGACCGGCACTGTTTATGTTTACTGTGAGCACAGCAGGAACAGTACAATCACCGCTGACCACTGCGGTAGGTGCTACTGTATAATTAGATCCGGCATCAGCCACAGTGACTCCGACCACACCAAGGGCATAGTTATCGTACCAGAAATTCCAAGGCTCAGTCTGCCATATCACACTATCGGGTGCTGCATCGCTGGCATCGCTGGCAGTTCCGGTACCAACTGCTGTGCTTGCGGTATATGGAGTAAGTATGGGACTCACAAACTGATTCGGAATCACATCAGTATCATAGTATGCAGGCACATCAAAATCTGTGAGTGTGCCTTGATAATCATCTAATCCGTTGTAGATAAGATTTAGTTCACGAATCTGCACATGATACGGTTTAACTTCTTTAATGTAATCTACCACAAAGTCTTGATTGTCTCGTCGATAAGTCTGGAATGGCAGCAATTCACGGATAGTATGGTCTACGTCAATCAAGGAAGTCTTGCTCAACCAATCGGGTGCTTCAAACTCGCTCAGCACAAAATTGAACATCAAGATCAATGCACGATTGCGCTCTATCAATAATTCATCAACCAACAGTTCCTGATTGATAGCCTGAATTATTCTACGGGTTTCAATCACAGGCTCTTGATCAAAGTATTGTGCATCAAACACTTCAACATCAAATCCAAACCTACCTAATTGATAATTCCATAACACCTCAGAAATTTCAATGGTGCCATTTTGTACTGCAACTCGTTCCCATGTGTCGGTGGCTGCACGAAGATAAATTTCCCAGCTACCTTGGGCATTAGCAGTTACTCGTACACTGGATCCCACAGGTGCCTGATAAACACTCAATTTTCTGAGGTCACTATATACTGCCACAGTGGCAATGATCTGTTTGCTACGATTGTAGCCGGGCAAATACCAATCAATGGTATTCCAGTATCTACGAGTATCATAGTTTTGTACTCTAACCAAGTCTAATGTAGCAAATGTCTTTGTTGAAGTCACACTGTAGATAGTCCATAGACCATTCTGTGATGAATCACTTGCTACTAGATATAGATATCCTACAGGTACTGTAGCAAGATTTTGATAACTTAGTTCTTCGAGATCAAGCACTCTCTTGTCCCAGGCCCCTGATCCAACAGGTGGCTCTGGTTCTCTGCTGTACAGTAACGGAAAACTACGTATCTCTGTGATAGGATATTGCACCAACACCGAGTTAACTCTGGTGAAGTAATTCTTCAATGCCAAGAATCTGTCCTCAAACATACTCTGTCGCGGACGGAACTGCACACCATAACGGTTGGCTATGCTAAGACCAGGGTCTGGAACTCGGGCTCCAGTTGTGTTCACACCGCACAGACTGTCTTGCAATTTGAGATACAAGTTGTCTGGCAAGAAGCCATCAGCACGATCTTGTGGAATCAGGCTGTATTGCACATGCACATTAGCATCTGTTAGTTCTCGATCAAACTCGATGCTGAGTATGGTGTCCTGTGCAGAGATGTCATTCACAGCGTTATAGATACCAGTGGCACTGGCGCTTAAGAATGCCACATAAGGAATACCCGAGCTGCGAGGATCTTCAATGTACCTTGCAATGCCAAAGGTGCTGAGTGTTTTTCCTGCTGAGGTGTTGATAGTGGTAACACCTTGTACCCAGAAATAGTAAGTGGTAGCAAAAATGTTATCGGCGTTTAACCCAGTGACTACATTGTAACTAACGATATCACGAGGGGTTCCTGGGCCGGTATAGTTGGCCGGTGAAACACTACTGCCGACCCATTGATAAATTGCCACAACTGATCCAGGGAATACTTGACCCCACCGTCGTGCGGCGTAGGTGATATTGTCCTGATTAGGATCAATAAATCTCACTGTGCTGGTATCCCACCAAATTTCTCCTACATATGGGGCTGCCCAAATCCTACCATAATTGTTCACGACACCTACATTATAGGCTGCAGGATCCACAGCACCAATGTAATTGATATTTTCCGCTGCTGCTCCTAGAATTTTGCCTTGTAATGGATCAAAGAAATCAAAGAAAGTGGTCTTGGCGCCAGTCATTGCACTGTAACTGTACACAGAATTGATCAATGCAATATCGACCACTGGCAACTGTTCGTGTATCACTGCCCAAGATGGGGATTGATTGGTGTTTCTAAATACTGCCACACGTCCATAATTCAACTCAGTCAAGGTGCTGTCATCAACATCACTGCCCGGGCTGCCCACCATCAACACACCATTGGTATAACTCACTGCGGTACCAAACTGATCCAGTTCTCTTACTCGTTGATCATATATCTGTTGGCCAAACACAAATTTGCCCGGGTTACTTACAGAATCCGATGCACTGCCGAGATAATCATATGTGTATACTACGCCACTTTGATTCAAAGGACCATTGAAAGTAGTGGTACGACTATCAAAATATGTTGTGCCAACATCAAACGTGTTTGGACGATATAGGTTACCGCTTGGTGCACCAACAGTGAGTGTCAATGCCGAAGTATCAATGTTTATAGCCGTTCCAAATCCAGCGTTTACCACAGGTGCCGGGCTGGTAATAGTCTGCGTATATGCAAAGGTATCGAACACAAGACTCTGAAACACAGTGCCAATCAAGCCCGGTAACACAGTGAGTCTATTGCCTTCTTCTGCTGCCAGGATATTTTTCACACTGATGGTCAACAATCCGTAACTGCTGGTTCCTGCTGCGCCCGCTGTGGCAATGATATTTGAAATGCCCGAGGCATTGATATCTTGTGCCAACACAGCTGGCCAACTACTGGTCTGCCAGTATGTGGTATTGGTAAGGGCAGTACCTGCTGGCACAGATCTGATTGCTATGTACAAACTCAATCCATAATCAACAATGGTGTTTGCTATGTATGTAGATGTATTGCTCCAGGCCGGCGGTTGAGACAATGTAACCTCTTGATCATTGATTCTAATTGTTTCGCCAGGAAACAACCGAGGGTTAGCATTGGTGCTAGTTGTTGTGCCATACACTCTGCTTTGATTTACATTGCGTTGAACAGACCCGGCATTTTCTAAAATTGAACTGTCTTGAGGTGCGCCTGTGTATAGACTGCAACTGTATCTGCAGATATCCACAGATGCACCAAAGTTTGAAACAGCAACAGGTACATTGGCACCGATGATCTGTAACAGATTGAATGTGTTGGCTTGTATCTGTAGTATGTCGCCTACTGCCAAAGTCGAGGTGACAGTGACAGTGGCTCCGCTTACAGAGAAAGTTCCAGTGATGTTACCGTCTGTGTTGGTCAAGAAAGCATTATTCAATATTACAGAAGTGGGTGCCACTAATAGATTTCCATCCACAGTATAAGAAGTTTGTGCAGGATTGGTTATCACAAAGTCCTGTACCGAACGATCGTACACATACACAGCACCAGCATTTGTAGTGCTATCATAGTAGTCGTTGGGAGTACCGATCATGACCTGGCGCCCATCCACGGTGCATGCCACGCTTTCGCCAAATCTAGCAGTGTCTGGCAATCTAGCAGTGATAGTGGTCGATGCTACAGTCTGCCCTGGGCTCACTTGATATGTACCTGTGCCGCCGGTGCCTGTGAGCAATGCCGTGATTCGCAGACCCTGTGCTACTCCGGTTCCACTCAGGATCATGCCTTCAGTGAGTGGTGGTGCACCAACAGGTATCGAACTCACAGTCATGACACTACCAGATATTGATGCGGTACAGGTTGTAGTAAATTCCAAAGTGTCCACAAAAGTATAGTAACTGTTTGTAGTCACTGTGATAGCAGCGGCCACCGGCGGCGCTATTTCAAATATTAAATCTCTTCCTGTTGTGCTATTGTCGGCATTGAATGTGTAATCAATATTTGGTCTTTGCAGAACGCCATTTAGCACCACTTTGAAGCTGTAAATGTCAACAGCACTATACAACTTTTGGTTTAAAGAGAATGTTCTAGTCGAACCATCACCCACATAAGATGCCGTGGTTCTACGGATAATCTGTAACACAAGATCACTCACAGGTGCTGTACTGAATACGATACTGGTGCTAGTCTGAGTGTAATCAACTCCGTAGGTCAGCAATTGATTATTCAGAACCACTGTGATTTGTTCAGGTTCTTGGAAATCAATCACAATGTAATCGCTGTAATCGAAGATGGTTGTTGTGCCATCAGTGGTATATTTCACACTCTGTGATTGAACTTCGACTAATCCATACGCAAATACTTTATTGATACCCGGTGCACCAATATACATCCATCGTTCGTCACGGCTTACGGCTACGCTGTAACCAAACTCTGCTGGATATGCTAAATCTCTTGGATCGGGTACTGTGAGTATAGCCGAGTTAATAAAGCTGGCTGTGCCCGGAGTACGATATATCACACTAGCATAACCTCGACTATTGTAACTAGCCGGTGCTCCTACCGCCTGCCAGGTTTCATTACCTACACTAACTGCATGCCCAAATCCCACAGTGCCCACTGCATTGTCTAGTTGAAGAATAGAGTTTGATGCAAATGGATTAGTTGATGTACGGATGAAAGTGTATATTCCGCCCACATCCGAGTCATAACCCGGGCTCCCGATCACAACATATAAATTATTTTTACTTTGTGCCACACTCTTGCCAAATTGGCCGTTAGATACTGCTGCTGTTGCTGTAATTTCTGCTGACGATATGAATACATCCTGTTTTTCTAATACCTGCCAGAGATTTAATCCGTTGTTGTCTACCCATACTTTGTTTCCGGGAATCAAACTGTTGGCATAAGGTAAATTGATCACATCGCTAGCCTGGCTTACTCGTTGTGTCTGCAATACAAATCCAATGCCGGCACCCGACGCAGTGATCTGACTGGAATTTGTAAAACTAAACAGGGCAACCAACTGATTAGGATTTGGTACATTTAATACTTCATATACGCCATTAACCTCATCAGAGAAGAATCTCACAATAAACAGTGTTCCGGCTGTGACCCCATGTGACTGAGTGAAGGTAAACACGCTGGTGCCATCAAGATTGGTGGTCACCGAGCTCAAGTAACCTGGTAATTGACTGGTTCTAAAAATCCCCCAGTTGTAGTTGTTGACCTTGGCTACCCAGATTGTTGTGCCTACTCCAATGGAATCAATCACAGCATTTAACGAGGCAGTGTCAGTAATATCAAATACTGTGATATCAACATCATCAAAATTCACATATCCTGCGCTGGGCAACGCTGCGTCGGTTACAGGAATTGTAGTTGTGGTTAGAATGTTCGGGCTGGTTATCTTATAACTAGATTTCCACAGATTACTCAACAACACGGTTTGTTCGGCTAAGCTAGTTTCTCCAGGTAATACCACCTGTATGGTACTAGGATTAGATGTCAGCAATGCTTCGTTAAGTTGCAGTTCGTAGAAACTACGATTTGCATTGGCACCATATGTGCCGCGTAGCACAGCCCAATTTTCATAGATGTCATATTGTGTGACTCCGCGACCTAGATCGGCAAATGAGAATATTTCAGCGGCACGCAATGTGCCCTTGGTGCCTAGAAATTGTTGATACAAACTGACCTGGCTGGTTGAATCCAAATTCAAATTCACCATGTATTGTCTTGGTTTCCATCCAATCAATGCGTAGCCAAACAAGTCTTGATTTAGTTCAAGATTAGCGGTGTAGATGTTGTAGGTATTTGCCAACTGATTACTCTTGTTAGCTAGGTTAGGCAATAACCCTTGTTGTATCTTGGTGTAATCAGAAACTAGCCAATTGTTGATATCAAACGCTAATGATGGCTGAACAATATCAATGGCGCTGTAATAGGTATTTTTCCATTCTACAATCTCTCCTCGAGCATATGTCTTCAATGGATCCCAAGATTTAATGTTGTCTTGATTTAATATAAATCCTTGTGCATCCAATTGACCATTCCATTCAGTGGTAGTCCACCCAACCAACCTCACACGACTTTGTCTTGCACCAGTGACAGAGTCATACAATAGATCTGCAAAGATACTGGTATTATCCAACACAATCATGTTTTCGTAATTGGTAAACTTGATATTAAGGAAATTGATAGTTTCTGTGGACAGACTTCTGATTGTAAATGTGTTATCTAGTCGTTCGATCACAAGATCTCTAGCATTGAATGGAGTACGATCTGCATTGAGAACCATGTTCTCTACTGTCTGCACAGCGATGCTGTCTACGATAGCAGCCGGTCTCTCAACAATCAGTTCAGTAGCACCAGGATTGAGGTTGATAATTGTTCCGGTGTTCCAGCCTTGATTGCTCCAATACAAGAATTCACTGACCATCTGGTTCCAGTCAAGCACATAACCATTTTCCAATGTCTTAAACACAAGTCCTTGCCTTTTCAACAAGGCACCGTAACTCAACAAGAAATCTGCTACCAAAGTCTGATTGGTAAACACATAACCATAAGGAATCTGTACTACATTGCTTGTGTAATCAACCGGAACTCGCACTGTGCTGCCACCTGCAAAAATTGTGGCCAGGTTACCATTGATCTGACTTTGTAGTATATTAAAGTACGGTTGACTCATGTTGTAACCATACACCGCCCAGCCGGTGCTGGTGCTTTGCACGATCACACTGGAATATGTAAGTTGTGCAAATGGTACATTCTTGTAGAACAACAAGTTGTAACTGGCATCGGGCAGCAACAGTGTAGAATTCAAACTGTTGGGGCTGGATTTTTCTGTGTAGATACCCAAGAGATTTTTTCCAGAGAAAGCCGCCATCCTGTAGCACAATCTCACATCAAGATTTTTAAGATCAGCAGTGAGTGCTGTGGTAGAATTGATACCACTCTGACGATTAAAATCCACGATCCAGTCAATATAACTGGCTTTGCTGACACCATTGCCGTAAATTTCTATACCATTGGCATCAAGTCTATAGCGATCATTGTACAGATATTGATTGTAATCTGTATCAAATCGATATAAATCTCTGTCAACAAATAATGAGAAGAATTCAGCAGGGCGGGTCAACGACAGCAATCTCATGATCGCAAATGGATATGCACTGGATGTGCGCCATGCATTTTCTACAGGACCATCATCACCTGCTGTCCAACTGCGTCGGAAATTGTTGCTGTTAAAGTTTCCTACTACAACTTCCATAGGACTTAGTAATGCACCTTCACTACCTGACGGTATCACATCTAATAGATTTGACCGAACATATTCAGGACGAACATAAGGTGCTACAGGATCTTTTACTAGACCAGCAGCAAGATCACCCCATAACACCAAGTTACCCGATGTGTAAGGAGCAGGGCCATATTGATTTTCCCACCAGACTGGGCGTTCGCTGAACCCTAACATTTCCCAAGGTCTAGTGTTGGGATATATGGTGTCGTAGAAATAATTGTAGATACCGCGCCATGCACCAATCGTTAGTGGCTCATTATTGAGTTTGTTTGACGCAGTGGAATAGTTCCATGTGAACTGATTAGATGGCACATAATCTTGTGTTTTATAATCTAGTTTGTTCCACCCCACCCAGGTCAAGAAATCTTGGTTCAGTATATCCTGAATCTCTGTTATGGTATAATCGGTTGAGCGGAACTGGCCTGGAATTACTTCTGCTGCGATGAGTGGAATTGGATTACCATCCAGTTTTAGGTTGTTGTACACCCTGATTTCGTACTCTAACAGCAGCTGATCTCGGAAATCACCAAATGTTCTAGTGATACTGCCGTCGTGCCCTCGAATGACAAATACTGGATCAACATAAGTTTCATCTAAGAAAATTTCAGGCACATAAGCAGGATACAATCCCAATTTGGTAGGAGTGTTAGGAACATAGCTGCCATATGTTGTGTCATATTCTTGGATGATCACTACATCACCCACAGCCAATGTGGGTATAATCGTGATGATCGGAGCATCCACACTAACAGTGTATTCAATATTTCGTGTTAACAATATATCGTTCACATATACCAATAGACCTTGATAGTTAGCCGATGTATAATTGTACACCTGTGTGAGATCAAATACTTGTCCGGTGATAGGAGTCACCGTGGTCTGTATCTGCGTGTAAACTGTTCCTGTGGGCAACATGTCTGACCAATAGAATGGATCAGAACTGGTACGGCCTGTGTTAATTTCTGAGAACACCGCATCAAGGATTTCAGGAATTGTGAGATTTACATAATCCCCTGTGACTGCTTGATTTAAAAACTGCGCCTTGAATTTTTCATACTGTCTTGAATTATATTCCAACGATGCAAATATATCGTATTCAGGTTTGCGTAGAAAATATCCAGCCAAGGTCATTGGTGAACTTTGTTGCAGGATACTTAATCCGTAAGGAACAATATTGCCTAGATCTCTTGAGTTGTTGGCACCATTGATCTTGCCAGTTAGATTTACAAGATTTTGTGCAATACTGTCATAATGCGTACGGATAGTTCCCAATGTAAAACTGGCACTATTACCATTTAACGGATTGTTTTCCAAGTTGATAGGTACTTGATAAAATCCTACCGCACTGGTTTGATCGCTGAGAGCCAATACTTCAATCACATCGCCGGGTACTACGATCACATTTGGGCCAAGTGTTATGGTAGTTGTATTACTGGTAGTAACATATGAGTAAGCACCCGGATCTTGAAAGGTGCTGCCTACATAAACTTTGACACTAGGTGTGATTCCAGTAGGTACTACGACTGCTACATCCAATACCAGTGGAGTATTCAACTCATAGGTAAAACTAAATTGTTGATAGATCTGGCTCTTGACTGCGGCAGTCTGCCATCCAATTTCTTTCTGAAACACAGTTCTATCAGCGTATTGTTTCACATATCCAATGCTGACATTTTCAGTTGTACTGATGTTGTCCCTGACATAGACAAATGTATCAGTATAGAGATTATTATCAAATACAATATCTCCTACATTGTTTAGGCTGAGATATCTTAATGGAAACCCTAATACTGTATCTGCTATTCCACTAGTTCCAACGGCATAACTGAACAATGCACTACCACCAACGGTGTCTCCAAGGTTGTTCTTAGTAGTTGAAAAAGTCGAACTAGGATACACAGCAAGATTTCCGAGACTGTAATCGTTTTGATCATACACATCAAACATTGGTGTTTGATTAATAGTAGTCTTTTGCTGTGCCTGAATCCATTGCACACCATCATATCGGAAAGTTGTACCTTGCAATGTGCTGCCACTCAAACATACCACACATTGATCAACCAGCGCCGCTGCATCATCTGCAGGCACAAGGTCAATGACAGGTTGGGCAAACAATGTACTATCAGGCAACGGGCCAGTGGCTGGTATGATAAAATTGACCACATATATTTTGTCGCGCACCTGATCATCGAGGTCACGGGCAAAAATTACCCTGGTACCTTGTTGGAAAACATATCCATCAACGGCATAACCAATCTGCCCATTGATATTTGACAAAGCATCAGTTTCTCTAAGATCAACGATGTTTACCGGTTGTTTAGACTGTGTGCCCATGTTGTACAATCTAGTACCGCCACGGAATTCGATAATTGGTCGTTTGGCTCTTTGTGCATTGTCCAACACCGCTGTGGTATTGTTGTAAGCAGCAGATACTGTGATCACATCAATGTGGAACCAACGATTTGATCGTGTCCATGCATTGAGGTCAAGACTGTCCAGCGCAACGGTGATGTAATCTAACTCTAGAGGTTGATTCAAACTACCATCAAAGTTTCCAACATCAAACGCCAAGGAATCAAATGGTATGGTGGCACTTTCGGTATAGGTTTCGGGGGTAACATAATCAGTTTCTGGCAACAGCACTATGCCTGTACCAATGTATGTGTTTGAGATACCAGAATCCCCGAGGCCTGCACCGGGCGGTCCGCCCGCCCCCATATTAGCCAAACTCTGTTCCACAGTGTCATAGATAAACTGATGGAATGTGGTTGTATGAACACTGCCAACCATTTTTTGTCCCAAATGGG
>Ga0181349_1000769_pt1 | contig 13634 bp, 26 predicted proteins | sample Su13VDMM110SD_FD_130106 | JGI IMG/M metagenome (GOLD analysis project Ga0181349, IMG submission 130106) | Freshwater viral communities from Lake Michigan, USA - Su13.VD.MM110.S.D | ecosystem: Environmental > Aquatic > Freshwater > Lake | place: USA: Michigan | collected 2013-07-16 | reverse complement strand
TATGCTTCAGGTGGTAAAGTAAAAGAAAAGGTATTTATAGAATACTTGAATAAGAGCAAGGGTTATAAAATGGATAGAAAGTATTTTAATTCATATCAAGAAGCAGAAAGATGGGCAAGAGATAATTTTGATAAGTTTGATACTGACTATATTAGATACGAGTATGGTCAAGGTGGAAAACTAAAAGAAGAAGACTATGTTTGGAATGCTTTAGGCAAAAAATTAATTGTAAATAAAGTTACCGATGACGAATATTATCTTACTTCATTTGGTCAAGCATCTGCATCACCATTTAGTAAGAAAAAGGTAGATGGGTACATAAAAAGTGGGGAGTGGAGTTTAAAACCTAAATATGCTAAAGGTGGCAAAGTAGACTATTGGGGTGATATTGATGTAGAGGCAAGAAAAATATATAAACCAATTGGAATATATAGTGATGCAGAAAAAGAAGTAGGTGCTTTTAAAGAAGGTTTTATTTGGGGAAAAGGTCAAGAAAAATACGATAGAGATTTAGCAGAAAATGAAGGCATAAAAAAATATAAACCTGTTGGATTTAGAAATGTAGATAGAAAACAAGCAGTTGCTTTTTGGGAAGGTGCAAGGTTTGCCGATAGTGAAAAAGGTAAAAAAATGGCCGAAGGTGGTGAATTACAAGATGAAGATTCTTTAGACTACAATAGTATTAGTGATTTACAAAGTGAAAGAAATAGACTTGTTCGTTGGAGTAATCAATATGGTAGCAAAGGTGCTGATTATAAAATAAAAAAATTAGAAGAAAGAATTGAGTATTTAAAATCAAAAGATTCTAAAATGGCTGATGGTGGTGAATTAGAAGATGACACCTTTGTAATGCTATTTAAAGGATATGGATTTGTTGAAAAAAGAGGTTCATATGGTACTAAAACATTTTATAACAAAGAACATAACGCATACATATACTACGACCCTAAATACCGAAGTATTTCTGGTTATGTAGGTGGTGGCGAAGGTAATGATGAAGTAATACCTTATAGCGTTGAAGGGGTATTAGACTTCTTTATAGAACACGATATTACAGAAAGCGAATCAACACCATTTTCAAAAGGTGGTAAAGTGATGGCAGATGGTGGTGGAGTTGGAAGAATTGTAATGATACCAACTTATGTAGTTAAGGAAATAAATGATAGTGTGAAAATGGGATATGATACGCTTATGGAGGGATTGATTGGAAGAAAAAGAAAAGGGGTTATGTTAGTAAACAAAGATTTTGAAGTAAGAGGTACTTACGACATTGGATTAAAAGATTCTATTCAAAATATAATTGATAAAGTTAAGTTGGGAACTTTTGAAGTGGATGCAATCGATGTTCCGAAAATGGCTAAAGGTGGAGAAGTTAAAAACCCAGTCCCAGATTATCCAGATTTTGTTTCTATGCAATATGAAAAAGGTGGCTATATGGCTAAACTTGTCCCTAAAATGGATAAAGGTGGAAGCGTTCAGTCAAAATATGTAATTACATATGATGACGGAGATGATATATCAAGAGTTTGGGTTTACGCCAGAAACGAAGAAGATGCTCAAGAACAAGCCTTCGAAGAATATTCGGATATAAAAGAAATTATTTCAGTCGAAAAAATGATGTCCGATGGTGGCATGATGGCTAAAGGTGGAGAATTAGCTACATATAAAATTGTAGAAAAGTATAAGTACGCTTTAGGAAAACCAAAATGGGAAGATGAAAAATTTCAAACTGGTGGTAGAGAGTTTTTAACTTTTAAACAAGCTCAAGATATTAAGAAAAAGCTACAAGGAATGACATCGAGTTTTGAGTATAAAGTTGTAAAAGTTGAATATGCTGATGGTGGCATGATGGCTAAAGGTGGAGAAGTGACTTTTGACGACAAAGTACAGGCCATTTCCAAGAAATTAGTTGGTAAACCAGTCCCTGCACCTTACAGGAAGGAATATGGTAGTAGATACGATAAGGAAGATGCCCAAGAAGCCGCAAGACGCATTGTAGGGAATATGAGAAAATTATATGGGGAATAAACAAAATTTATTAACTTGCATTAGGAACACACAAACAAACAAACATGAACAAGCAATTAATTTACGCAAAATCATCTTTTAAAGGATTCGTGAATAATGACGATTGGATGGAAAATAATTTAGTTCCATTTAGCACGACTTCTACTATGACAAAGGATGAAGTATATACGATAGCTAATAAAAATAGGGATAATTGTTCTCCAGTTTTTGCAGATGATAGCAAATACTTGCCGACTAATGTCGTTTTAGGGGATGCAGGGGCACTATTAGTAGATGCCAACATACCAGCACCTAACACTGTTCCTGTAACAACAAAATCAACTATTGTAGATACATCAATGCCAGATAACAAACAGCTTATTAATGGAGTATTAATTGGTCTTGGCGTACTTGTACTATTCAAAATATTAGCATAATGGAAGAAAACGCATCATCATCAGCTGCGGCAAACCCAAGTCCAGCACCTGCACCAGCACCTGCACCAGCAGCAGCACCTCCAGTAGCACCTGCAGTACAAAGTCCTACACCTGCACCTTCTACGGGTGGGGGTAGTTTTATGGATATGGTTAAAAAAGAGGCAGTACCTATTTTATTTGGTGGTGTAGGTCTTACGGCATTATTCTGGGTTATTTGGTATTACAGATTTAATTTGAATACGGCAAAGGGGTATCAAACTTCTTTCCAAAATCAATTAGATGAAATGAAAATTGAATTATCAGACTTTAAAAGTGTTGATAATAGAAAATCTTCAGGATTATTAGTAGAGCAATTTACATAGTATATGTTAACATATGGAAACCCAAATAGGGCTTTATTGCCTTTTATCAAAAAAGAAAGTTTTTTAGACTCTCTGTTGACTGAACTATATTCTTATCCCTTTCCAGACAATAATAGCCAAGAAGTAGTTGATGAAATAAATCAACTTATAAGTCTGACCAATTCAATATCATCAAGTCCTGAATTAGTAGAAAGATATAAAATCTACGATGAAGACTTTTTAGGGTATTTAGTAAATGTTCTTGCAAATACGGGTATAGACAGAAAAGAAATAGAAGATTTAATAGATTCTATGGAGGAAGACATCAAGCCTATATGGGTAAAACTAAAGTATTATTATCAAAGAATTAGACCAAATCAATTGGGTCATATGCTACAAATGAGTCTATACCCTTACGAAGCAAAGTCTGCAAATACACCTTCATACCCTTCAGGTCATACATTAATTTCTAAAGTTTATTGTAAAGTTTTAGGTAATAAATACCCTAAATTCTACCAACATCTTATGAGTTTAGCACAAGATTGTTCAGATTCAAGAATGTATATGGGCTTACATTACGCTTCAGATGCAGTATTTGGAAGTTATGTAGCAGATTGTATATTAGAACACCCTGAATTCAAGAAGAAGTACAAGTTATAATGGGTTTACACATAAGCCAATTACCAAAAGAAGTTAGGGATAGGCTAAACCTTAAAGTCCCTACACATAAGCAGTTTTGGGCTATTGTAGGGGATAAACAACCCATTTATTTCCGTTCATCTTGGGAATTCTACTATTCCCTTTTCCTTGAAAAATTACGACAAGAAAATAAGATTTTAGATTGGAAACACGAACCCAAATGTTTCTGGTTTGAAGGTATAAAAAGGGGGGTACGAAGTTACCTTCCAGATTTTTGCATTACACATATTGATGGTAGCGAAGAATGGTCTGAAGTCAAAGGATTTTTAGATTCTAAAAGCCAAACCAAAATGAAACGGATGGCTAAATATTACCCAGATGTAAACATAAGATTAGTAGGTAGTGAGTGGTTTAAATTCAACATAAAAGCCTGTAAAGCATTAGAACCTATTTTGGCTAAAAAAGTGCAAAAGCAGGTAAGTTAATAATTTTTTTTGTGATATTATACGGCATTGACTATATTTGACTAAATGAAAAATCATTGACTTTAGCTAAATGAAAAAAGAACTATCAATATCCAACCTAATATTCGATGAACTGCTTACTACAGTTGAAATTATTGGTTTGGATAAGACTATTAAAACGCTACAAGATGCTAAAGCACAATCGTTGATTTCAAAAGATTTGAATATTGACTTTATAATCAATATTGTATGTGATGTAACAAATTTTAGGAAGGATAGGTTGATGATAGGAAACGAAAGAAGTGATGCAAAAAAGATAACAATGTCTTTAGCAGTTTACTTCTTAAAGCAGACCCTGTTATATTCTTATGCTGATATAAAAAAAATATTTAACAAGGATGAATCTGCATTATACAGATATTGTCAAATGGTAGAACAAAGACCTAAAAAGCCTAAAAGTGAATTTGATAAAAATTTAGAATTAAACTTTAAGAAAATAAATCTAATCATAACAGAGAAAAAAATAAAAGATGCCTAAAGAATTTCAAACCGAAATAGTTGAACCTGAAGAAAGGAAAAACTATGAAGACGCACAATTTAATCCATTAGACGAACCAGTTAATGAAAAAGCCTATTCAAGACCCAATGTAAATACATCTGGTAGTGAATTTTCAAGACCCATCGATGAGCCGAGATATGCTCCACCACCGATGGAAAAGAAAAAATTGTATGAAGACCAACCCAAGCCTAAAGAACCTATTAATCCTGACTTAAAGGAGTTGCCTAAAAAAGATAAGGAAATGGCTGCATCCCAAATGGCAAAGATGATTATTCAGGGATACTCTTGGGCACATGATTTAGCCAATAAAGGTTTAATGATTTCTGAAAGGAAATTAAATAAGCTACAAGAAGAAGGTGAAATTAACCTTCAGGCTATGATTGACTATGATTTTGGAAGAAAAATGAGAGCAGGTGAGTTTTTCCAAGAATGGAATAGTCAAATATTGAAAGATGGTGGTGTTTTACAGGTAAGTGATGAATTTAAAGAAGAAGTAACCCCAGTATTGGAAAGGGTTTTAGCGAAAAGGGGAATTGGTCTTACAGATGAACAATTGTTGATGTATATGTTTGGTAAGGATATTGCAGCTAAAGGCTTAATATTCTTCCAAATGAAAGGTCAGATGAATTATATGATACAAAGTATCAAAAATGCTACTACAGGTCAATACGCAGCACCACCACCACAACCAGCACCACAACAAGCACAACAACAAGCACAACAACAACCAGCACCACAAACAGAACCAGAACCAGAAGTTTACGAAAGGAAAACTTATGAACCAAAAGTGGAAGCAATTAGACCTGATATAATAGTTTTGCCTAAAAGAAGGGGAAGACCTAAAAGTTAAAAATTATGGGCAGAGAACCTAAATTATTGGTAGCTATAGGAAAGAAGGGTGTTGGTAAGTCTTATACTACTGAAAAGATGATTCAACAATATGTGAAGGGAAATCCTGCAAAGGGTGTTCCTGCTCGTAGGGTATTGATATTAGATGTCAACGATGAATATAGTGGCTATAAGGCTATTAGTATTCAAGATGTGATGTTATTTTCTGCACATCCAATGATTGAAGCAAGAAGGATTCGCCCATTTTTAGATGACGGCAAAAAAATGACTTTAGATGATATTGCACAAACCCTATTTATCTGTTTGGACACATTCAGGAATGGTCTTTTGCTAATTGAGGATGTCAACAAATATATATCAGATACTATGCCAAATGACTTGGTAGGTGCAATTTGTACCAATCGTCATATTGGGGTAGACATCATATTACACTACCAATCTATTGGTCGTATAACTTCAAAAGTTTGGCAAAATGTGAATGTTATTAGACTTCACAAGTTTACCGATACAGTTAAAAAGCACAAACACAAGTTTGAAGATAAATACGAATACCTATCTATTGCAGAAACGATGATTAATCAGATGTACGACAAGGGAAATAAGTACTTTTTCGTATATGCAGACATTGATGAGGAAAAGATTTATGGCGGTTTTACCAATCAGGATATGGAAAATGCAGTTGACCACTTTATAGAACAGAATTACAAACTTTTAGTTAACCCTTTACTCAATGCAAGGGATATGAATGGCAATAAAAAGTACGAACCTGCCGCTGCTATGGTGGAAGTCAAACAAAGATTGATGAACTACAAAAAGTAGTCTTACTAAAATCAATACTATTTACATACATTTTTTGATTTTGCAATTAAAATCAATAGGCTTTCTATTGACTTTATTTTTATATTGATATGTACCTAAACCAAAAAACCATAATAAATTTGAACTGCAGAAAGTTCTTTGACGATTTTATAAGAAAAATATGGTAAGAAAATTATAATCTGTATTATACTTTGAATATCATAGGATTCTAATAAAAAAGTTAACAATAATAAACAGGTCATAATCTTGCATATTATAGTTAAAGTTTTTCATTTTGAAATGGATTACAATTAATTATACTATAAAAGATTAAAAAATGTCAAAAGTTGTTTGAATGTATATGCAATCGTTAAGGATTAAGATTTGGATTTTTTGGGTTTTGAAACCTAAAAATACTATTTCAACCCCCTGAAACAAAAAATTCAATTTTTAAACAACAAAAACTCAACAAAATGTCAGTTCGTAATTACATTTCAAATGCGAGAAATCAAGCAGCTCAACAATACAACAATTGGACTGGGAATGCTTCTTTCGTAAATCCAAGAAACGGTGGATATGGTAACATGACTGGTGGTGTAGGTTCTCAAGTAATGCCAGTAGGTAATGCTTCAGGTGCAGCTCCAGCAGCTCAATCTCAACCATACATCATCACTATTTCTAATGTTTCTGCTGCGGCAGTAAGTTCTTTTGATGTATTAGGTGCTTATACCTACATCAACAATGTAGGTTTTTCAAATGGTTCGTTAACAATTTTAGGCGTAACTATCAGTTCTGCTATTTCTAATGTTACCTACCAACAATTCTTGTATCAATCAATGAACCAACCTTTCTCTGTAGGTTTAACTTACATCGAGAATGTATCAGGTTCTTCTTCTCAAATTACCCAAACTTTCACCTTGAATACTCAAGATGCGAATGGTAATCAAATGTTAAGAACAATTGTTCCAACAATTGACCCTTACCAACAACAATCAACTATCGTTGCTGTTAAGCAATTGTATTCGATTGATGGTTTCACTAAATTGACTTTCGCAGTTATTCAAGCGTCTGCAGTATTCAGAGTACACTTCTACCCAAGCACAAATATCAATTTGGCTTCTGGTTTACAAGGTGCTTCTGTATCTCAAAGCTATGGTAACCCGAATATCACAGGTGTACCAACTTACATTCAAGGATAATCCACAGATTGTAAAATAACCAAGAGGGGGGCTGATGATAATGTCATTACCCCCCTTTTTTAAAATTTAGATTATGCATGTTTATCATTATATAGCCGAAAATAACCCAGATGCAGCTTTTGAAGTATGTAAGAAGTATGGGTATTTTAAAATAAATAGTATTGATGAACTTGCAAATTGCCTTCAAAATATTGTAGCACAAGATGGTGAAGGTTCTTTAAAAGAAGTGATGGAATTACACCCTGATAAGGATGTATTAATTGAACTTTTTGATAAAAAAAAAGATGATACAACACCAGTAGTAGCAACATCAGTTGCAAACGCTGATGGTTGTTCTTGTAAAAGTGCAGATGGTTCAACACCACTCATTAATCAAACACATATGTATATATTGTTTGGTGCAGTCTTCGTTTCAATTGCTATTATTGCAATAACTAAAAGCAAATAAGCATGAACCCACAACAATTACTTGAAAATTACAGAACATGGTTAGCAAACACTTTGACTAACGATTTTAAATCTGTTATAGATATTTTGAACAAAAATGGTTTCCCTACAAGTTATAGTGCAGGGAACGACAAACTTATTGAACAATCATTAAAAGGCTTACAAGTAAGTAAAACTTTTGGCGATGACCTTAACAAACTAATTCTAAAAAATAATTCTTCAGAAATTCAAAACTTTGCTGGTGTAGGCAAAAAGTCAAACTTTGCAGCACAACCTGAAGTAATGACTATATTGAATGATAAGAATATGGAAGTTTTCCCAAATGATGGTCAGAATCGTTTAAGGCAAGGGTCAATGTTAAATTACCCACAAACTGCAACACAAATATTTGAATCTGACCCATTATTTACTAAAAATTGTTAAAATAAAAGATATGGCACAATTAAATGGTTTGAATTTAAACGCTGATGGTGATAAATGGTATAGCGGCATCAATATTGGTGATATTTTAAAAATAGGTTCTAAAACTTATTCAGATACCTTAAAAGCACAAACTGATGCAGATAATGCAGCAGCAGCAATACAACTTGAAAAGTTAAAAATTCAACAAGCACAAGCAGCTGCACAAGCGGCAAATGCAAGTTCAACTGGTGTTGTAGCTAAAATTAAAGCATATGCTTTACCAATAGCAATTACTGGTGCAGTAGTTATTGGTGGAATTGCAGCGTATTTCTATTTTAAAAAGAAGAAAGTATAAAAATGGCAGATAATAACAATACAGGAAAAATTTTAGCAATACTTGGCATTACGGCAGGTGTTGGTGTTGGATTGTATTTTTTATTAAAGCCAAAAACTGCTTCTGCTAAAACTAATACTGGATTAACACCTTCACAACAAGCACAAATTAACGCAGCAAGACTAAAAGCACAACAAGGTGGTGGAAATGATAAAGCAGTTGATAATGCAGTTAAAGCGGCATTAGCAAAAATCGCATTAGATAAGGCAAAAGATGCACTTAAACCCGATTCCAAACCAAAAAGTGGTTCTGGTCCTTCTGGTGGGGGTTCTGGTGGGGGTGGTGGTAATGATAAAGGAAATAAATACGATTACAAAGGTAGTGACTATGCTGAAGGGTATAATTACAACTATGGCGAGGGTGAATATGGTGGTTCATATGAGAATAGCGACTATGCTTATGGTTATAATGACAACTATGGTTCAGGATATGACTATTCAGGATATGACTATTCAGGGTATGACTATAGTGGAGGAGATGATTATTATTATTACGGATAAAATTTAAAGAATGTACGCAAAAAGTTTTTTAAATACTGTGGGAGAAATGAAGGATAAAAGTAAGGATACTAATAGTGTCATTACTGAAACCACTAAAGGGACTATGATTGGTGCTATGATTGGTGCTGGTATAGGACTTTTTATTGGCTTTTCGAAAGAAAAGAATTTGGTGATGAGTGCTTTTATCGGAGGTGTAGTAGGTGGTGGAATTTCAAGAGTTTTAATAACTAAAAAATAAATAAAAATTAAAAATTAAAAAAATGAATTACAATCAAAAAATGCTTTTAGGAGTAGCAGTAGTAGGCGTAGCAGGTTATTACTACTGGAAAAGTCAACAAAAAACTGCTAAATTTATAGGTACTGATGGTTCTCTTTTTGACGGAAGACCAGATTCACCAATATTTGCAGGAATGGCAGGTATGGCAGGTTATGCAAACTTTAAAGATGAGGCTTGTAGATGTCATACTGGTTCTGACACAATAAAAGGTAAAACTTATTACAAGTGTGGTGATGGTGTAAGTTTATCTGATGCTTCTGAAGGACCTTGTAAGAAGAAAAAACAACAAAATTAATTTTATAACTAAAAAATAAATCAAAATGGCAGATTCAACAGAAAAAACAAGTTTTTTCCAATCAGCAACTGGTATTGCAATCTCAATTGGTGTATTATTTGCAACTATTTGGGTAGCATCAAAGGCTTGGAAAACTGGTCAGAAGTAATTAATTTCAAAATTTAAAACGAAAGATTCTATGAAAAACAATTTTTTAGGAAGTGCAGTAGGTATAGCGGTATCTCTTGCAGTTCTTTTTGGTGTAGTTTATGTGGCATCAAAAGCGTGGCAATCAGGACAAAAAGCAAAAACTGCTTAAAATGGAATTAAAGATAACTAATACATTAACTTCAGCAGGTGCAGTAGGTGGAATCATTTACGGCATTTCAAAACAAAAAGGTTTTTGGGCTACCGCAGGGTATACCCTTCTTTTTGCAGTTGCAGGTGGTATGTTAGGTACAGCTATAAATTCACAAAAAAAATAGTATGAGCAAACACACAAAAATGCTTTTAGCCGTTTTAGTAATTGGCGCTGCTGGATACTACTACTGGAAAAGCAAACAAACAAAAACAAAACAATTTTCAGGACCTGTTGGACCTGTAGAAAAGTAATTAATTTTAAAAAAAACAAACAATGAACAAGAATCAACAACTTTTATTAGGTGTAGGTGTCGTAGGTGTAGCTGGATACCTTTACTGGAAAAGCAAACAACCTAAAGCAAATTATGGTGGTGGTGTATTAAGTCCTCGTATGAGAAATTTAGCTGGAAACTCAAGAGCTTCTTTAAATGGTCTTCGTATGAACGCTGATGGCACTCGTAAGATTGCAGGTAAAGTACAACCATTAGGTAGTGACTCTTTTGGTAAAAGAGGATTTGCAGAACAAAAGACATCTGGTGATGGAAAATTTGCATCAGCTGTTGGTAGCATTAATCCAATTTTTGCAGTTAAGGGTGCTCATGTAGGAACTCCTGCATTTTGGGCTTAAATGATGAAAAGGGATTATTGGTTGGTACTTGGGGTATTTGCTTTAGGCATATACTTCTTGTGTAAGAAGAAATATACGGTTTCCTTTGATGGGGATACGGATAATTATGGGAAAGAAAGACTTTTAATAAACTTATAATGGAAAAATCTGCAAATAAAAAGTGGAAAGAAAGTGGTAGCACTTTAACTTTTAAGGAGTGGATTGATAGAGAAAATAAAAAAAATGGAAGTTCAGAACAAGGTACTTTCATCCCATTTGATGGTGTTCCCTCACCAGATACTTCTTCTATCAATGATACTTTAAGACAAGCTGAAAATGATATTTTGGTTGCAAGTGGTTATAAAAACCAACCAAGCAAATCAAAAGTATTCGGATTAGATAAAAATATTTTAATCTTTTCTGGAATATTATTGGTTAGCTCAATTGGTATATATTTCTACCTAAAAAGTAAGAAAAAATAATGTATAAAAAAAATTTGATATATGCAGGGGTAGGAATTTTCCTATTATTAGTTATTTATAATTCCACTCAAAAAATGGAATTAAAAGAAGTGACTGCAGAACCTGACAATAAAAATTTTGACAATGCAATATTACCATTAAGCATAAAACCACCTTTACGGATTGATGATGGTGAACCCATCCCAACACCTGTAAAGAAAGAATTCACATTAAATTTAATAGGGGCATACCCAAGATTTGACACAGCATGATATATACAGTCCCAACTCGATACGAAGAACTAACCCTTGTCATCAAGGTATACACACATAGTGCTGTAAACATTAGGATTAAGGTAGTAGATGCAGACCAACCGAATACGACTTTCACCGACAGAGATAAAATTGTTGATGGTGAAAGTATTTTTTTTGTAAGGATGCCTGTAAGTCCTAAAACGGCTTTAATTTATGTATACAATGAAGATTTAGGGAATATGACTACTGGTCAAGACAAGTCTTTTGAAGTAGATTCTATTTCAAAGGAAATGCTTGAAAAAAAGTTGGATGTAATTGATTTTGGCAATCCTTTGGTTCGCAGTTTTGTTAACTTCTGCACAAGATTCTGCTATAATGCAGGGTCTTTAAGTAGTGGTACATATGTATCTGATGACAAGAAATTTGTAATAAAATATCTTGCAACTATTGAAGATAATGGACAAGAACAGACCACACCAGCAAGGATTGAATTAAATACAGGTGTAATTGAAGTTTCCAAAAAACAATTTGTAAACTTTACTATACCAAACAGAATGGCCATTTTGCTACACGAATTTAGTCATGTTTATCTTAATAATAACCAAGATGATGAAGTGGAAGCAGATTTGAATGGATTATTAATTTATTTAGGGTTAGGCTATCCAAGAATTGAAGCATTTGAAGTTTTTGCTTCTACTTTTATGAATGCACCAACTGACCAAAATAAAATGCGTTTTGATAAAATTAAAAACTTCATAGACAATTTTGAAAACCATAACACTTATATGTACGAATAATGGGAAAAGCAACTCAACATAATATGTTAGTCTTTACCAAGAAATATGGTAAGTATATGCTTGATTCATTAAATGGAAGTGCAATTTATTTTCCAGTTATGTTATCACAAGCAAGTTTAGAATCTGGATATGGAACATCTAATGCAGCAAAAAATAAAAATAATTTCTTTGGTGTTATGTATAATGGGGTTACTAAAAAATTCAGTTCGCCAAAAGATGCTTTTGAAAAACAAGTTAAAATGTTTTATAAACCAAACTTGCCATATGCAGGTGCTGGTGTAATAACTGCAAACGACCCCTATCAACAAGCAAGGAGAATAGCAGATGCAGGGTATTATAGTCTTGCAGGTGACAATACCTTACCTTCTTCAATGAAGGCTAAAATAGCAAAAAAAGGGTTTACTAAAAAGGATTCTGCAGATTGGTATTATAGTAAATTAAAAGGATTTATAGATGATGCATTATATGTATTGCCATTAGGAAAAATTAATGATGCGACTTACGCACAAGCAGGAAATTTATTAACACAAAAGACTACATTAATATGACAAAAGGTGTAAAAATAGGTTTGATTTCTTTTGGTGTAATCGGAATGGGTGTAGGTGCTTATTTTTTAATAAGATATTTCAAGTTAAAAAAGGCATATGAAACAACACTAAACACAACCGATGCATCATTATTAATAAATAGTAAAACTGCAGGTGTACCAGATGCAATTATACCTGATGAATATACTGAAACAGCAGATGATTTCAAGGGAACTGAAATGGATGAAACAGATGAATATACCGACCAAGAACTATTTGAAATTCAAAGTGGAATGGGTGACTTTTAAAAATATTTTATGAATAAAGATGTGAAAGCAGGTTTAATGGTAGCAGGTGGCGCAGTATTGGTCTACCTATTGTTTTTTAGAAAACAACAAACAAAACAGAAGTAATGGATAAGAAAACAAAAAATGGTTTAATACTAACTTCTCTTATATTAGGAGTGGGCTATTTTTTGTATAAAAAATTGAAAGGTACACCTTCTAATAAGGAAATTGATACAGAATTAGGTGGTAAAACAGGTGTCAATCCAACTTTGACCCAAGATAAAATGAATGAATTAGCCAACAAAATGTTTACTGCATTTAGTGGTTTTGGTACTGATATAGATGGTAACAATGGTTTAATGAATCTATTTTCAACAATTAAAAATAATGATGACCTTATGGGCGTTATTGCAGCGTATGGTATTAAAGAATTAAGTTCAGGTAGTTGGAATTTTATGCCAAATTTTACAGGTAATCTTCCTGAAACTTTAGCTAATGAATGTAGTGACAGCGAAATATTAAAAATTAATAGTGTAATGGTAAAGTCAGGTGTATCAATAAGATTTAATCCAGATGGCACATTAACATCATCATAATATGAAAACAGATAACATATACAAATATTATAAAGATTTACCACAATGGGCTAAAGGCGTAGTAGTGGTAGGTACTTTAGGTGCTATATACATAATTGGTAGCAAAATTTATTCTGCATTACAACCAAAACCAAGAGAAATAGTAAATATTGAAAATG